>Ga0160433_100117_pt1 | contig 75062 bp, 57 predicted proteins | sample HID1972K_E0MG_FD_108235 | JGI IMG/M metagenome (GOLD analysis project Ga0160433, IMG submission 108235) | Enriched pill bug-associated microbial communities from UW Madison campus, WI, USA - HID1972K_E0 MG | ecosystem: Host-associated > Arthropoda: Insects > Digestive system > Unclassified ...
GCTGAGCGTATCACTGCTGGCTTATAGCGAAACACGGATGGAGGAGGGCTACGTCCTGCTGAACAGCAAGGAGTTCAGTCCCTGTGCGATAATCGCTGCTTATGCTGCTGAAGAACCGGGAGAATTCCCATCAGGTCCTGTGAATATGGAGCTCAGCGAGGCGCAGCAAACACGAGGATCATCTATCTATAATATGTGCTATGAAGGTAACAGGCTGCTACGGGATCAGGAACGAAGGAAAGAGAAAACAACAACCACCACAACAACGGCTACGAAGAAACGAGCGAAAGAGGATGCAGACAAGGTCCATTTCCAGATAGGGAAGAGGGTATCGTTTTCTTCCAGACCATAGATTTAATAATTATATCTGCCATTTTAGATTGGTTCTAAATAATAATAATAACTTTGCGCTCTCAAATCGTTCCAATGTCAGCAAGAGGCACAAAAATTTATGTAATAAGACTATTTTTAGTCGTTATTTTAACGTTGAGCATTCATTCTCTTCATGCTCAAAGCATATCTTCCTCAATATCCGGGCTTGTTCATGATAAAAGCGGACAACCTGTTAACCAAGCCAGCATTCTTCTCAGAGGTACTCCTTATGTTGGAAGCTCTGACGATGCAGGGCGTTTCAAAATCAATGTGCCGGCGGGTACCTATTCTCTTATTATATCCAGGGTTGGATTTCTTGAGCAGGTACTTCAGGTGAAAATCGTCCAGGACCAGAATTTGGTAATAAACACGGTGAAATTGACCAGTCTGAGCGATCTGAAGGAGGTTGAGGTTAAAGGGAAAACCGCAAATACGATCCGGAAGGAACAAGCCTTTAATGTGAATGTGATCGATTTGAAAGGCTTGTATAATACATCCGGAGATTTGAATCAGGTTTTGAGTAAAACGTCGGGTGTCAGAGTACGCGAAGATGGTGGCTTAGGTTCGAACTTTACGTTTTCACTCAATGGGTTTTCGGGCCGGCAGGTGAAGTTCTTCCTGGATGGTATTCCGATGGATAACTTCGGATCGTCATTAACACTCAATAACTTTCCGGTTAACATGGCCGAGAGGATCGAAATTTACAAGGGGGTTCTTCCTGTAGAACTGGGTGCTGATGCGCTTGGAGGAGCGGTCAACCTGATCACACGTACCAATCCAAACTATCTGGATGCGTCTTATGGTTTCGGGTCTTTTAACACACATAAGGCGTCTGTAAATCATGCTTATACAAATCAGAAAAACGGGCTTACGCTGAAGACAAATGTTTTTTATAATTTTTCAGATAACAATTATAAGGTAAAGGTCAGTCCGATCGCATTGTCTGGTGACAATGCAGGGCAGCGACTGCCTGAACAGGAGGTGGAACGCTTTCATGACGGGTATGAGTCGGCTACCATTCAGTTCGAAGGTGGTGTAACCGGCAAGAAATATGCGGATAAACTTCTGGTAGGATTAATCGCTTCAGGCAATGATAAAGACATTCAAACCGGAGTTGTAATGGATCAGGTGTTCGGCGGGCGTACTTCCAACTCTTCGGCTCTGATACCGACATTGAAATATAAGAAATCAGATTTATTTGTTGAAGGTCTTGATCTAAGTCTTTACACAGCATATAATATGTCTACGAACCGGTTTATTGATACTACCAGGTTGAAATATAACTGGCTTCAGGAAGTGGTGCCAACAAGCACTGCGGAGCTGAACAGGACACAGCTGAAGAACAAAGACAATGAAGGCCTGGTTACCGCTAATCTCGCTTACAGGCTCTCTAACCTGAATTCCCTCGCATTTAACTATGTGATGAGTGATTTCAGACGAAAGTCTTCTGACGTAGAGAATCCCGATAACGTCACTTTTAAATATCCGCAGAAGTTGAGTAAGCATGTGATGGGTCTGGCCTGGCAGCATAAGTCAGCTGTATTCAGTGCAACATTGTTCTCCAAGCTGTATTTGCTTAATGCCGAGTCGTTTGAACAAGTGCAGAATGGGACAGCCGTACCTACTTATGCTGCAACGTCCACTAAGACCAGTAATGTTGGGTATGGTGCCGCCGCCGCTTACTTCATTCTGCCACAGTTGCAGGCAAAGGCTTCATATGAACATACATACCGGCTACCTGAAGCGGTGGAACTGCTGGGGGATGGCTTATACGTCAGGAGAAATTCAGCCCTTAAACCTGAAAGTAGTGATAATATCAATGTTGGTGCCTTGTACTCGCTCGATGCGACCGAAGACCATAGGTTTGGGCTTGAGCTGAACTATTTGTTCAGAAACGCAAAGGACTACATTCGTATTGACCAGAGACAAAGTCAGCCTGTAGACAGGCAATATATCAATATAGGTGACGTGGTGACGCATGGTGTAGAAGGAGAACTTCGCTACAACTGGAAAAACCAGTTGAGATCAAGTTTTAATGTTACTTATCAGGATATAGTAGACAAGGAAAAGTTTCTGACGAGCACTAATCTTACCGGTACAACAACGTCGCCTAATCTTGGTTACGGGTTCCGGATTCCGAACATTCCTTATCTCTTTGCGAACGCAGATGTAGACTACACTTTTAGTAAGGTGGGTGCTGCGGGAAATACCCTCACACTTAGTTACTCCCTTAACTTCGTGGAGAAGTACTATTTCACCCCAAGTCAGCTAGGTAGTAATAATCAGGATGTCATACCGGCTCAATTTGCGCATAACGTTGCGGTCAACTATGTGCTTAACAGCGGTAGGTATAATATTGCTCTTGAATGCAGGAACCTAGCAGATAATGATCTGTTCGATAACTATAAGTTACAGAAGCCGGGCAGGTCGGTTTTTTTGAAGCTCAGGTATTTCATCTCAAAATAAACATGTAAATAATCAGGTAAGAATATGAAAGTAATACAATTATTAAAAACCAGCCTCTTTGCTGCGGTAACGATCGTCGCTGTGTCTTGTAGCAAGGACGGAGATTCAGACCCTAATCCGGTTGTAGGAGATAAGGTATACGCCTTGGGTATAGGTATAACCACTCCATCAGGAACAACAAATTACGTGGTGCAAACCAGCGACTTGATGAATGGAACGATTTCGCCTCTTGGAAATGGGCTGTTGCAGGAGGGCTACCGTGATTATGCTTTTGGCGGTGGCGTATTCTATGCTCTTGGAGGATTAGGTATATCCGATGTAAATGCTATTACCCTTAATTCAGAAAATAAGCTGGCTTCGAAAACAGGGCTGACGTTTGAGCTTCCGAATAACCAACTTATAGATGTGGATGGACAGGGTAAGACAATGGTAGGCGTCTCATTACCTGCTTCGCCAACTGCGGGGCTTCAAGCTAAGTTCTATACCGTTAATATCGCTGCAAATACCTTGGGTAACAAGAAAGATGTAGCCATGAACAGTATTCATCCAAGTTCTGAAGACTGGTTGTTCCATACTGGAATGCAGGTTGTAGGTTCGCAGTTATTTCAAACTTTTTATCCTGTGAACGCCGTGTCATACGATACAAAGAACACAGATACTAACTATGTTGCTGTTTATAACTATCCAGGCTTTGAGCTGCAGAAAGTTATTAAAGATACACGTACCGGGCCGTCGGGCGCATTCAACACCATGTCAGGTCTTTTTAAAACAGAGTCCGGCGATTTGTATGCTGTGTCTACATCAAGCATCTACAACGGTTATAGCCAGGCGACTAAACCTGCCGGTATCTTGAAGATTGCAAATGGAACCAGTGTTTTTGATCCTAACTACTTCTTTAATACCGATACTGCTCCTAATGGTGGAAAAATAGCGCATGCTATTTATATTGGTAACAACAAGTTGTTTGCTGCCATCACTACTGTGCCGCCAACAATTCCTTTAGTTAAAGAGGAAAGATGGAGTGATGCAAACCTCACACTTGCTATAGTAGACTTATCCGCAAAGACCATAACCCGTGTAGCTAACGTGCCGGTTCACAGCGGAAACAGCGGCAGAAGCTTTGCAGCTTTAGTCGATAATGGTAAGATTTATTCGGCAATTGGAGTTAACGGTGTAGTTAACATCTACGAAACCGACATCGCAACGGCTACAGCTAAAAAAGGTGCCGTGATTGAAGGAACATTCATGGGCGGTATCGCCAGGTTGAAATAATTTAATTGAATGGAAGAAGTCCAATGCAGCTCCGGCGTATTGGGCTTTTTTGCGCTTATCCCTTTTGGCTATGGTAAGAATAACTTCTTCAAAGTTGGTGAAAAAGAAAAGGTCGTTGTTTTACAGGATCTCGGCATGGCTGCATCTGTGGCTGGGACTGGTGACGGGTATAGTTGTGGTGATAGTCAGCATCACAGGTGCTATCCTGACTTTTGAAGAGGAGCTGAGATATCTGTTTCAGCCCTATCAGCATGCTGAATCTCAGGGAAGGAATTTTTTGCCGCCATCGGTTCTTGCGGAGTCGGTTAAGAAAGAGTATCAGGTTCCAGGCGTATCAGCGGTGATCTATCGCGGGGAGGGCAGGACGGCTGTTGTTCCCTGGTATGGCGACAGAAAGAACCTTCTGGTGAACTTTGTTGATCCTTACACAGGAAAGCCTGTACATAGTCAGAAGCTTGATGACGATTTCTACAGGATCATGATCATAGGGCATTATCAGCTCTGGTTACCCAGAAAGATCGGGAAACCAGTGGTTGCCTATTCAACTCTGATCTTTGTTATCACCCTTATCACCGGTATGGTACTGTGGTGGCCTAAGAAGTGGACCAAGCGGAGCCGGGATCAGAGCTTCCTGATACGCGTCAAGTCTTCCTTCAAAAGGCTGAATTACGATCTCCATAATGTACTCGGATTTTATTCGCTGCTGGTCGCGCTGATTCTTGCGCTGACAGGGATGGTCTACGGAATGGAATGGTTTAATAATGCTGTTTACTGGACTGCATCGGGAGGGAAGAAGTTTGAATACACACGTGTGATGTCTGATACGACATTGACGCAGGCGAGCGATCATGCGGAGGACGATGTTTTATTTTCGAGATTAACGAAAACCGGTGTTGACCTTGACTACGAACACATAACGATCGGGTATCCGTTCGGAAAGGCCGGGACATGGAGCGTGAGCGTAAATCCTAAGCCGGGAACGCGATATCTGGAAACGAGGGACCAGTTTGAGCAGCATTCACTGAAATTATTGGACTCCGAAGTTCCTTATTCAGAAGCGAATGGGGGAGAGCAGCTTCGTCGTATCAACTACGACCTGCATGTGGGGTCAATCGGAGGATTGACAACAAAGATAATTGCGTTTCTAGTTTGCGTAATTTCTGCGAGCCTGCCGATCACAGGCTTGATTGTCTGGCTTGGAAAGAAGAAGAAATCAAAGAAGAAACCGGGACTTACTTAAAGAACTTTCTGCCATGCTTTATCATGATGTAAAGGGGGTAGCTAAGGCTTATCCAGGAAATATAATGCCATATTCCGGTTCCCAGGATGGCAGATACCAATCCTGTTATAGTAATTATTGCCATTAGAGCGGGCATTGCCCACAGTTTAAGGCTTAGATTCTTAGTCTCGTTTGGCATCGTTATTTGCTGTTTAACAGGTTAGCAGCTTCAGCGTTTGTCAGGATCCGGCTCAACTGCTGTTCTTTTGATTTGCGCCTTGCAATCCAGAGATAGAGGCCGGAAATGAGGACGATGATGGTTGCAAGGTCAAACAATGCCCACAAAACCTTCATGGGCATACCGCCATAATCACCGAAGTGGAAGGGCTGTGAGATATAGATCGTTTTCAGATACCAGGGAAGATCGCGGATATCGGTAAGTTCGTTGGTTTGTGCATCAATAAGTGCCGGCTTAATAATCCGGGAGGTCAGTGGGGTATTTCCTTTTACATAAACGGCATAGTGATAGTTGCTGGAGTAGAGCGTTCCGGGAAAAGCGATGAAGTTTACCTCCATATCAGGCGCAGCTTCGCGGGTCTTGTCGATTGCTACTTGCAAGGGGCCAAGCTCTGTTTCTTTTACACGCGGTTTGTCTTTGTATTCAGAAACCATTTCGGCGAGTTGTCCGGCTCTCCACACCTCAACAGCAGGATCGGCCAGGGTGTTTATCACCCCGGTGATGCACACGACAAATGCCCAGGCGAGAGACACGATCCCAATTACGTTATGCAGGTCTAGCCACCTTAGCCGGCTTGATTTCTCGGTCCTGATCATGCCGAAGTCGTAGCGTTTCATTATAGGTCTATAGAGTACCACTCCTGAAATAATGGAGGCTGTGAAGAGAATGCCCATAAACCCGAGAAATAACATGCCCGGCAGACCGGCCATTAGGTCGACGTGAAGATGGTACATGATGTCCATAAAATCCATTTCATTCACGGGTGTTTCCAGGACTTTGGCGGTGCGGCTGTCCATAGTGAGGTAGCTGTTCGCGGTTTCGGGAGCACTGGATGAGTCGGCAAGAGTAAAGAACATTTTGCCGGGTTCTTTATCTTCATCCCAGTAGATGTACTTCATCTCTTTTCCGGGAAGTTGATTTTTTGCACTGTTTATGACTTCGTCTATAGAAGCTTTCGGGGCATTAGCAGGGAGAGCAGGGGCATCTGTATCTTCTTCCATCCAGTGGTGGATTTCGTCAGTAAATATCAGGGGCAGGCCGGTAAGGCAGAGCAGCAATAAGAAAGTGGTACAGATCAGGCTTGTCCATTTGTGGACATAAAACCAGGTCTTTATCGTATGTGCTTTCATGGTTGATTTGCTGCTTGTGGAACGTTAGAGGCTGATGTAGCAGGTTGTATTCTGGTACTTGAGCTTTGCAAAAGTATTATTTAAATCAATTCTAAACAAATTGATTGTCCGTGGGAGATGGATCTGGGGAGTAAAATTGTTGGAATATCTATTTTCATTATATTGTATCGAAACGTTTTTACGTTAAAAGCTCGCAGAGACTCAAGAGCGTCTCATAAATAATCTAAGATGAATGTACAACTTGTTTCAAATGGAAAAGGCAAAGTAACTGCAGTTCAAATCCCCTTAAAAGACTGGAAAGAACTGGAAAAGAAACTTGAGGCATTTATTATTGCGGAGAGCATTAAGGCTGGATATGAGACTAATTGAAAAAGGTGACTTAAAGGTGCCGTCTTTTACAGAGTTTTTAGATGGCCTATAATATTATTCCAACACCCGAATTTTCAGAAGGAATTTAAGAAGTTGCACAAAAAGTTCCCCTCTGTCAAAGAGGATTTAATAGTATTAGCACTAATTCTTTAATGGAACAACCACTCCAGGGGGAGCGAAATATATAAAAACTGTTATAAGATACAATTTGCGATAAAAAGTAAAGCTAAGGGGAAAAGCGGAGGGGCACTATTAATAACTTTTGTTCAAGTAGTGGGTTAAAGGCTTTACCTCCTTAGCGTATACGATAAGGGAGAGAAGGATACGGTTACGGATGCTTTTCTTAGGCAGCTGCTAAAGGATTTGTGATCTGTAAAACCATGCGTTCACTATATGTTCATTTTCTGCTTAAAAATGAACATATATCGGTTTTCGTTCACTTTCCTGGAATATTTAGAGACATGTTCATTTTTTTCTTTAAAATGAACATGTCTTTCTTATATCTAAAGAATCTTTATTAACTTGCCATATGTTCAATTTATGATAAAAAAATGGACATATCATTATGGCTTACGATAGATCCAAACCATTCAATGCGCTCCCTTTGTTGCCGCCAGGTTCAGAAATTGAAAACGATGTCGATGTCTTAAGAAAACTTGTAACGGCCTCAAGAGCTTTAGCTACGGTAAACAGCAGCATTATGAGATTGCCAAATCCTTTAATGTTAGTAAACACAATAGCTTTGCAAGAAGCCAAAGCTTCAACCGCTATTGAGAATATTTTCACCACCGAAGATGAGCTTTATAAAGCCGTTTCCGATACTATACAAGAGGATAAAGCAAACGTCGCAACGAAAGAAGTATTGCGATATCGCGAAGCACTTTGGACCGGTTACCAACTAATAAAAGAAAATAACCATATTGATTTAGATAGTATTTTGGGAGTTTTTAGGCAGATCAAAAATACATCATCCGGACTGAGGTCACCGGCGTCATTAACTGTAATACAACGCGGGCAGAGTGAATTTCGCGCTGGCGAAATTATCTATACTCCTCCAAGAGGGGCTGGATTATTGGAGAAGTTGATGGAGAATTTATTAAACTATTTGAATGATAATGAAAAATATACTACAGATCCTCTGCTAAAAATGTGCTTCGCTCACTACCAATTTGAAGCTATACATCCTTTTCATGACGGGAACGGTAGAACTGGGCGTATTTTAAACCTCTTATACCTTGTACACGCCGGTTTGCTGAATCAACCCGTACTGTATCTATCCAAATATATTATCGTCAACAAAGATGATTACTATTACAACTTAGGCATTGTCACCCAAAGAGGAACATGGAAGCCCTGGATCCTATATATGTTGGAAGCAGTTGAAAAAACATCACAGCTAACAAGTCAGTTGATCGACAGTATACTTGCGCAAATGGATTCGACCCTGATACATGCAAAGAGTTCAATAAAATGGTATAATAAAGAAGTAAACGAACTGGTTTTTAGTCAACCATATATGAAACCAAAGATGATTGGTGATCACTTGAATATCAGTTCCAGAACAACTCTAACAAAGTATTTTAACGAATTGGTTGATGCCAGGATATTAAGCCCGGTTAAAGATGGTAAAGAGTTGTTTTACGTGAATGATGATTTGGTTCGTATTCTTGAGGGATGAAAAGGACCGGGGGGTAGCGCAATAACAAGATTAAATAATTAGCTTACGCGGGTTATTTCTAAGAATTGAGCGTACTTTAGTAAACTGAATAATTGATGTACCGAGAGTGATTGAACCCATTCCATTTCGCCGTGTAATCTCCATTCGGGGTAAACTTCAGACTGTAGGTAGTGAACCCTTGCATGTAGTTTGCGATGATTATGAGCCTTATTTCTTAAAGAACCATAAATTAGTGACTCCGGCTACTGACTTGATTAATGAGGTTATCTGTCATTATCTGTTAAAGATTTGGCATATTAATACTCCCAATGTTGCATTGATCTCATTAGAGGAGGAAACTATCAAATCAGATTATGGTGCTAGACATCGACCTATTTACTACGATCGTAAGGCCTTCGGTTCAAAAGAAGTTGAAGGTGCTTTCGATGCCACTGATTTTTTAGATATAAAAGGGAAAGTCGACTTTAAAAAATTATATCGCCCAGAAATGTTTGCACGTATCGGCTTATTCGATATGTGGGTTGAAAACGAAGATAGGGCTTGCGATTTAAAAAATCTGATGATCATTGAACTGGATGGACGCTTTCGTTTTTTAGCTATAGATCATACTATGGCATTTAGAACTGGCGCTTATGAGACAATGAAGGAAAAGCTTTTTTTTCCCACTGAAGATAATTATCTGTTGCAATCTGAGTATTTCAGGAAATTGAAACGTTTTCTAAAGACTGATAAAACACGACTAAACACGGAGAAGGAAAACTTTTACAATTGTATTAACACTTGTAAACACTATTTTGACGATATTGCGACCCAACTCCCTGATGAATGGGGATTTAAACAAGAATCAAAAACCATCATTAGTGAGTTTTTGTTCGATGAGAAACGGAATAAAGACGTTTTCAATGAGTATATAAGGCTTTGGCAATAATGGAAACTTTCTATACAATAATCAAGATAGCATCCAATCCTATTTCAGGCGACAGTCTGTCTATTGGGCTATTATTGCGTGATAGAAACCGGTTTTGGGTGCATTTTTCAGAAGAAAAGAAGTCAATCGCCCGGAGACTTTTAGATGGTCGTAATGATACTTTGGACTTCATTGTGAAACAAATCGAACAAAAAATTGCTGAACTAAATAAAGCGCAAGCCAATCCCCAAAAAAGCTTCTTTGGTTTAGACGATTTGCTAACTTCAGAACGATTTGCACACCTGAGTGTATATTGCAACGGACTGTTAAGTTTTACACCTCCTTCGTTTCTGAATGATTTTATAACTGAAGAAAAGTTTATTAAGCTCTTTACGCTTCTTGTCGACAAAACATACCAAAAAACTAGAGTGGCGACGGATTCTAAAGACCAGCATCTAAGTGAAACTATTTATTCCAAATTGATAAGTCGTGTTCATGACAAAGTTCATACTGATTTAGAACTCACCCCCGAACGGTTGCCAGGACTTTACTACAATTTTAGTATAGATTGTATTGGCTTAAATGGTGCTTTCATTGCAGCTAAAGTCATTCCATTTCATAAAAGGAACGAAACCATAGATAAGGAACTGAGCCATTACCTCGGCTTGATATCGATACTTAATTTGCAGTATAAAGGAAGAAAAGGCCGGGATAGCTTCTATATAGTCGGTGATGAGCCAACCGAAGTTGGTTCTAAAGAACATAAAACCTGGGAAAATATTAAGCTGAATCCAGCTGTTTCATTAATATACTCCGATGAGTCTGACAAGGTTGCTGATGAAATTGAATCTCGTAAAGCACGTACGTTTATTGGCGTTTAGAAGTTTCTGTAGCGCTTTATGGATTTAATGGACTGTTCGCAAAGCGTCGATTGCTCATCTTTAATAGATGCTTGAAATCATTTATCTGTCGTTGACCTCAGAAGCAAGACAGATGAAAGCGAAGATATCGGGCTCTATGACACTGTTGTGAGTCTTAACGGCTATGGAGCCGGTTTTAGACATTTTCTAGACATTTGGTGAGTTGCTTCTATGTGTTTGAAATCCTGTATGTCTGAAGCAGATACAAGGTCAGGAGTCTGACCTTCGAAGATTTACTTTACGTAATTCAAGCACTAGACCTGAAATACGTGTTAAAAAAATCGTAAAAAGTTAACACGTTATTTTTACATGTTAAAATAATTATAAATCCATTCGTTTCAATAGAGTGGTATTCACAAAATCTTTTCAAACAAACATATGGCCGGCATTTATTTTCACATTCCTTTCTGTAAACAAGCTTGCCATTACTGCGACTTTCATTTTTCTACGTCTGAGAAATATAAAGACGAGATACTGCTATCCATGCTGAAAGAGCTGGACCTGCAAAAGGATTATCTGGGATCAGAAACGATAGAAACCATCTATTTTGGTGGGGGAACGCCTTCGGTCATTGATCCTTCGGAAATACAGCGGTTTATAGATAAGGTAATACATCAGCATCATGTTGCTTCGGACGCTGAAATTACCATAGAAGCTAACCCGGAGGATCTGAGCCCGCAGCGGGTAAAGGAGCTTCGGCAGACAAACATTAACCGGTTCAGTATTGGAATCCAGTCTTTTTTTGAAGAGGACCTGCGGTGGATGAACAGGGCTCACAATGCTCAGGAAGCGGATGCGGCTATCAAACGTGTTCAAGATGCTGGTTTTGAGAATATTACCGCAGATCTGATTTACGGCTACCCGCTGCTTACGGATGAGAAATGGAAAGCAAATTTATCCAAGATACATGAACTGAATATTCCGCATGTTTCGGCGTACTCAATGACTGTGGAATCGAAGACAGCTTTGGCTCATTTTATAGCGAAAGGGAAGCAGCCGGAGATGAACGACTCTCAAAGTGCGGATCAGTTTACTTATATGATAGAACAGCTACGGGAATGGGGATATGAACACTATGAGACCTCCAACTTTGCGAAACCTGGACATTATTCCCGGCATAATACCAATTACTGGAGGGGGGTATCTTATCTTGGGATTGGTCCTTCGGCTCATTCATTTAATGGAGAAACGCGGAAGTGGAACATTGCTAATAACGCAAAATACCTGGAAGCGTTGTTAGCTAATAGGATTCCTGCGGAGATTGAGGTTTTAACTCCTGAAGATAGGGTGAATGAATACATCATGACTTCCCTGCGTACGATGTGGGGAATGGATATGGCACGGGTGGACCGGGAGTTCGGTTCGGGGTATAGTGCTGGGATTGAGAAAAATGCGGTGGAGTTTTTTGATAAGGGCTGGTTGGAGAAGAAGAACGATCATACCGTTGTGTTAACTGATGCCGGTAAGCTTTTCAGTGATCATATCGCTTCAGAGCTGTTCATTGACGTTGAACGTAAATAATTATCTCCTTTTTTACGTTTAATCGTTAGTTTAGCAACGACCTATATTATTTAATCAGAATGAAGAGAACTATTTATCTTTTTGCGCTCCTGATGTTTGTAAACATTACGGTAAAGGCGCAAACGAAGAGTGAGAAACAAGTAGCAGCTGCTGTAGAATTCTTGAAAAAGGCGATGATTGACGGGTCCAGGGAGTCTCTTGAAGCTGTCGCAGGTGAAAACTTATCTTACGGACACTCCGGTGGTAAGGTGGAAAATAAAGCGGAGTTTGTAGAAGCGATAGCGAGTGGTAATTCCGACTTTGTGTCAATAGACTTGAAGGATCAAACCATACAGGTGAGTGGTAAAACAGCTATCGTTCGTCATACGCTTACGGGTAAGACAAACGACAAAGGAGTACCGGGAACTGTTAATTTGCATATCCTTACTGTTTGGCAGAAAGCCGGTGGTAAATGGGTGATGATTGCGCGTCAAGCGGTCAAAAAACCATAAGAGGAAGGGCCTAAGCCCTTCCAAATTTTATCGTCCAGTTCCTTAGTGTAGCGATATGTGAACTGCTTAGTTCGCCTGGCAACAATCTCCAGTTCCAGTTTCCTTCGACGGTTGCAGGTCTGTTCATCCTTGCCTCAGCATCCAGACCTATAATATCCTGTACGGGTAAGATCGCCGTTTTTGCGACACTGGAAAAAGCTAAACGGGTCAATTCCACGTGTACATTGCGGGAGTTCACTTTTCTTCCGAGATATCCATTGAGGTTTTTCTTGGTTACATCATCAGCATCATCGTTGAACCAGCCCACCGTGGTGTTATTATCGTGGGTGCCTGTATAGACAAAGAAATTTTCTTCGTACAAATGAGGAATATTAAGTGATTCTGGCATATCATCGCCGAATGCAAACTGCAGAACTTTCATTCCAGGTAGCTTAAAGGTATCCCGCAGATCATATACGGGTTGGTCAATGTCTCCGAGATCTTCAGCAACAAAGCGTTGTTTTCCTAAAAGGCGTTCGACCGTTTCGAAGAAATGTTTACCGGGTCCTGGTCTCCACACGCCGTTCCGGGCAGTTTCTTCATTGGCAGGAACTTCCCAATAGGATGCGAATGCTCTGAAATGGTCAAATCGGACTATGTCAAAGAGCTCGGCGTTTTTACGGATACGGTCAATCCACCATTTGTACTCTTGTTTTTTCAATTCGTCCCAGCGGAAAACCGGCATTCCCCATAGCTGCCCATCGGCATTGAAGTAGTCGGGAGGAACTCCCGCTACTCCGGTCATTTTTCCGGATTCATTCAGAGAAAATATTTCGCGGTGCGCCCAAACATCTGCGGAGTCATAGCTGATATAAAAAGGCATGTCACCGAAAAGGCTTATGTTTAAGCCATTGCAATAGCTTTTGAGTAAGTGCCATTGCTTACTGAAGATAAACTGGATCCACTTTACTTCCTGCAAGTCGGCTTCTCTCGATTCAGCGAAGTTCTGTAATGCTTCTTTATTGCGAAGTTTGTATTCCTCAGGCCACTTGTACCAGGGAAGGCTGCCAAACTCCTTCTTTAGGGTCATATAGAGAGCAAAGTCATTCAGCCATTCCTGCTCCTGGAGACAGAAAGAATCAAAGTCGGTCCTGTTTAGTCCTTGTTTGGTAAAGCGAATGAATGCCTTATGCAGAAGGCCCTTTTTAAGTTTTTGAACGGCCTGAAAATCTACCTTGTTTTTACTTTTAAGCCCTTTCGATTTAAGATCCTCGTTATCCAATAATCCTTCTTTTGACAGGAGATCGGGACTTATAAGAAGTGAGTTTCCTGCCATGCTGGAGCAGGAGCTGTATGGCGAATGCATGCTGGCATCTTCGGTCGGGTTCAGGGGCAGAATTTGCCAGTACTTCTGCTTTGCATCTGCAAGGAGGTCGGCAAATTTGTAAGCTTCTGCTCCGAAGTCTCCGATGCCGTAGGTGGAAGGTAAGGAGCTGATGTGCATTAGAACCCCGGCAGATCTCGGATTCTCTTTCTGTACGAGTTTGATCACTGCGAATGGCACCGTTTGAAATATATCGCTAATCATGATCTCTCCGCTGGTTTTACCACTGGTATTGCGGAATGAATCTTTCCATTCGGCAGGAGCAGAAGGAGGCAGGCATATTCGGGTTTTACGCCAATCAATACTAGCCGCTTCGCATTCCTGCTCTTCACAAATCTCGGCTATGTGAAGGGGCACAGCTGTGATAATCCATTCGTCTTTGTGTCTGCGGGCGAAAGCAAGAATGTTATCCTTGTATTTGCCTTTGACAGTTAAAGGCGTGTAGGCTCCTTTTTCAAATAACTCCTGACTACCGGTTCTTAGCTGTAACAATTCATGTGTTAACCAAAGCTTAATTTCGGCAGAATAACGTTTGCGCCATAACTCCTGGATCTTTTCATTTCCGTTCTTTGAAACTTCTTCAAGAATCTCTGCTCTCCTGTTGAAATCAACCGGACGTCTGTTATCGGGATCAACAAGGCTCAGATCCCACAGTTCGCAGCCCTGATAAATGTCTGGTACGCCCGGACAGGTGAATTTGAGAATTACCTGCGACAGTGAGTTGATTATTCCAAGGTCCGCCACTTCTGAATGGAATTTCTCAAAGCTTTTCCAGAATTCGCCGTTCTGATCCAGCAGAGCAAGGGCAAAGGAGCGCGTGGCTTCTTCATATTGTTCGTTGGGTTCAGACCAGCTGGTTTGTACTTTTGCTTCACGGAGTGCTTTTGTAAGATACTCCTGAAGTCGCTTGGGGAAATTGTCGGGATCCTGTCCTGGCATGGGATAGGCAGCCAGAATCGTCTGGTAAATCAGATACTCATCGTTAGTGTCAGGCCTTGAGGATACTTTCAGGCCATCATTTATTTTCATCCATTTACGGACCTTTTTGGTCCAGCGGTCGGGAATGTTTGTTAAGACATTCAATCGTGCCCTTACATCTTCGCCTCTCTTGGTATCATGCGTAGAGCTGCCGTTTATAGAGAGCGGCCACTGTGATTGTCGCTCGCGCATGGCGTTGTGAAAATCTTCTGTCGGGATGCCGAAAGCACCAGGATAGTCACCTACTTCGTTATGTCCTATGAACCGGTTATAGGTGTACATCAGCGTGTCTTCTACTCCCTTTGCCATGAGAGGTCCGGTAAATTGCATACAGCGCTGATAAAAGTAGAGCGCACGATCATCATACTCCTGATCCATGTCTTTTGTACCGGTGGTAAAGATTTTTTCCAGTACCGAGGTCGCATCATCTAGCTGCGGCTTTTTGGTCCGGATCGTCTTGAAGATTCCCTTCAACTCGTTTATCTCTGTTTCCTTTAGTGGTATGGTGTTCCCATAGTACCGGTATACAGGGGTATATATGAGGAAGTAGGCAATCGCGGATTTGAAATCGTGTTTATCTATTTCGTTGGAAGGTAAAAGCCCGGAGCTGATGAAAAGCTGGTAAAGGTTTTCGAGCTCCCCTGACATGTGCTGGAAAAGTATAGCCGCCTTTTTCTCGTGTACCTGATCTTCTACCGGCTCAGAGTGAACGCTGATTTCCTGGTAAAATGTGTTGAATTTCTTTTCATTCTGGGGCTGAGTGAAGATGTTGTTCACCAGCCCCAGAAAATCGTACCCGGAGTTGCCCTGCAAGGACCAGTCTACGGGGATGGCTTCACCTTCTTCAAGGATCTTCTCGGCGACGATGTAGGTCTCAGGCCCGGTAAGTTTTCTCAAACGGCCTATGTAGGTTCCAGGATCGAACAAGCCGTCTATATGGTCTATACGTAACCCTTGAAAGATCTTTTCTTTACATAGCTTATTTATGTATTCGTGATATTTACTAAATACTGCTTCGTCCTGAATATTGAGGCAAATAAGTCCGTTAACGGTGAAAAACCTCCGGAAGTTGATTCGGTTATCCGTTTCCCGCCAGTCGCAAAGTTCATAGTACTGCTGGTCTATAATGTTTTGCAGGAGCTCCGGATTACTATTGATGTGGTCAACTCTCGCGTGAATGGAATCGTCTTCGGCTTCGGTCATATTCTCGCCGTTAAAAATGAGAGAGTAGGAGGCCGAATTAACCGGGTAAATAGCATCATAATAGTTCAGCACGAATCTCTCATCCCGATATTCCAAAGTAATCTCCTGATTCTCGAGTACTTTTGAGAGTGGCGCACCCAGGAAGGGAACCATGATTTTACCTTTATAGAAGTCGGTGCTGAAGCTTGAGTCAAAAAAGGTAGCATATTCTGAGTCGGGACCCTTTTCCAAAAGATCCATGAGCCAGGGGTTACGGTGGTCGAAAGCCATGTGGTTGGGCACAATGTCCTGCAGCCACTGGATATTACTTTCGCGAAGTTTAGCACTGATTCTGCGAAGGTCGTCTTCTGTCCCGATTTCAGGGTTGATGAGATGTGGATTTAGTCCGTCATATCCATGCGTGCTTCCTGGCGTTGACTCGAACACAGGAGAGGCATAAATGGTATTGACGCCAAGTTTCCTCAGATATGGGATAATTTGTTCGAATTGTTCAAAGCTAAACTCCTTCTGGAACTGGATGCGATAGGTAGATATAGGGTTCATGAGATGTTTTCAAAGTTTAGTCGATGATCAGAATGGATTGCGCGGGAAGCGAAACTTCTGCTTTGGTAGCAAAGCTTTCAGGGATCTCAGCTTGCCCGTTCCATTGTTTATCGCCGGAGAACAGGAGGGTTTTCCATGACTTCTCAAGCTGTGGTAAGCTGATTAGACGGCTGATGCCTGAAAAGTTCATAAGACAGACCAAGTGTTTGTCATCCTGCCAGCGATGAATTGCGAGTGTGTTTTGTTCCTCATGGAACTTTACCTGGAGGTTTCCTCTATCCAATCGTTTTAGAACAGGGTGGTGTTTTCTCAGCTCTATTAGTGCCTTATAATACCGAAACATGGTATGATGCGCAGCTTCGTTCAGCAGGTTCCATTGCAGCCGGGAATTTTCAAACGTGTCGGTAGACATAGGGTCAGGGGCTTCACCCTCTGCATGGAAATCTGCGAACTCAGCTTTTCGTCCTTTTCGTACGGCTTCAGCTAGTTGAGGATCTGTGTGGCTAACAAAATAAAGGAATGGGTTGGTTTCACTCCACTCTTCTCCCATGAATAACATGGGGATATAGGGTGCTGTGAGAACGGCTCCTGCCAGCAGCTTCTGCATTTCGAAATTGTGAATCTGACTCGTCCTTTCTCCCAGCATCCGGTTTCCCGTCTGATCATGGTTCTGAGAAAAGACGATGAACTGATTGCCGGGATTGTCTTCTGCTTTTAATCCGAAGAACTTCTTCCTGTGGGGAGAATACTGACCGTCATAAACGTAGGCGTCCTGATAAGACTTGGCGAGGTGTGTGATCCCTTTGAAGTCTGAATAGTATCCGGTTGCGGGTTCGCCTGCCGTTGTGCGAAGTGCGTGGTGAAACTCGTCTATCCATTGTGCATCCATTCCAAAGCCTTGCTTCTCCAAAGGGTTGATGAACTTTGGATCGTTAAGGTCAACTTCAGCAATCAGGTAGTGTTGTCTGCTTGTCTGTGCTGAAAGTCGGTCGGTTTCTATCTTCAATTGTCTGAGCAGATGAACGGGACTGAGATCTTTTATGGCATGTACGGCGTCGAGACGGAGGGCATCGATATGGAAGTCTTTAAACCACATCAGGGTGTTCTGAATGAAATAGGTTCTGACGGCATCACAGTGTGCGTCGTCAAAATTCAGGGCATCTCCCCAGGGTGTACTGTACTTTGATGTAAAGTAGTAGCCGAAATCGTTCAGGTAATTACCTTCAGGCCCAATGTGGTTGTACACAACGTCGAGAATGACGGCGATTCCTCTGCTATGGCAGGTGTCAACAAGTTGCTGTAAGCCATGCGCTCCTCCGTATGAATTTTGAACAGCATAGGGACCAACGCCGTCATAACCCCAGTTCCGGGTGCCCGGGAACTGGGCTACAGGCATAATTTCAATTGCAGTGATTCCAAGATCAATAAGGTGATCCAGCTTCTTTTCGATCCCTGCAAAGGTACCTTCGGGCGAGAAGGTACCGGTATGGAGTTCGTATATGATATAGTCGTCCAGGGCCGGAGTTTTCCAATTCTGATCTGTCCATTTGAAACTGGACAGATCGATGGCTTCTGATACGCCATGTACGCCTTCCGGTTGAGAAAGGGACGCAGGATCAGGCCGTTCTGTTTGCTTGTCCAGAACAACCTGATAGCGGTCTCCTTCTTTTAACTGGTTGGTTTGAATGGTCCAGTGTCCGAAGTCATCCTGTGTTAGCGGCAACCTTAAGTTCTTTTCAGGTATGTTGATTTCTGCAAATTTAGCTTTTGGAGCCCACACTGTAAATTCAGCCAATCCCTTCCCGTTAATTCTAAGTCCTGGTCTCTTTTCAAATAGCTTCATTCTATATCGTTATTTTTTAGTCTGTTTTAATAATAAAATACTGCGGCTTTCTACAACGATAGACTGAGCAGCTGCAAAGTGCTCTCCTTTTTCTTCCACAAAATTCTCGTGAGTGTCCAACACTTTAACCCATTCCTTTCCATACCGTTCTTCCGGTAACACAAAGTTGAGCGGTTCATAATGGGCATTAAAAATGATGTAAAAGCTGTCATCAATGATTTTTTCTCCCTTGGGTCCTATAGAGCGGATTGCGTTTCCGTTTAGGAATACCCCAAGTGACTTAGCATAATCGTGGTTCCAGTTTTCATCAGGCATTTCTTGTCCTTCAGGCAGAAACCAGGCGATATCTTCCAGGCCGATTCCTTTTATAGGTTGACCTGTGAACCAGCGCCTGCGACGGAATACCGGATGTTTTTTTCTGAGATGGATGACTCTGCGGGTGAAGTTGAGCAAGTCCAGGTCAGCTTCCGGCCAATTCAGCCATGAGATCTCGTTATCCTGGCAATAGGCATTATTATTTCCGCCCTGTGTCCGGCTGATCTCATCTCCTGACACCAGCATGGGTACTCCCTGTGAAAGAAAGAGCGAAGTAAGGAAGTTACGTTTTTGTTTCTCTCTGAGTGTGTTAATCAGTTCATCTGATGTTGGGCCTTCTACTCCACAATTCCATGAACGGTTATGACTGTCTCCATCATTATTGTCTTCTCCGTTATCTTCATTATGCTTTTCATTGTATGACACAAGGTCGTTCAGGGTAAATCCATCATGAGCTGTAATGAAGTTGATACTGGCTGTTGGTCGTCTGTAGTCGTCTTTGTAAAGGTCAGAGCTGCCGGTAAATCGCTCGGCAAATTCTCCCAGCATACTATCTGCACCTCTCCAATAGTCACGCAAACAGTCACGGTACTTACCATTCCACTCAGCCCACCCCGGAGGAAACTTTCCTACCTGATAGCCCCCTTCGCCGATATCCCATGGTTCAGCGATTAACTTTACCTGCGAGATAATAGGATCCTGGTGGATAATATCAAAGAATGAACCGAGACGGTCAACTTCGTGAAGTTCGCGGGCGAGGGTAGAGGCAAGGTCGAAACGGAATCCGTCTACATGCATTTCTGTGATCCAATAGCGGAGACTGTCCATAATAAGCCTTAGAACCCCTGGAAGTCTTGCATTTAGAGTATTGCCGGTCCCGGTATAGTCTTTGTAGTATCGGTTGTTTTCCTCAGAAAGGCGGTAGTAGGAGGCGTTGTCGATCCCCTTGAATGAAAGAGTTGGGCCAAGCTGGTTACCTTCGGCAGTGTGATTGTAGACCACATCGAGAATGACTTCGATACCTGCCCTGTGGAGGTCTTTGACCATTTGCTTAAACTCAGTTACCTGCTCACCGAAAACACCTGTGCTGCTGTACCTGACGTCAGGAGCGAAAAAGCCGATGGAGTTGTATCCCCAATAGTTGGTCAGTCCTTTATCAACCAGGTAGGAATCCATGACGAAATGGTGTACAGGCATAAGTTCGATCGCAGTAATGCCTAAGTCATGCAAGTACTGGATGGTGAGCGGATGGCCTATAGCGGCATAGGTGCCACGGATTTCTTCGGGAATATCGGGGTGCAGTTTGGTGAAACCTTTAACATGAGCTTCATAGATGATCGTCTTGTGATAAGGTGTGCTTGGGCGCCTGTCGCCTTCCCAGTCAAAAGCAGGGTCAATAACTACAGACTTTGGAATATACGGTGCACTGTCGAGGGTGCTGAAACTCAGGTCCGCATCATCGTGACCGAGTTCATATCCGAAGAGAGCGTCGTGCCACTGAATGGCGCCTGCGATGGCCTTGGCATAAGGATCGATCAAGAGCTTATTAGCATTGAAACGATGTCCGTTTTCGGGCTCGTAGGGACCGTGGACTCTGTAGCCGTAAAGCTGACCAGGTTTCAGATCTGGCACATAAACGTGCCATACATGATGCGAGCGTTCCCTGACTTCTATCCTTATATCTTCGGATTGATCATCACCAGATTTAAAAAGGCAAAGTTCAACTCCATCTGCATTTTCTGCGTAAAGTGCGAAATTAACTCCGTTTCCATCCCAGGTGGCTCCCAGAGGATACGGAGATCCGGGGTATACGTTTATGTTCATGGTCTAAAAAGGAGGATGGGTTATAAAATGTTTGGAAAAAAATGGTAATACGCAGAAAATGAGAAATGCGTAGCAGAATTATCTCATTATGTGATCGACGTCATGTTTTAATATTGGAAATATACCCTCTTTTGTATTCATACATTTATATACCAGATTAATGAGTCATACATTTCATATACCTGTATTAGGGTTGGGGTTTACGGTAGATACACCACTAAAAGTGGCGCGTTATGGAATTTCATCTGTGCTTTCTATAGTTGATGATATGCTAATTGAGCGGATGAGAAAGTTTTATGCCAAAAAGCATGAAGAGGAGTATGTTCCTATAGACATGAAAGAGGAAGATCACAGAGCTAAGCGCGTTTGTGATTATCTGAATATGATCAACCGCAAGGTGAACGAACAGTTTGAACAGCTCAAGAAGCAAGCGTTTGTGCCGGAATCCGATATTACCAGGTACTTCAATCTGTTGCCTGATGGATCAGTGCTGAAGATAAAATATAATCAGATGCTGAGTACAACCTCGCAGGAAGAGAAATCGCGACTTGATTCTGAGCTGCGCGAGGGAATGAAAAAGGGTTCGATCGATGTCAATATCATGGCAAAGGTCGATAAGATGAATTATACAGTAAACGGCGAGGCAACCGGAGATGAGAATTCTGATGCTCTTGCGGGTCTCAAAGGTTTTGCAATGAGTGACCTTCGCTCATCTGTAGTGCTTTCAGCCGGTATGAATCCGCGTCTTTACAGCTACCTTGAGCATTTTTCGGACTTCTATCCGGACGCTGAAGGTGTACTAAGAAAGGGGGTCATTTTAAAAGTTAGTGATTTTCGCTCAGCATTTATACAAGCGAAGTTCCTTGCTAAAAAAGGCATATGGATTTCCGAGTTCCGTATAGAGTCGGGATTAAATTGCGGTGGTCATGCTTTTGCAACTGAGGGATACCTGATAGGTCCTATTCTTGAGGAATTTAAGAACAAGAGACAGGAAATGATCACAGAGCTGTTCGGCATGTATCAACAGGCCTTGCTGGCGAAGAATATTGAGATAAAAAGCCCACCGTTTTTACGCGTAACGGTTCAAGGCGGAATCGGCACTTCAGAAGAAGATACTTTCCTGATAAATTATTACAATCTCGACGGAACCGGGTGGGGAAGTCCCTTTTTGCTGGTGCCTGAAGCAACTAACGTGGACGAGGTTACGCTTATGAATCTGACCCAGTCATCAGCTGATGACTTTTATGTTAGTGCTGCATCTCCGCTCGGCGTGCCATTCAATAATTACCGTTTGAGTTCAGCTGAGATTCAGAGACAGGAACGAATAGACAAAGGCCGGCCGGGTAGTCCTTGCAGAAAAAAATATCTTGTATCTAATACCGAATTTACAGAGCAGCCTATTTGTACTGCGTCGCGTGAATACCAGAATCTTAAGATCAAGCAGTTAAAAGCTATGTTACTTTCAGAGAACGAGTATCAAAGTGAGTTTGAGAAGGTAACGCAAAAGCTTTGCTTGTGTGAAGGACTGGTTACGTCTGTTTATATTAAGAACAATATGCTGGAAAGAAAAGAGAATACGGCTGTGGCAATATGTCCGGGACCGAATCTGGCATATTTTTCTAAGGTCATGTCCTTAGACGAGATGGTGAAACATATATATGGTAAGATAAATCTTCTTCAGGGAGTAAGTCGCTCATCACTGTTCATCAACGAGCTTAATTTATATGTTGAATACCTGAAGAAGGATATCCAATCTCATATCAGTCGTCTGGACGCAAAGAAGATCAAACAGCTTGAAAAGTTCAGGGAGCAATTACTGCTGGGTGTTGACTATTACAAAAGTCTGGCAGCTCAATTCAGTAATCAAACAGAGCAATACCTGAAAAGATTTTCAGATGAACTTCTCGATATTGAAGCCCAACTTCAAAGTATCCGTGTCAGAGAAGGTAGTGAAGCCGGAGCTTAAAGTGCAGTAATAATCGAAGCAATCAGAACAACAGCGGTAAGGAAGAGATATATGATGATATCAGAGTTTCTTCTTTCCGCATCACTGAGCTTTGACTTGAAAGTTTTTTCGTTATAAGACTTAACCATAATGACTTAAATTTCGTTCGCTTATTAATGAGCAATATTTAAGCCAGTGGGCAAGTCTGAGCGAGATTTTTTCTGGTTAGCTTAAAAATTGTTAAGACAGCACGTGTTATGGCGGAGTTTAAGTGCATCATAAACAGGACAGTGGCGTACTGAATACCGAAATTATATCAGGGTATCTTTAAGTCTTCTCCTTGCTAGATGGATTCGGTTTTTGACGGTGCCCATGGGGCTGTATAGTTTACGGCTAATATCCTCATACCTGAAGCCCTCCATATGCATTAATAAAGGTTTTTGATACTGGCAGGGGAGATTGTCAACCATAGCGTAGATTTGCTTGATGTTTATGTGAGAGTCTGCCGTAGTATAAGATGGTAAATGGATGGTTTCTTCCGTATCGATGGAGGTTGTCTTTATTCTGTCCTTCCGGTATTTATTTACAAAGAGGTTTCGCATGATTATAAACAACCAGCCGCGTAGGTTCGTGTCTTCCCGGAATTTGTCGTAATTTAATAAGGCTCTCAAAAGTGTATCCTGGATCAGATCTTTTGCATCGTCCTCGTCTCTGGTGTACTTCATGGCATAAGGCTTCAAAAATCTTGACTGCTTGGCTATTAGTGAGCCGAATACGTCTTTTTGCATGGTTATAGCTTAGATGGTTTCGAGGGTTACTGGTTGTACACAAATTAAACGATACCTAAGTCTTTATGGAGTGATCATTGTCACTATTCGCCCTGATGATCATCACGCTAATCATATAAGTTATAACGGATATTTGAAGTTCATAGACATCATGAAAACTTCTGACATATCTACTAATACATTATGCTATCATTGTGGGGATGATATCGCAACTCGCTCATTTGTAATTGACGATAAGCAATTCTGCTGCGCCGGTTGTAAGGGTGTATATCAGGTCCTTTCTCAAAATAATCTTTGCAATTATTATTTATACAACAACGCGCCGGGTCAGACGAAACAATACGTGGAACAACATTTCGACTTTCTTAATGAACCGTCTATTTTTTCGAAGCTGGTTGATTATACGGATGAGAAAATAACGCTTATAACGTTTTTTATACCTGCGATCCACTGCAGTTCATGCCTTTGGTTGCTAGAGCATTTGCATAAAATTAATCCTGCTATAGTTCAGTCGAGAGTTGACTTCCTGAAAAAACAGGCAGAGATAACTTTTGACCATAACAGGGTGCCGTTAAAAGAACTGGTGGAGATATTGGTATCGATTGGTTATGAGCCACTAATCAGCTTGCAGGATATCGTTAAGGAAAAGAAGAACTCGGTTAACAGGGATCTTATTCGAAAAATTGCGATTTCCGGGTTCTGTCTTGGTAATGTGATGCTTTTCAGCTTTCCGGAATATCTGGGAATATCTTCTCTGGAAGCTCAGTTTCAATCTCTGTTTGGGTGGTTGAACCTGGCAATGGGCGCGGTGGTGACATTCTATTGCAGTCAGGATTTTTTTACCTCAGCCTGGGGTAGTCTGAAAAATAAAATTATTAATCTCGATACACCGCTCGCACTGATCGTAGCGGTTTTGTTTCTCCGCTCCGCTTTCGAAATTATCAGTGGCACTGGTCCGGGTTTTTCTGACACGCTTACCGGTTTGGTCTTTTTACTGTTAATGGGGCGCTGGGTTAAGCAACGTACCTATAATCACATTTCGTTTAACAGGGACTACCGCTCTTATTTTCCAGTTGCCGTTACGTTGTTAGACGAGAATGGACAGGAGAAGCCGGTTCCGATCAACGATCTTGAGGTGGGCTCGCGAATTCTTGTGCGCAATAATGAGATCGTTCCGGCAGACTCTATCCTAATGAAAGGTGATGGCTGCTTTGATTTTAGTTTCGTCACAGGTGAGTCTGATCCGAAAACGAAGGTTCTGGGAGAGGTAATTTACGCTGGTGGAAGGCAGATCGGAGAGGCGGTAGAGATGGAAGTTGTGAAGCCGGTGTCGCAGAGTTATCTTACAAGGCTTTGGAATAATGAAGCATTCAAACGTGAGGACAGTAAGATAAAGAACTTCAATGATACAATCGCACAGTATTTTAGCGCTGTAGTTATCGTAATTGCTGTTGGATCTTTGAGCTATTGGTACTATCATGGAGATACTAGCAGAGCCTGGGATGCGTTTTCAGCCGTTTTGATCGTGGCATGTCCTTGTGTGCTAGCTTTAAGTACACCGCTTACTCTTTCTACAGTCCTGGGAATGTTCGATAAGAACGGCTTTTATCTTAAGAATACGGATGTTGTGGAGCAATTGGCTAGGGTAGACTCGGTTGTATTTGACAAAACCGGGACTATCAGCTGTCCCGAAGCCGTGGACTTAAGTTTCTCGGGTACGCTGAGTAAGTATGAGGAGTCGCTGGTGGGGAGCCTGGCAAGAAATTCATCACACCCGCTAAGTCGCGAGATCGTGAAATGGTTAGGAGGTGCTGATCGTTTCAAAGTGGAAGGATATTCTGAGGTTGCAGGGAAAGGAGTTTCGGCGTTCGTTGACGGTCATGAAATGATGATGGGTAGCCGGGCCTTTGTTGCCCCTGATGCGGATGTGGCTAGTGCTCCATCGGTTGTCCATGTTCGTATTGATGACGAATACAAGGGATTCTTCAAGATCAATCAAAGGTGGAGAGACAGTCTGAAGCAATTGATCAATGCCCTGAAGTCGCGATATAGAATGCATGTTATTTCCGGAGATCATTCTGCTGAAAGGAAATCTTTATCTTCTATATTTCCGGAATATGTCCCGATGCTTTTCAAGCAGAGTCCTCATGATAAGCTTCAATATATAAAGAAGCTTCAACAAGATCAGAATATTGTGATGATGTTGGGCGACGGTCTAAACGATGCAGGAGCACTTCGTCAGAGTGACCTGGGTGTTGCTGTGACTGATAATATTAATAATTTCACTCCCGGTAGTGACGCCATACTGAAGGGCTCAGTTATGGGGAAGATGCCTCAGTTTATACATCAGGCAAAGATGGCAATAAAGATCATTAAGTTCAGTTTTGTGATTGCGTCCATTTACAACCTGATTGGTGTTTACTTCGCTGTTCAAGGAAGTCTTTCGCCATTGACTGCGGCAATTCTAATGCCTATGAGCACGATCACTATTATCACTACTACCAACCTGGCAAATCGTTATTTTGCCAGAAAAAATAAGTTGCGATGAACATACTTTATTTTTTAATCGGCTGCAGCGTTGTGATGGCGCTTTTTTTCCTTGCAGCTTTCTTTTGGGCATTGAAAGACGGCCAGCACGACGACGTGCATACCCCGGCAGTTAGGATTCTTTTCGACGACGACAAGCCGGAGGAGGCTGAATAAGCCTCCTTTTTAATCAGCTATTTTATTGAATTATCCAATGAGTACTTTCCGGGGCCGGTCAGGAAGAGGCAGGTGAAAATGCCCAGGAATACAAAGGCCGGTTCTTTTACACCAAAAGGGTCGGCGCTGTGAGCTATAAAAAATGCGACAAGCATTGTGGCAATCAACGGAATTACTGCTACCCGGGTAGCGAAACCAAGTATAACCAGTATTGAACAGACAAACTCTGCAAGAATGGCGAGATAGAGTGTCAGTTCAGGTCCAACTCCAATTGGATCTGCAAACTGCGTTGATCCTGCGAGGGCTTTCTGAAGCTTTGGCCAGCCATGGGTCAGCATGGCGCCACCGGCCGCTAACCGAAGCAGCAGTAAACCGAGGTCAAGTGAAATGGCAGTACTTCTAAATAATGAGGATTTCATGTTTTTAAATTTTACGTCTCTGATCGAAATTAATAAATGTTTTGATTGAGAATGTAAAAGTGTGATGAAAATCACTTATTTCTGAAATCTCTGTCATCTTAATGTAAGTTGCAACAAGCTAATTTTGGCATTCGGAATACATATCCTATTGTTATTATGCAGCTTGAAAAATTTAATTACGACAACAAAATTGTCCGAAACTTCGGAATCGCCACGATTGTATGGGGAATCGTAGGTATGACGGTTGGTTTGCTGATTGCTTCCCAACTGTTCCAGCCATCACTGAATATGTCATCTCAATATACGACCTTCGGGCGTATAAGGCCATTACATACAAATGCGGTAATCTTCGCATTCGTTGGTAACGGGATATTCATGGGTGTTTACTACTCATTGCAACGGTTGCTTAAGGCGAGAATGTTTAGTGACGCTTTAAGTAAGATCCATTTTTGGGGATGGCAGCTTCTTATCGTTTCAGCTGTAATAACGCTGCCACTTGGAATAACCACCTCGCATGAGTATGCTGAACTGGAGTGGCCGATTGATATTTTTCTAACGCTGATATGGGTTGTGTTCGGTATCAATATGTTTGGTACCATCATAAAACGTCGTGAGAGGCACATGTACGTAGCCATTTGGTTCTACATAGCGACGTTTGTAACAGTAGCTGTGCTGCATATAGTTAACTCTTTTCAGTTACCTGTTTCTTTTTTCAAGAGCTATTACCTCTACGCTGGTGTGCAGGATGCCCTTGTTCAATGGTGGTATGGCCACAATGCTGTTGCATTTTTCCTTACCACTCCTTATCTGGGAATGATGTATTACTTCCTCCCTAAGATGGCAAACAGGCCGGTCTATTCTTATAAATTAAGTATACTGCACTTCTGGTCGCTGATCTTCATCTATATATGGGCTGGTCCGCACCACTTACTATATACTTCGCTACCATCATGGGCCCAGTCACTTGGTGTTGCGTTCTCGATTATGCTGATTGCTCCAAGCTGGGGTGGAATGATCAATGGTCTTCTTACACTGAGGGGGGCCTGGGACAAGGTACGTGATGATGCCACCCTTAAGTTCATGGTAGTAGGTCTTACGGCTTACGGTATGGCAACGTTCGAGGGGCCGATGCTTTCGTTAAAACAGATAAATGGTATAGCCCATTTTACAGACTGGATCGTATCACACGTACACGTAGGTGCCTTAGGCTGGAACGGATTTTTAACTTTTGCTATTCTGTACTGGCTGATCCCGAGAATATATCAAACCACTCTTTATTCTAAAAAGGCTGCGAGTTTCCATTTTTGGATTGGCACTTTGGGGATTTTGTTCTATGCAATTCCGATGTATTGGTCTGGATTTACTCAAGGCTTAATGTGGAGAGAGTTTACTCCTGAAGGAATGCTGAAGTATCCAAACTTCCTGGAAACGACGCTTGCTATCATTCCGATGCACGTTCTTCGCGCCGTAGGTGGTGCATTGTACCTGGCTGGTGTTATCGTGATGACATGGAACTTGTATAAGACCATGGCACAGGGGAAACTACTGGCTAATGAACCGGCTGAATCATTACCTCTGACACCTGCATTTGTTCCACATGGATCTGAAAAAGGCTGGCATAGACGTTTGGAACGCAGGCCGATGCAGTTCCTGGTCATTTCTCTCATTGTGATTCTGGTTGGGGGTATGGTTGAAATGATGCCAACGTTTATGGTATCGTCTAACGTGCCTACAATAGCATCTGTTAAACCCTATTCTCCTCTGGAGCTTCAGGGCCGGGATATTTACATAAAAGAAGGTTGTGTTAACTGTCATACTCAAACAGTGCGCCCATTCCGATCAGAAACAGAGCGATATGGAGAGTATAGCAAGGCGGGGGAATATGTCTATGACCATCCGTTTTTATGGGGCTCCAAGCGTACAGGTCCGGATCTGCATAGGGTCGGAGGAAAGTATTCTGATGCATGGCATTTCAACCATATGTTCGACCCAACTACAATGTCTCCCGGCAGTATTATGCCGCCTTACCCATGGTTAGTTGAGCAGGATCTGGATATTTCCACGACTCCTGCTAAGATTAAGGCAATGAAAACCTTGGGAGTGCCTTATCCTGAAGGTTATGAGGACCGGGCTGTGGACGATTTAAATAAACAAGCGTCTCAAATTTCGGCAAATCTGGCTAAGGATAATATTCAGGTAGCCAGTAATAAAGAAATAGTGGCTTTGATTGCTTATTTACAACGTCTGGGAGTAGATATTAAAGCAAATAAAACGGCAGCTAATTAAAGTAAATAATTAAAGACGAGGATTATGTTCAGACAATTCATCAGTTCAGTAGCAGGAAGCCAGATATATCTTATCACTTCTCTCGGAATATTTCTAGTGTTTTTCATCGTTGTAGCTGTTATGCTTTTCTTAATGAAAAAGGATCACATACAGCACATGAGCGAAATGCCATTAAGAGACAATAGACAGTAAAGTAGACTATAGAAACACATAAATGAGACCTGTTTTAAATTTATTATTACTCCTTGCAGTTGGCTTGCCAGCTACTGCACAGGAGCAGGCAGCTGAGGTTATTGCGGAGGCGCCTAAAAGTTCAGGGTCGTTTTTAATAAACACCGTCATCGTCGTCTTTATCGTGGCTGCTTTGATCTTGCTTGTTGTTGCCTTCGTATTATTGAGGACATTCAACATCCTGGCAAAAGAGCTTAGTAATCCTCGTCCATTTGTAGCGCCTGAGCCTGTTGTGAAGCTGGATTACGAGGACTGGTTAGCTTCAGAAAGGAAAAAACCTTCCATTATAAGTAAGTTGCTTAGTCTCAGACCTCTTGAAGAGGAAAAGGACTTGATAATGGAACATAAGTTCGATGGAATCGCAGAGCTCGACAACCCGACGCCACCTTGGTTTATGTGGTTGTTCTATGGAACGATCGCTTTTGGGGTTGCATATTTCTTAAATTATCATGTGTTCAAATGGGGTCTGTTGCAGGATGAAGAATATGTTGTCGAAGTGCAGGAGGCGGAGGCCGCCAAGATTGAGTATTTAGCAACTGCGGCTAACCTCATCGATGAGAATTCAGTTACTGTAAGTACAGAGCCGGCCGTTATATCTGCTGGCATGGCACTCTTTAATACAAATTGCGTTGCCTGCCATGGCGATAAAGGGCAGGGAACGGTAGGCCCGAACTTAACTGACGAATACTGGCTACATGGAGGCAGCGTCAATAATGTTTTCAAAACAATTAAATATGGTATTCCGGAAAAGGGTATGATTTCCTGGGAAAAGCAGATGACGCCTAAGCAGATTTCTGAACTCTCCAACTACATATTATCCTTGAAGGGTACAAATCCGCCGGGGGCCAAGGAGCCGCAAGGTGAAAAAGAAGGATAAGATTACACTACACTACATCTAAAATTTAAGAGGGGGAAGATTTATGGGAACGTCGTTCAGAGATCAGGAAAGGGCTATCACTGAAGATGATAAAAAGCGGAAATGGTTATATCCGAAGCTTATAAAAGGAGAGCTTTATAAGTTTCGGAACATTTTCGCCGGCTTTTTACTGATCTTCCTCTTTGCTGCTCCTTTTATTAAGTTGAACGGTGAGCAACTGGTGCTGTTGAACGTCCTTGAGCGTAAATTTGCCTTTTTTGGAATACTAATTACACCTCAGGACTTTTATTTGTTTGTCTTAGGGACGCTCATTTTTGTTGTTTTTATAGTGCTTTTTACTGCCGTTTTCGGTAGGGTCTTCTGTGGCTGGGCATGCCCCCAGACAATTTTTATGGAGATGGTTTTCAGAAGGGTTGAGCGTTGGATTGAGGGAGATACGGTCCAGCGAAAGAAGCTGGATGCGGGTCCGCTCACTCTTGAAAAAGGGCTGAAAAAGACTGCGAAGCATGGTATTTTCCTGTTTATATCTTTTTTTATTTCGAATATCTTCCTTGCATATATCATCGGTTCTGACCAACTGATTCAGATCATCAGAGATCCTCTTAGCTCGCATATCGGCGGATTCATCGCTATTTGTGTGTTCACTCTTGTTTTTTATATAGTGTTTTCGCATGTGAGAGAACTCGTGTGTACGGTTGTGTGCCCATACGGGCGTTTACAAGGTGTTCTGCTTGACAGAAATTCGATGATAGTTGCCTATGATTTTATAAGGGGCGAGCCAAGGGGTAAACGAAAGCGTGGAGTTGAAGAAACTAACAAGGGTGATTGTGTGGATTGCGGTCTTTGTGTGGATGTTTGTCCCACCGGCATTGACATACGAAAAGGTACTCAGATGGAATGTATAAACTGTACTTTATGCATTGATGCCTGCGACATGGTGATGGCAAAAATCGACCGGCCAAAGCGACTGATAGGATTTATGTCTGATGAGCAGATGGAATCGAGGAAGCCTTTTGTTATCGGTAAAAGGATCTATTCTTATATGGCCATTCTGCTTGTTATGTCCACAGTACTCGGGTATCTGATTGTAAAACGAACAGATATTGAAACTACTATTTTACGTGCGTCAGGTACACTTTACCAGATGCGGGACGATGGTCAGGTAAGTAACTTATACAATGCGGAGTTTTTTAACAAAACAAACCGGCCGGTAAATTTTGAAGTCGTTCCGGCGGAAAAAGGTGTTAGTATTCAGTATGTGACCAAACCAAAGGTGCTTGAAAAAAGCTCAAGTATGAAAATTACGTTTTTCGTATTGAGACCGCGTGAATCTATTAAAACGTATAAATCAGACCTTAAACTACAGGTACTTTCTGAAGGTGAAGTGCTTGAGAATATTGAAACGACCTTCATTGCACCGTCTAACTAGAAAAGGATGAATTGGGGAACAAAATTGGTTATTGCACTGGGCTTATTTATGTCGTTTATCATTGTCTTGAGTATGAGAATGATTTTTAGTGATAAGGATGACTTAGTGGAGAAGGATTACTACCAAAAGGGATTGAATTACGATGCTGAATATGCGAAAGTTCAGAAGGTGCAGGAAGACGGGGCTGAACCGGTTATTTCTATCGGACTTGATAAGCAGTTGGATATACAGTTTAAAAGACCGTCGAGGGGTATCGCAAAGCTGGTGCATTCCAGTAACCGCGACAAGGACCGGGTTTTTAAGATTAGCAGTGATACAGGAAAGGTCGTTAAGCTGAAGTTGAACAACTTGGTTAGCGGTTACTGGCATTTGGAGCTGGATTGGAAGAGTGATACAAGCTCTTATATCTTCAAGAAGAAAGTCTACCTGCGATGAGTATCTGGTATCTGGCATTTTTCACAGGCTTCTTCGGGAGTGTCCATTGTCTGGGAATGTGTGGCCCGCTGGCTTTCGCAGTTACATCCAGGCATTCGGGCTGGTGGATGGTGTTGTTCGATAAGCTTTCTTATCAGTTCGGAAGGATAATCTCCTATAGTCTATTGGGTATACTCATCGGTCTTGTAGGGCAGCAACTATGGATGTCAGGCTTGCAGCAATTTATCAGTATCGTAAGTGGAGCGTTGATTTTAGCAGCAGGAGCTTCAAGGATATTCAAGTTCAGGGCTTCAGTCGGTTCAGCAAAGGGGATTGGCTTTTTTAGCCGTGCTTTCACATATGCTCTGAAGCACAAAGCAAATCACCTTATTACAGGGATGTTGAACGGTTTCTTGCCTTGTGGGTTTGTGTATTTGGCCCTTGCAGGCGCTGTTACGGTAGGAAATACAATTGATGCAGTGAAATACATGGCTTTATTCGGCCTAGGCACGCTCCCTCTGATGCTGATTGCTACATTCGGACTAGGTATTGTTGGGCCGATCTTTAGAAAAAGAATAAATCAGGGGGTGCCTTACCTGATGGTATGCCTTGGGCTCTGGTTTATTTTAAGGGGAGCATCTTTGGATATTCCATATCTCAGTCCTAAAGTCGCTCCCCAAACAGAAGTTTGTAATTAGCTTTAATTTAGCCAGCCATACTGAACATAACAGTCGTCGGCTGGTTAGCCCAAAGCCTTGCGTCTAAAGCCATACAAATGTTCCGCAAGAACCGTTGTCCTTGTGGAAGTACTGTTAGCTTAAACGGCTCGAGAATTATCAGATTATCCTCCTGGAGTACCTGAAGCCTATCCAGGCCAGATTGAAAAGCTTCGTTTTGAAGTGTGGAGTGTTCCCAGGTTGTTTCTCCTTTGCACATAATGTTAAGAATATGGCTTCTGAACAGTAGATCATCTTGTGTTAGGTGATGACCTTTGAATACAGGAATTAATCCTTGCTCAACGCGGGCAGTATAATCTTCAACCTTTTTCTCATTTTGTGCGAAAGCATAGCCTGTGTCACTGATTGAAGATACTCCCAGACCAATCATTAGTTGTGTGTACTGGTGAGTGTACCCCATAAAATTGCGGTGAAGGTTGCCTTCTGTCTGTGCTTTGTAAAGTGAGTCGTTCGTAAGAGCAAAGTGGTCCATGCCTATTTCCACGTATCCGCCCTCGGTTAACATCTCCCGGCCGAGTTCGTATAGTTTCTGCTTAAGCTCAATAGACGGTAGGTCTTTCTCAGTATAGCGTCTTTGACCCGGTTTGATCCATGGAACGTGGGCATAACTATAGAAAGCAATCCTATCGGGGTTAAGACGTAGAATCTGGGATATTGTCTTATTAAGTCCTTCTAATGTTTGTACAGGCAGGCCATATATCAGATCGAAGTTGATAGAGGTATAGCCAATTTCTCTTGCCTTATCTGTTACAATCTGAACATCTTCATAAGATTGCATTCGGTTGATTATCAGTTGAACCAGAGGGTCGAAGTCCTGGATTCCAAGACTAAGCCTTCTGAATCCTAACTTGTATAACGAAACTAAATGTTCTTCAGTTGTATTGGCCGGATGTGCTTCAAATGAAAACTCTGCTTCAGGATGAACTGTAGCGTTAAACAGAAGACCTTCTATCAAGGTTTCGAGATTAGAGGGACTAAAGAAAGTAGGAGTGCCCCCACCCAGGTGGATCTCTTTTATTACAGGCTTTTCTTCAAATACAGATTGATACAATTCCCATTCTTTCAGAACCGTTTGAATATATGGTTCTTCAACTCTGTGATTACGTGTAATTCTTGTGTTGCAGCCGCAATAGGTGCAGAGGCTCTCACAAAACGGCAAGTGAACATAAAGACTTATTCCGTCTTTGCTGTTGCTTTCATTATATGAAAATCGCACAGAATCCTTCCATGCTTCAATTCCTTTAAATGTGTTATCCCAATAAGGAACGGTTGGATAGCTTGTATATCTTGGTGCCGGTACATGGTACTTGGCAATAAGTTCTTCGAGATTCATAAACTAGGGGTTAAGGCGGGTGCGCAGTTCGCTACTAATTATATGGCTTCCGCAATCTTTAGCAGCTGAGCAGCTGTCACCCTCACAGGTTTCGTTCTGCCAGGTATCGAGATTTTGAATAGTCTCGTTAGCACATTGCGTATAATAGTTGTGCAAACCTACCGTTGAACCTTCATTTTTAACAAATGGAGATACAACGGCAAGTTTCATATTGTGTCTGCTGGCAGCCTGCTTGTCAACCTGCTTGAATTCAGATGAACGGCTTGCGATAAACTTTACGCCAAGTTGAGCAAGGCGACTTATGACCTCAGGAGTTATTTGGTCTTTGTCTGATATAATAACTGCTTGTTTTCCAGTAGCATACTCTGCTGTTTCGAGGCAAAGAGCATTTGATATCAGTGTTATTTCATGCTTCTTTCGATTGGCTATTGCCAAAGGCTCCTTTTCAAAGGAACGGATACTGTAGGCTACTGCTCTCATTTTTAAATAGATAATGTATTTTCAAAGATAAGAAGCGTAGCCTAACCTCTGCATGAGTTGAGTCAGACGAAAAAGTGATGCTGATCAGTTTTTCATGTTTATCAATTTTTTTGCATTTAAAATGATTATCTGGCTGCCTTTCTTTTCAATGAGTCCTTCCGTTTTGAAGTCACTTAAAGTTCTGCTTACTGTTTCAGTAGCCATACCTGCCATAGATGCAAGGTCGTCTCTTGATATTCTTAGAACCGCATTCTCCGGATCGTTTCCAGCCAAACGGAGCAATACCTGAGACATTCGTTTCCTTACGGAATGGTAAGCAAGTTGTAAGAGCTGGTCTTCTTTTTCCTTGAGGTTGTTGGCGATTATTTTGATGAACGCTTTTCCGACTTCGGGATAATGATTAACAAGCTGATCGACCATCTCTTTTGGAAGCATACAGATTGAAGAATCTTCTACAGCTTCAGCAGTTTCATGGTAAACATCATTTGAAAGCAAGGCGTTCACACCGATATATTCATCTGGCCCGTATAAAGAGGTGAGCAATTCCCTGTCGTCGTTGCTGATCTTGTAAGTCTTCACCTTGCCGCTCAGTAACAGGTATAAACCGTTCGGACTATCTCCTTCGTAGAATATTATCTGTTTCTTTTTAATTGTTCTGATCTTTCTGTCAGCCACCAATTTTTGCAGTTCGGCAAGTCCGTCTCCGCGATTAACAAGGTCGTCAATTTTTTCAAGCGATTTGTTGTAGAACGCCTCCTGTTTTTCCTTTTTTTGAAGACGGCTTTCAATAGCGTTTAATAGTTCGACGTCATCAAAGGGCTTCGTCAGGTAATCATCAGCTCCCATCTCCATACCTTTACGCATGTCGACACGTTCAGCTTTAGCTGTGAGGAAAATAAAAGGAATAGCGGAAGTTTCTGATGTCTTACCAAGCATGAACAAAACGCCGTAACCATCCAGTTCAGGCATCATAATATCACAAAGAATAATGTCGGGAAGATGCTTTATAGCGAGTTCAACGCCTGTTTTACCATTGTCAGCGTGGAATACCTGGTAGTTTGCGAGTTCAAGTATTTCCGTAGTGCTCTCGCGGATATCATCGTTATCCTCAATAATTAGAATGGACGTTTTTTTCATCGTTTGAAGAAAAAGATATAGTGAATTTTGTTCCTTTGTTAATAACGCTTTCAAATTGAACGTAACCGTTCATCAATCCGGCATATCGTCTGACGATATTCAGTCCAAGACCAGTACCGGGAATATTACCTGTATTATGTGCGCGGAAGAAGGGTTGAAACAAGTGTTTCTGATCTGCTTCCGGGATGCCTATTCCATTATCGCTGATAGTGATCACATATTGATTCTCTGTAACTTCCGAATTGAATTCAATAAATGTGTTCTCGCCGGAGTATTTGATGGCATTGGCGATTAAGTTAATTATGCAGTTTTTCAATAAGTTCTGATCCAGAACAACGATACTGCTGAGGCCGGTGTGCTCATAGATGATGTTCTGATTCTGTTTAGTAATTAACTGCATCTCTTCAGTTATCTCTTCGGAGAGTTTTACCAGATCAAAGCGGGTAAAAGTAGGTTCTACTCTTCCTGCTTCCAACCGTTCCAAAGATAGAAAGTCGTTTAATATTGTTGTAAGATTTCCAACCGCATTCTTGATCTTATTCACATGTTTGGAAATGTTGGCTGAATCTTCCTGGGCAGAATATTTTTCAATTAAGGAAGCAGATAGTTGCACTGAGCTCAGGGGAGTGCGGAATTCATGCGATGCCATTGAAACGAACCTGCTTTTTAACTGGTTAAGTTCCTTTTCTTTTTCCAGGGAAAGGCTTACCTCTTCTTTTGCTTCCTGAAGAGCCTGCACGGTTTTGCGCAGAGAGGCTGTTCGTTCTTCAACAAGCTCTTCGAGCTGGGCGGCATGGTTCTTAATCCGGTCCTCGGCTTCCTTTTCGCGGGTCAGGTCATTGATGAACCCTGCGTAAATTGTTCTATCACTGAGAATAACTTCGCTGACAGCGAGCCTGAAAGGGAACTGGCTGCCGTTCTTTTTGAGACCGCGGACCTCTCTGCCTATACCTATTATATGACGCTCTCCGGTTGTTTGATACCGATTAAGGTATTCATCATGACGGGAGTGGTCCGGCTCGGGCATCAATACAGAGATGTTCCTGCCAATTACGTCCTCGGGAGAGTAGCCAAATAGCTTGCATGCCGAAGGATTAATAGATTCAATTAATCCTCTTCTGTCAATGGTTATGATTCCATCAATTGCGTTGTCAATAATGGCGTGTAAAAGGGTTGCATCATTCATTCGCAAAACGTACGTTGGTTCCCCAAAAGTAATAAATTTAAGTATTAACTCACTTTTGTGTGTTAACAAGGTGTAGAATAAGGTTTTGGGAGGATCCCGTCAGCTTAAAGTGTAAATCGAACTGATAATTATATAACAGACAGCGCTCAAAAATTCTATATCTTTGTGAAGCAATAATGAAAAAAATCTTAGTTACCATATTAGCTGTATTTTATCTCGGTGTTTCATCGGGTGCTACTGTGCACTTTCATTATTGCATGGGACAATTGGTGGAGTGGGGCTTATCTTCAACAGAACCCGAGGATTCTTCAAGCTGTAATAAGTGTGGAATGGGAGCTGGCTCTGAGAATGATTGCTGTAAGCATCAGAGTAAAGAGGCCAAAGTGGACAAAGTTCAAAAAGCTGCAGAGAACCATTTTTATTTTGAAGTGCCGGCAACGGAATTAAGATCAGGATCTTCTTATTATAGTATACCATCTTATTCTTTGATAACGGAAGCGTTTCCGCTTTCGAATTCACCTCCCGATACTGCAAGTACAGCTACGTACCTGCGAGTTTGTAATTTCCGGATATAGAATTTCTTCCCTTCGTTTCCAGGTGGACCTCACCTGATGTATGATGTCTGTTATATCGCAGACCAAAAATCATTCAGCACAATATTTAATTCATGGTAGAAAAACTAATCGCATTCTCGATGCGAAATAGGTTTCTGGTATTGCTGTTCGCTGCGGGAATATTTGCTTATGGCATTTATTCCGTTAAGACAAGCAAAATTGACGCTATACCGGACTTATCCGAAAATCAGGTAATTGTACTTACCGAGTGGATGGGCAGAAGCCCTCAAATAATAGAAGATCAGATAACATATCCGTTGGTTACTAACCTTCAGGGTTTGCCAAAGGTGAAGTACGTTCGCGCGAACTCAATGTTCGGAATGAGCTTCGTTTATGTCATATTCGAAGACGATGTGGATGTTTACTGGGCCCGTGCCCGAGTGCTTGAGCGCCTGAGTTCAATAGGAAACTCACTTCCTGAAGGGGTGACACCTGCTATGGGGCCGGACGGGACGGGCGTGGGTCACATTTTGTGGTATACACTCGATGCTCCGGGTATGGATCTTGGCGAGCAGCGTGCCGTTCAGGATTGGTATATAAAATTTGCTTTGCAGAATGTTGCAGGCGTAAGTGAAATTGCCTCATTCGGTGGTTTTCAGAAACAATATCAAATCACAGTAGATCCGAACAAGCTCAGTTATTATAAGCTGTCTGTCCAGGATGTAATGCGTGCAGTAAACGCGAATAACAATGAGGCAGGGGGAAGAAAATTTGAGATGAGCGATATAGGCTATATCATCAAGACGACGGGCTATCTGAAATCGATGGAGGAGATTGGTGCTCTGGCATTGAAGACTAAAAATTCTATTTCTGTAAGGGTCAGGGATGTTGCTACTGTTCAGATGTCCGGAGAGAGCAGGCTTGGAATCTTTGATTATAACGGAGAGGGAGAAGCGGTCGGAGGGATCGTGGTGCTTCGATACGGAGAGAATGCCGATGAGGTGATAAAGAATGTGAAGGCTAAGATGATTGAAGTGTCGAAGGGATTGCCGGAAGGTGTGAAGTTCAATATTGTGTATGACCGGGGCGAGCTTATCGAAGAATCCATTTCTTCGATCACAACCACGCTTATAGAGGAGATGATTGTGGTAACTATAATAGTCATCGTCTTTCTCTTTCACTGGCGTAGCGCGGTGAGTATTGTAATTCAGATCCCAATAACCATCGCTGCGAGTTTTATTATTCTGAATGCGTTCGATATATCGTCCAATATTATGTCACTGACCGGTATTGCCCTGGCGATTGGTGTTATCGTTGACAATGGGATAATTATGTCTGAAAATGCCTACAAGCATCTTGCCATGCGGCAGGCAGAACTTGGAGATTTAAGAAAGGAAGGAGATACACATGTGGAATAAAATAAGTAAGTTTTTTAAAAAGAAGAAAGCGGAACCGGACTATGTTCGTCTGTCTGACGAGGAAAGATTAACCATTATCGAAAAGGCTTGCAAGCAGGTCTCGAGGGGCGTATTTTATTCTACTGTCATCATTATTACATCTTTTCTGCCCGTCTTTCTGCTTACAGGGCAGGAGGGGAAGTTATTTCATCCGCTGGCATATACTAAGACATTTATTCTTGTGATTGACGCACTGCTGGTGGTCACCCTGGCTCCTGTGCTTATATCTTTTTTCCTGAAGGGAAGATTTCGTTCGGAGAATGAGAATCCGATAAACCGGAGGTTGGAAAAGGTCTACGAGCCGTTAATAAGGGCGTGTATGCGTCACAGAAAAACGACGATAGGGGTGAATATTCTGGCTTTACTTGTGAGTATCCCATTATTGATGAGTCTGGGACGGGAGTTTATGCCGCCCCTTGATGAGCAATCTATCTTATTTATGCCGGTTACGTTGCCGGATGTATCAAATGCGGAAGCAAAGCGAATCTTGCAAGTCCAGGATAAAATAATTAAGTCTGTTCCGGAGGTCGATAAGGTACTAGGAAAAGCAGGGAGGGCGAATACAGCCACCGACAATTCACCGATGTCGATGATCGAAACAATTATATCCCTAAAGCCGAAAAACGAATGGCGGGCTGGAATAACGAAACAAGATATCATTAATGAACTAGACTCGAAGCTCCAGATCCCCGGCGTTGTAAATGGCTGGACGCAGCCTATTATCAATCGTATAAACATGCTTTCAACAGGTATACGTACCGATGTTGGTGTCAAAGTACATGGTCAGGATCTGAACAAGATTGCATCAGTATCCAGGGAAGTGCAGTCCTTGCTTCAGCATGTGGAAGGAGTAAAGGACTTATATGTAGAACCTGTTACGGGTGGGAAGTACCTCGAAATTGATGTCAAACGTGACCAGCTCGAACGGTACGGTTTAACGGTTGACGATGTCAATGCTTTGGTCGAAACTACCATTGGAGGGGCTCCCTTTGCGACCACCATCGAAGGAAGACGTAGGTTTGGCATACATTTGAGGCTTGGTCAGGAATACCGCAATAGTATCGACCGACTGAAGCGAATACCTTTAAATTCTCCCGATGCGGGAACCATACCGCTCTCTGCTGTAGCAGACATCCGTTTTGTTGACGGCCCTCCCATGATCACCTCTGATAATGCGATCCTGAGGGGTGCCGTTATGTTCAACGTGCGAGACAGGGACCTCGGAGCTACGGTACAAGAGGCGGTTGATAAACTGAATACGGAGCTGAAGCTGCCTGATGGCTACTTTATTGAGTGGAGCGGGCAGTACGAGAATTTGATAAGAGGGCAGCAGTCGTTGATCTACATTGTGCCGGTAGTACTGTTGATTATCCTGGTATCACTATACCTGGCTTTCAGGTCAATTCGTGAGGCGTTTTTAAGTTTGGTGACGATACCATTTGCACTGATTGGAGGTGCATATCTCGTTTTTTTCTGGGGCGTTAATCTTTCAGTGGCTGTCGCTGTGGGTTTCATCGCTCTTTTCGGAATAGCTGTGGAGACTGGTGTTGTGATGGTTATATACCTTAACGATGCTATGCGTCAATTAGTTGCCTTAAAGGGTAATTCCAGTGAGACTATTACTAAGGATGATTTGAGAGAATATGTAATTCACGGTGCTGCTAAACGGTTGAGACCGAAGATTATGACGGTTTGTGTGGCGTTGTTCGGACTTATTCCGGTTTTATGGTCCACCGGAGTCGGTAGCGACATGATGCAGCCCATTGTTTTACCAATGATCGGAGGAGTGCTGACGTCGTCCACACACATCCTATTGGTTACGCCGCTTATCTTTTTGATGACTAAAGAATATGAATTAAAGAAGTTTGGAAAGCTGGAGGTATACGATGTACAGCATTAAGATTACGTTTTTTACTTTGTTATTTATCGTTCCTGCTTTGTTATTTGGACAACAGGTTCTGACAATCGATCAGGTGCTGGAAGAAGTCAGTCGGAACAACCCTTCTATCCGGGCTCTTGACAGCCGGATCAAAAGCAGTGATGCCAAAGTTGAAGGGGCGGGAGCCTGGATGGCACCGATGGTAGGAGCAGGGACGTTTATGACGCCTTATCCCGGGGCGGAACTTATGGATGACTCCGAAAAGGGCGCCTGGATGTTTTCAGCGGAACAGGAGATCCCCAATCCTTCGAAGATAAGGGCAAAAAAAAAGTATTTCGCATCTCAATCTGCCATTAATCTTGCAGAACAGGAGATACGAGTCAATCAGCTAAGGGCGAAAGCCAGGGATCTGTACTACGGGGCGGTTGTGTTGCATAAGAAGTTGGGATATCAGTCGGAAAATAGAATGATTATGCAAACGATGAAGAAACTAGCTGAAATCCGATATCCCTATAATCAGGGTGCGTTGGGGCAGATTTTTAAGGCAGAAGGTCGTTTACACGAAACGGAGAATATGTTGTTGATGACAGAGGGGGAGATTCAGTCAAACAAAATGGCTCTTAATGCACTGATGAACAGGCCTCCGCATACTGATTTTCGAATCGATACGACATTAGAGGTAAAATTCAGGCCATTGGCCGCTTTAGATACTGCTTACTTGTCTGCCAATAGAAGCGATGTCAGGCAGATGGATCGCTCCATTTTGGCGATGGAATATAATATCAACCAAATGAGACAGGAGGCTAAGCCTGATTTTAAGATTCGTTTCGAGCATATGTCTCCAAGATCGCAGATGATGCCTAATCAGTATTCTATGATGGGTATGCTCTCTATTCCAATTGCTCCATGGTCTTCAGGTATGTATAAATCTGAAGTTAAAGCTATGAACTTCGAGCAGGAAGCGATGAAGAAAGAACGGGAGGCTATGCTTACTGAGATGCTCGGAATGACCAGGGGTATGGAGAATAGTCTGAGGAATATGGAAAGACAGCTCAAAAATTATGAAGAAAAAATATTGCCGGCGCTAAGAAAAAATCTGAAGGTTTCGATGCTCTCCTACCAGGAGAATAAGGGGGATCTGAATACGGTAATTGACGGGTGGGAAGCTGTAAATATGGCACAGATGACATATGTCGAGCAGCTGCAGCTCTTCTACAAAATGATTGTTGATTATGAAAAGAATATTGAGAGATAATAGCATAGCTGTTGCTTTGCTGGTACTTATTAGTCTCTTTGGCTGCAGCGGAGGCGATGGGAAGAAGAAGCACGAGCATGCGAAGATGAACCATGATGCGGTACATGATAGCCTGTCTCATCTTGTAAAACCGACAGATGAAGTGGTAATTGCCGATATGAAAACCATTAGGCCACAGAAAGGAAGTCGATTTGAAAACGTGTCTGCGCGGGGAATAATAGGCTACAATGAAAATAACCTAAGCAGTCAGTCTGCACGGGTAAGTGGTAGAATTGAACGTCTATACGTCAAGTTTAATTATCAGGCGATTTCCAGGGGACAAAAGCTCATGGAGATCTATAGTCCGGATCTCGTAAACGCACAACAGGAGTTGCTGTTTCTTCATGAAAATAATGAAGAGGAGCTTGCAGAAATGGCAAAAAGGAAGCTGCTTTTGCTCGGGGCCACACCGCAACAGATAAGTAACTTGCTTGAGACGGGTAAGGTAAGTTATACTTTTACAGTATATAGTTCGGCTTCTGGATATATCGTTGAGAATCTTTCACCTGCCATAGAAACGAATAGTCCTGCCGGAAGTACAGTTATTGCTTCTTCCTCAGCTTCCGGATCTTCTGGTGGTATGGCTGGTATGGGTTCATCCGCATCTTCAGCTCCGGAGCTGCCAGCTGTTCCCCAATCATCTCCCCTGCAGTTGAGAGAAGGGCAGTATATTTCACAAGGACAGACTTTATTGGAGGTTATTAACTCCAATGAGGTTTGGGCGGAATTTTATATTCAGCCGGAACAACTGGAGATTTTTAAACGAGGGACCAAGATATCTGTGAGGTCCGCGAATGCGGGTGACAAATCTGTTAAGGCCACTGTAAGCATTGTTCAGCCGTATTATTCATCTGGTGAAAGCTATCCTCTGGTAAGAGCCGTACTGCCAAATTCACGCAAAAGTTGGAGAATAGGAGAATTGGTTCAGGTGAGCAAGGAAGAGGAGAAGAAAGACGGTGTCTGGCTCCCTCGTACGGCGGTTTTAGGACTGGGTGGACGTTCTGTTTCTTTTGTTAAGGAAGATGGGATTTTTGTACCAGTGGATGTAAATGTACATGCCTATGCTGGTGACTGGGTGGATATTGGCGAAAGCATAGGAAACAAAGAGGTAGCCTTGAATGCCTGGTTCCTCATGGATAGTGAGAGTTTTGTCCAGGTTAAGAACAAATAATAATATTAAGACTATGAAGAATCTGATGCAATATATGGTAGCGGTTGCTCTTTTGATTTTTGCCGCTTGCAACTCAGAACAAAGCAAGGTGGAATCCGAAGCGTCAGCGACAACGTATACTTGTCCGATGCATCCGCAGGTGATCAGTGCGGAGCCGGCGACGTGCCCCGTTTGCGCAATGGATCTCGTGCCGGTTTCCGCTTCGGGAGAAGGTAATGAGATTATGCTAAGTGCCAGCCAGATCCAGTTGGCTAATATCCGGACCCAGCCTATCAGAAACGATAAATTTCAAACGTCTAAGGTTTTGAACGGTCGTATTCTGCCAAACGCGAATATGACGGAATTGGTATCATCCCGGTATGCCGGACGCGTAGAAAAGTTATTTGTTAAAGAGACCGGTAGACCTGTCAAAAAAGGTCAGCCGCTGTTTCAAATATACAGCGAGGAGGTTGAGACATTGCAACAGGATTATCTGTTACAGGCCAGGCAGATGGCTGCATTTCCTGACGAGAAGATATATCGAACTCTTTTTGAAGCAGCCAGTAATAAGCTGAAGTTGTTTGGTTATTCGCAAGCACAGATCCAAAATTTGCTCAATCAAACCAAGGCGTCTCCGTTGGTTACTGTTAATGCATCGCAGTCGGGAGTCATAAACGAGATCAATATAGTGGAAGGACAGTATGTTAGCGAGGGCACTCCCGTTATGAAGCTTGAGAATTTTGCGGAGCTATGGATTGAAGCAGACATATATCCTGATGAAGTAAAATCCTTACAACCAGGCATGGCCATGAAAGTATCAGTCAACGGACTCCCCACAAGGGAAGAGTCCGTAAAAATTGATTTCATAGCGCCGCAAGCCGATCCGGCCAGTCAGATTGTGAAAATCAGGGGCACGATCAGGAACAAGGGTAATCTGCAGCCTGGTATGCATGCAACTGTCCTACTACCGGGATCGGAAGAAATGGAAGGAATTTCTGTTCCTCTGGACGCGGTCGTTCGCGAGGAAGGAGGCGCCCATGTTTGGGTTAAGACAGGAAAGGCTACCTTTGAGCCAAGAAAAGTGACTACAGGTAATGAAGATGCCTCGCAAATAATTATCCTTTCGGGATTGGAAAACGTGAACGAAGTAGTAATAACAGGGGCATATTTATTAACAAGCGAATTTGTTCTTAAAAAAGGGAAGAACCCGGGAGCCTTGAATCACTAATTCACATAATTTAATTATCATATAAAATAGTTACAATGAAATCGAACCATCTAAAAAATGCAGTTTTATCATTCGGATTTATTTCTTTTATGGGGATTATTGCCTGTTCGTCAGGTGATAAGAAGCATGCCACCTCTGAAGCTGATGAGGTTGAGCAGGTAAAAGCCATAGAGAGCTCTGTGCCTTCTTTTGAGGACGAAAAGGTTAGTCGGATATATGCAGATTATATCACCCTTAAAGATGCGCTCGTCGAATCAGATGAGAAGGATGCAAATATTGCGGCTGGTGCATTGCAGGCTTCCTTAAATGAGACTTCACATAAAGAGGCAGCGGATCTGGCGGCTAAGATTGCGAGCGCTTCATCGTTGACGGCTCAAAGAGAGCCTTTTAATGCTTTGAGTAGCGAGATTGAAAAGGTATTGAAGGCAGCAAAGATTTCCGGCGGGACTATCTATAAGCAATACTGTCCAATGGCAAATGGTGACGAAGGTGGCTACTGGCTCGCGAATGAGCAGTCGATCCGTAACCCGTATTATGGGGACGAGATGATGACATGCGGTACCGTAAAAGAAGAAATAAAGTAATACTTCCTGCTTTTCCCGGCATGACAGTGCATGACGGATATTAATGCTCTCTTATTTATTTTTAGCGAAACTAATTTATAAGCATAAATAAATGTCAGCATTATTTGGAGTCATTTTTCACTTTATTGGAGGGTTTGCCTCGGGCAGCTTCTACATTCCTTATAAGAAGGTCAAGGGGTGGGCCTGGGAAAGTTATTGGATAGTTGGAGGGATTTTCTCCTGGCTCATCGTGCCACCTTTAGCCGCTTATCTGACCATTCCAAACTATACAGATATCATCAGTGCTACCGATGGTGGCATTTTATGGCTGACATATATGTTTGGTACCCTATGGGGGATTGGAGGCTTAACGTATGGTCTTGGTGTAAGATATTTGGGAGTGTCACTCGGCAGTTCCATTATATTGGGAATAAGTATGGTCTTCGGATCTATACTTCCTTCGATCTATTTCGACATCTTTCCTTCAGAAGGGAAGGATACCTTTACTATGTTGATCAGCAATACCTGGGGACAAATGGTATTGCTGGGTCTTTTGATCTGTACAGCAGGAATCATCCTTTGTGGCAAGGCAGGAGTCATGAAAGAGAAAGAGCAGGATCAGGAAATCAGAAACTCCAGCAGCAATGAGTTTAAGATTGGACTTGGTCTGATCGTATCCATTATTTCCGGTGTACTTAGTGCTTGTTTCAACTTCGGTCTTGAAGCCGGAAAGCCGATGGCAGAGCAGGCAAATGAAATATGGAAGGCCGCCAATCCGGGTGGAGGGGAGTTCTTGTTCCAGAATAACGTTACCTACGTAGTTGTGTTGTGGGGTGGATTGACCACTAACTTCATCTGGTGTATGATCCTGAACTTCAAAAATAAAACCTTCAAGAACTACACGGACCCAAAGACCCCTATTCTCAAAAATGTTGCTTTTTCTGCTCTTGCAGGTATAACATGGTTCCTTCAGTTTTTCTTCTACGGAATGGGAGAAAGTAGGTTGGGGAACGGACCAAGTTCCTGGATCTTGCATATGGCTTTCATCATCTTAATTGCAAACGTTTGGGGTATAATATTAAACGAATGGAAAGGTGTAAGCCGTAAAACATACACTACAATAATTATGGGGATTGTAACTATTGTGGTGTCCGTATTAGTGGTTGGATACGGGAACTCATTAAAATAAAATAAATTTAGAACATATGTCTATCGTAACAGATTTCAAACACGTTAACTATCTATGGGATGATACTGCTGCCGCAAAGCTGGAAGGTGATGAAGTAGCTTTATTAATTTACCGGTCCAATCTTCTTGGAGCGGATTTGCGCCTAACCAATTATGGTGGTGGAAATACATCATGCAAAACAATTGAAAAAGATCCATTAACCGGTGCGGAGACCGAAGTAATGTGGATTAAAGGTTCAGGAGGCGATATCGGAACTTTAACCCGCAGCGGATTAGCGGGCCTTTATGTAGACCGTCTGAGGAATCTTGAAAATGTATATAAAGGCATTGAGCAGGAAGACGAAATGGTTGAGCTTTTCAATCATTGTATATATGACCTGAAGTCAAAAGCCCCTTCTATCGACACTCCATTACACGGCTTCCTTCCGTTCAAACATATTGATCACTTACATCCGGATGCTGCAATTGCTATCGCAGCTGCGAAGGATGGAAAGAAAATAACAGAAGAGCTGTTCAAAGGAACTATCGGCTGGGTTGATTGGCAGAGACCAGGCTTTGACCTGGGTCTTCAATTAAAGCGTTGTCTGGCAGAAAATCCTGGTATCAGAGGTATTATGCTGGGTTCTCATGGCTTGTTTACCTGGGGAGATACTGCGTATGAGTGCTATGTTAACAGTCTGGAAGTAATTGAAGCTTCTGCTGAATATTTAGAGCAGAATTACGGTAAAAAAGGTCCTGTGTTCGGCGGTCAACGAATAGAGAGCATTGAGCCGGAAGCACGTAAAAAACAAGCATCGGCAATTGCTCCAATATTAAGAGGTTTCTGCTCCAGCGAACGTCATATGGTAGGCCACTTTACTGACGACGCTCGCGTCCTGGAGTTTATTAACTCGAATGATTTAGACAGGTTGGCGCCACTTGGAACAAGCTGCCCCGATCACTTCCTTCGCACTAAAATCAGTCCTTTAGTGTTAGAATTGGATGCCAATGCAGATCTATCTAATGTTGCAGAACTGAAAGAAAAATTAACTCCGGCATTCGAGGCATATCGCCAGATGTATAAGGAATATTACGAAACTTGTAAACACACTAATAGCCCTGCTATCCGTGATTCCAACCCGGTTGTTATTTTGTATCCGGGAGTTGGTATGTTTACTTTCTCCAAAGACAAGCAGACAGCTCGTGTAGCTGCCGAGTTTTACACCAATGCCATCAACGTGATGAAAGGTGCTGAGGCTGTATCTGAATACACGTCTCTACCTCGTCAGGAGGCATTCGATATTGAGTATTGGTTGTTAGAGGAAGCTAAACTTTCTCGCATGCCTAAGCCAAAACCTTTATCAGGACGCATCGCTTTAATCACTGGTAGTGCTGGTGGTATCGGAAAGGCAATTGCAAAACGTTTTATTGACGAAGGTGGTGTTGTTGTCATTAACGACAATGATTCGGGCCGTCTGGAGGCTGCAAGATCTGAATTCACCTCTCAGTATGGCAAAGACGCATTTGCTGCAGTGTTACTTGATGTAACTGATTCAGCTAAAATATCTAACGCATACGATGAGGCTGCTCTGGCGTTTGGTGGTGTTGATATCATTGTGAATTGTGCCGGATTGTCAATTTCTAAGCCAATCCAGGACCATACAGAGAAAGATTGGGATATTTTATATGATGTACTGGTTAAGGGTCAATTCCTCGTTACTCAAAAGGGTATAGAGGTGATGCGTAAGCAGGCTCTTGGTGGCGACGTGCTGAATATAGTAAGTAAAAATGCGCTCGTTTCAGGACCTAATAATGCAGGTTATGGATCAGCGAAAGCTGCTCAGCTGCATTTAAGCAGATTGAATGCTGCTGAATTGGGTGGTGACGGTATCCGTGTTAATGTTGTTAATCCTGATGCTGTAATTTCAGATAGTAAAATCTGGGAAAGCGGATGGGCTGAAGGTCGTGCAAAAGCGTACGGTATTACGGTGCCTGAATTGCCAGCATATTATGCTAAGCGTACCTTACTCAACAAGATCATCCTTCCTGAAGACATCGCTAACGCGTGTTTTGTCTTGGTAGGTGGTTTGATGGATAAGTCTACCGGTAACGTGTTGAACGTTGATGGTGGTGTGGCGATGGCATTTGTGAGATAGAAACCAAATCAGGAGCTTCAGTTGGTTCATTCATGTGAATGTTTGCTGAAGCTCTATTTAAAACCATAGTATATGAAAATTGAGAGGTATCAGATTGAGGAACACAACAGTAAATTAGCTCAATCGCATCAAAGGAAGTTTGAATTTTTAACTCAGGATATTCAGGGTACAGAGGATATCGTGCAGAAACTGATGAAGTTTCAGATTGCTATCCCAAGCTGGGCTCTGGGTACCGGAGGAACACGTTTCGGTCGGTTCTCAGGAGGCGGCGAACCACGCAGTCTGGAAGAGAAAATGGGTGATATTGGCTTGCTTCATCAACTAAATCAATCCAGTGGTGCTATCTCTCTTCATATTCCCTGGGATATTCCTGAGAATATACAAGATATCAAAGTGCTGGCTGCACAATACGGCTTGCGTTTCGATGCTATGAATTCTAATACCTTCCAGGATCAACCAGGTCAGGAGCAAAGCTATAAGTTTGGGTCTATGCAGCATGTTGATAAAGCAGTGCGCAAGCAGGCGGTCGATCATAATATCGAGGTGATCAAACACGGTGTAGCTTTAGGTTCAGACTCGCTGACAGTATGGTTAGCTGATGGGTCTTGCTTTCCTGGCCAGCTAAATTTCCGACGGGCATTTGAAAATACACTTGAAAGCCTTCAGGAAGTTTATGCGGCATTGCCTGAAGACTGGAAAGTCTTTGTAGAATATAAAGCGTTCGAACCAAACTTCTACTCCACTACAGTTGGAGACTGGGGTCAGTCTTTGCTCTATGCAAACAAACTTGGTCCTAAAGCTTACACTCTTGTAGATCTTGGACACCATCTGCCAAACGCAAACATCGAGCAGATTGTATCATTGCTATTAATGGAAGGCAAACTGGGTGGATTCCACTTCAATGATTCCAAATATGGTGATGATGATCTTACTGCAGGCAGCGTGAAACCTTACCAGTTGTTCCTTATCTTCAATGAGCTTGTAGCTGGAATGGATGCCAAGGGAATGGATCATGCGAGCGGACTTGGCTGGATGATTGATGCATCTCACAACGTAAAGGATCCTTTAGAAGACCTGTTACAATCGGTTGAGGCAATTATGATGGCTTATGCTCAGGCATTGCTGGTTGACAAACAGGGCTTAGAAGAAGCTCGTCTGCAAAATGATGTAGTGCGTTGTCAGGAGATCTTACAAAATGCTTTCCGTACGGATGTTCGTCCGCTGGTTGCAGAAGCCAGACTTCGTGCCAATGCTGCTTTAAACCCGGTAGGTTTATTCAGAGAACTTCAGGTAAGAGAGAAACTCATCGGAGAAAGAGGATATAAAACTGTCGCGACCGGCTTATAATGAAATTGTTTCAGTATAGAGCTAAGGGCGTCGCTCTTGGCTCTATGCTTATTTATGAACTTTTTTAATTTATAAACAATGCCGATTCCTGTTATAGCCGTATTTGACGTTGGTAAAACCAACAAAAAGATTTTCTTTTTTGATGAGCAATATAAGATCGTTCTTGAACGTACGGCTCAGTTTAATGAAACAGTTGATGAAGACGGTGATCCTTGCGAAGATATTCATCTGCTCACAGCATGGATTAAAAGTACTATTGCTGAGATTGCCGCTCTAGATCGATACGAAATTAAGGGAATTAATTTCTCGGCCTATGGTGCTACCTTTGTGCATCTGGACGAAGAAGGAAATCCTCTTACACCCATTTACAATTATCTTAAGCCATATCCGGAGCATCTTCAACAACAGTTTAACGCTACCTACGGAGATGAACTTCAGTTCTCTAAGGAGACTGCATCTCCAATCCTCGGTAACTTAAACTCCGGAATGCAACTGTACCGGCTTAAGTACGAACAGCCCGAAATCTTTGAGCGGGTAAAAGTTTCTCTTCATTTTCCACAATACCTTAGCTTCCTGATATCGGGAAAAGTTTATACTGATATGACCAGTATAGGATGTCATACAGGTTTGTGGAATTTCCAGGAAAACACCTATCATCGATGGGTTCGTGAGGAGGGAATTGATGATAAGCTTGCTCCTATCTATCCTTCAGATGCGGCTTTCGAAGTAGACCTGAACGGAAGGTCGTGCGCAGCTGGGATAGGGTTGCACGATAGTTCCTCGGCTCTTATACCTTTTCTTGCAAGCTTTCATGAACCCTTCATGTTATTGTCAACAGGTACATGGTGTGTGAGTCTCAACCCATTCAATGATTCCCCGCTTTCAGAAATGGAGCTTAAGAAAGATTGTTTGTCTTACATTAGCTATAAGGGCAGACCTGTAAAAGCTTCACGACTTTTTGCCGGCAGTGAACATGGACACCAGACAAAGCGAATTGCTGATTACTTTAATGAACAAGCTGACTTTTACAAGCACCTTAAGTATAATGCTGAGGTCATTAGTCATATAAGGCAGAAGCATGTAGCCGTGAATACTACAACACAGTCCGGTGATCTTGTCGCTTCGGGATTTGAATTGAGAAATCTAGCCGGGTTCGCGTCTGCAGAAGAGGCTTATCACCAGTTGATCATCGATCTCGTTAGATTGCAGACGCAAGTAAGCATGCTTGTTCTGAAAGGTACAGATGTTAAACGTATATTTGTCGACGGAGGATTCAGTAAGAATCCCATTTACATGCAACTGCTTGCTTCTGCTTTTCCAGAAATGGAAGTGTTTGCTGCATCCGTTGCTCAAGCTACATCTATCGGCGCAGCACTTGCCATTCATAAACACTGGAATAGCCAGGCATTGCCGACGAACATCATTGACTTAAAATTTTATTCAGCATCAGAATTAGTACTATGACCGTTGGGTTATTTATACCTTGTTATGTAGATCAGTTTTATCCTAATGCTGCCATCGCCACTTTGCAGTTGCTGGAGAAGCTAGGAGTTGACGTTGTCTATCCAAAAAAGCAAACCTGCTGTGGCCAGCCTATGGCCAATTCAGGTTTTTCTCATCTTACGGGAGGATGTGATGAGCTGTTCACAGAAATATTTGCCGACTTCGACTATGTTGTCGTGCCCTCAGGAAGTTGTACACTTCATATCAAAGATCATCTTCATTCGCAGAAGCAGCCTGGAGAGTCAGAGGCGCTGAGGACGAAAGTCTATGAACTGGTCGAATTTCTTACAGACGTCCTTAAGGTAGAAAGCCTTGAAGCCAACTTTCCTCACAAGGTAGGCGTTCATCAAAGCTGCCACGGTTTACGTGGACTTCACCTGTCACAGATGACAGAACTTGTGGCTCCCCCATTTTCAAAACCGGGTAAGCTGTTGAGTATGGTCAATGGACTTGAGTTGGTAGACCTCGACAGGCAGGATGAGTGCTGTGGTTTCGGCGGGACATTCTGTGTGGCAGAAGAAGCAGTATCAGCAAAAATGGGCAAAGACCGCGTTGCAGACCATATCAAGCATGGTGCAGAATATATCACAGGCGCAGATTTGTCTTGTTTAATGCATATGGAGGGTATTCTGCGCAGGCAGAAAAGTAATGTTAAGGTTGTGCACATCGCAGAGATTTTAAACGGAATATGAGAGATCACGCAGCGTTATCTGAAGAGTTTAATAAAGATGAGGCCAGAGTAGACTGGCATGATGAAACACTTTGGTTTATCAGGCAAAAGAGAGACAGGGCAGTTCACTCCATTCCTGAATGGGAATGGCTTCGGGAAACTGGCTCTCAAATTAAAAACAACGTACTTTCAAATCTAAGTGCTTATCTCGAGCAGTTTGAGGCCAATGCTCTGAAAAACGGTATTCATGTCCACTGGGCAGCCGATGCGCAGGAGCATAACGAAATTGTTCTTTCCATAATGAAGAGGCATCAGGCGGATCGCATGGTTAAGAGTAAGTCTATGCTGACAGAAGAGTGTCATCTGAATGACTTTCTTGCCAAGAACGGTGTTGAGGTGATTGACTCGGATCTGGGAGAGCGTATTGTTCAGCTTGCCAAGGAGCCACCTAGTCATATCGTATTACCTTGTATTCATAAAAAAAAGGAAGAAATTGGTGATCTATTTCATGAGCACCTTGGAACGGCTGCTGGTGAAGCAGATCCCCAAGTCTTAACTGAGGCGGCCCGACAGCATCTCCGGGATACTTTCCTTACCAGGAAGGTAGCATTAACAGGTGTCAATTTCGCAATCGCGGAGACAGGTGAATTTGTCGTTTGTACGAATGAAGGTAATGCTGACATGGGAGCACATTTGTCGGATGTCCATATCGCTTGTATGGGGATCGAAAAAATCATTCCTGAGCGCAAGCACCTGAGCGTTTTTCTGCGTCTGCTTACCAGAAGTGCAACGGGGCAGCCTATTACAACATACTCCAGCCATTTCATGAAACCACGTGAAGGGCAGGAAATGCATATTGTGTTGGTAGACAACGGTAGAAGCCGCCAACTGGGCAGACCAGATTTTCGTAATTCTCTTAAATGTATCCGTTGCGGTTCATGTATGAATACATGCCCTGTGTATCGTAGAAGTGGGGGCCATAGTTACCATACGACCATCGCCGGACCAATAGGAGCTATACTTGCTCCTAACCTGGACATGAAAGATCACGCAGATCTTCCGTTTGCATCGACCCTCTGCGGATCCTGTTCCAATGTTTGTCCTGTAAAAATCGATATCCATGATCAGCTATATAAGTGGCGGCAGGTTTTGGTTAAGGAAGGACATGTAGACTCTGTTAAAGCAGCCGGCATGAAGGCAATGGCTTATACATTCGCAAATCCATCTGTTTTTGAAGTTGCCGGTAAGTCAGGTCGGTGGTTTATGAAGAATTTTCCATCTCTCGTTAGCAATAGGTTAAATCCATGGTATAAGGAAAGAGAAATGCCTGAACCTCCAAAAGAGTCTTTCCGGGAATGGTATTCAAAAAATAGAAAGAAAGTATAAGATTACTGAATAAACAAGGATGTCAAGCAAAAATAGTATTCTAACTGCGCTGAAAGCAAATCAGCCAGATCTTCTTCCACTGCCCTCTTTGGCAGTTCCTGCAGCCGAGCCCTTCTCAGCGAAGGACATTATAGAGAAGTTTAAGACAACCATCGTAACAATTGGCAGCAGGGTGTTTGATGTAAATAATTTTGACCAGATAAGAGAAATAGTAGTTCAACAATTCATTCCCCCTGCTAGAATTGTATCTTCATTAGGAGAGCTTAGTGATATCGCCGAAACTAATATAGCCGATGTGAATCCGCATCTTCTTGAAAATATCGAACTTGCAGTACTGAAGGCGCAGCTTGGTGTAGCAGAAAATGGAGCGCTTTGGGTGCCTGAGGCAAACATGATGCAGAGGGTTGTGCCTTTTATATGTCAGCATCTTGCACTCGTCGTCAACAGAAAGGACATCCTGGCCAATATGCATCAGGCTTACGAAATTTTGGGAAACAGTAATACGGGCTTCGGAGCTTTTATAGCCGGACCATCCAAGACTGCAGATATTGAACAATCGCTCGTCCTCGGCGCACATGGGCCGAGGAGTCTGACGGTATTTATCTGGGGCTAACTTCTCCGCCGTACCATCTTGTGATAACGCATCTGTGGGTAACAACTCTGTTTCAAACGCCGGTATAAGAACGAAACAGGACGCTACAGGATAGGTGTTGTTGAAAAAGGCAGTATTTTAGGTACTTTAGCTGATAACATAACCATTTCCGCTATAACCATTTTTGCCTAACACACATTATGAAGGTACCAAATAGAAACACACTTTTATTTGACCCGTCGAAAGGATCATCATTTCATGAAGCAACATCAAATTCCAGCTTATTATGAAACGAAGTTCCTTTCTGTATCAGATGTCGGTTTTAACCGCCCTAGCCGCTTTGCCCGAAAGTGCGAAGTCTAACTGGCTCTCAGAAGCTGCGAATGCTGGCTTTCCCTATAAGTTGAAGCCTGTTGGGCGGTGCCTGGAGTTAGAAGGATATTATGTCTGGTGTAATAGCCCTATTCTCGGGCCTGATAATAAAGTTCACCTTTTCTTCTCGCGCTGGTCATCAGCCAGGAAAATGGGAGGATGGCTCAATGGCTGTGAGATTGCACACGCAGTAGCTGATCATCCCGAAGCAGAATTTAAAGTGATTAACACTGTGCTGGCTCCCAGAGGACCAGGTTACTGGGACGCTACAACTTGTCATAATCCGCATATTCAATATGTCGACGGACTCTATTGCCTTTTTTATATGGGCAATTCTAATGGTAAGACCGACACTAAGCGGATAGGTCTCGCCACATCCAAGTCCCTATACGGTCCCTGGACCCGTCCGGATGAACCACTGTTGCAGGCGGGAGAAGTCGGAGCCTGGGATGATCATTGTACAACCAATCCTGCTTTCGTAAAGCATCCCAACGGACAGTATTGGCTTTATTACAAATCCTGGAACTCTAACGACTACTATAATTCGAAAGATCCTCTGATCAGGGGAAACCGTAAATATGGTCTTGCAGTATCCGACCGGCTTGAGGGTCCTTACAAAAGATACTTATACAACCCGGTCATTGACTTTTCTTCGACCGGTAGCAATAATCAGTTTGAGGACGCCTTCGTCTGGATGGATAAAGGCAGGTTTAAAATGCTCGCGAGAGATATGGGTGTATTTAATCATGAGGTTGGTCTGTATCTGGATTCTTCCGATGGCGTACATTGGAATCGTCCGGAGATTGCTTATAAAGCGCTGAAAGACTACATAGAACTACCCCTGGCCCCGGCACACCTTAAGCGTTACGGCAGGCTTGAACGCCCCCAGATCTTATTTATCAAGGGAAAACCAGCTTATCTTTTCACTGCATCTCAGGGAGGGAAATACGAAACCGCATCTTCTTTTATATTGAGAATTATATAATTTCTAAATACATACACACATAATGAACACAAAAAGACTATCAGGCTTAGTGCTGGCAATTGGATTGCTGCTATTTATTTCAGCATGCGCAACAAGTGAGAAAACAGTCTGGACTTCTACAGAACAGCCATTGAAAGAAATGGAGCGAATCAGAGCATTGATAAAAGCTCCTGTTTTCAAAGACAAAGACTACGATATTACCGCTTATGGCGCTGTGGGAGATGGTGTAACACTAAATACCGAAGCGTTCCGCAAAGCAATTGAAGATTGTAGTAAAAACGGAGGGGGCCGCGTGGTAGTGCCTTTTGGTAAGTTCCTTACAGGGGCAATTATCCTAAAAAGCAACGTCAATCTCCATCTGGCAGATAGCACAACCATATTGTTTAGCAGAAACCCTGAACATTATCCGATTGTGTTTACCCGTTGGGAAGGCATGGAATTAATGAACTACTCTTCGTTTATCTATGCCTATGGTGAGGAAAATATCGGCATAACAGGAAACGGAACCTTAGACGGAAATGCCGATAATGAGAACTGGTGGTACTGGAAGGGTCAAAAGCAGTATGGCTGGGATGAAAGCAAAGGTCACCAGGGTCCCGCCCGTGATTCACTTCATGCTCTCAACCATCAAAAGACCGATCCCAAAACTCGTATCTTCGGAAAAGGCCATTATCTGAGACCAAACTTCATCCAACCATATAAATGCAATAACATCCTGATTTCAGATGTAAAGATGATCAACTCGCCAATGTGGAACCTCAATCCGGTGTTATGTGAGAATGTGACTATTGAACGCGTTAAAATCATATCCCACGGACCAAATAACGATGGTGCAGATCCTGAATCATGTAAAAATGTATTGATTAAGGATTGTTTCTTCGATACTGGCGATGATTGTATTGCCATCAAGTCAGGAAGAGACGAAGATGGACGGTCAATCAATAAGCCGGCAGAAAACCACATTATCGAAGGTTGCGAAATGAAAGAAGGTCATGGAGGCGTAGTGATCGGAAGTGAAATATCCGGTGGCGCACGTAATATCTTCGCTGTGAATTGTGTCATGGATAGTCCTGATCTGGATAGAGTTTTGCGCATAAAAACCAGCTCAAGCCGCGGGGGTGTAATAGAAAATATCTTTATGAAAGACGTCAAAGTCGGTACCTACCGCGAAGCGGCTGTAAGATGTAATATGTTCTATGAAGCACCTGGTGACTTTGTGCCTACTATTCGCAATGTTTGGGTTGAAAACATGCATGTAGAAAAAGGAGGAACTTACGGACTGCTGGTAAATGCTTACAAAGAGTCGCCCGTAGAAAACCTGAGAATGGTCAATTGCACAATAAACGGAGTTGAAATTCCCTTCAAAGTTGATTACGTGGAAAATCTTCAATTTGATAATGTCAAAATCAACGGAGAAGTCACTGTACTTCCAGATAGCTTGAGTTCAAAATAGTTAACTGGTGCAAATTTGTCCCCATGTATAAAAGTAGTCTTTTGATCCTCGCAGGATTTCTGCTTTCAGGGATCGGTAACGCAAATGCTCAAGTACCAGCTGCTTCCCGGCAGCTCTGGCACGGGAAAGAACGACTGGTCCATTACCGTCCCGATGGGAAGGACTTCGTTTTGGTCAACGGAACGAAACGATTCAACCGTGCCCTTTATGGCACAAATACAGCTTTCCGTGTAGAAGCGGGCGACCTGCCCGAATTTGCAATGTACATGCCAGGCATGGGTGGAAATCTCCAGCTTGGTCTTGTATCCGGTACAAGCAGTAAATGGATCATCCAGACGAAGGATATTAAAAGTATTTATCGTCCCGGATCGATGCTATATGAGATCAAAGATCCTATTCTGGGTTCGGGCACGCTGCGTGTCAGCGTACTGGCCCTTGCCGATGCTGAAGGCATGATAATAAAGGCAGCTCTTTCAGGCGTGTCCGAAAACGTTAGTCTGGTATGGGCCTTTGGTGGTGCTTCCGGTAAGAAGTTCAGTCGCAATGGTGATATAGGTGCAGATCCTGAGTCCTCATTCTACCTAAAGCCTGAAAACTGCAAAGACAACAACTATAAATTATCAGGTAAAAGCTTTCAATTAAGTTATGCTTCTTCCCAGCAACTCACAGGTGTCCTTTCCGACAATGGCGAAATTCGCCTGGCTGATGCAAGCGCACTTGAATCTCCATCTTCTCTGATAAAGTCGACAGCCGGAGAATCTCCGGTCGTCTCAGGCACTATCAAAATAAAAAGCGAAGAGGATACCTACATTCTGATCCAGAGACCTTCAGATAAAGGAAAGATAAAACCGTCCGATTTAGCATCAAAGTTCGGGCAGGCTGAGCAGGCAAGAACTACATTGGCGCAACGTATTCAAGTGAATACCCCCGATCCGTATATTAATACACTTGGCGGAGCCCTTGCCGTCGCTGCCGATGGAATATGGGAGAGTCCCACCTTCCTTCACGGCGCGGTAGCCTGGCGAATGAGACTCAACGCATGGCGTGGTGCCTCTGTCGCAGATCCGCTCGGATGGCATGATCGCGCTCTGGAGCATTTCCGCAGCTACGCAAAATCTCAGGTGCTTGAACCGGAAAGAGGACCGGTGGTGGCCGACACCGCATTAAACCTGGCACGTCAGGAAGAGAAAATGGGAAATGCTATGTTCAGCAGCGGCTATATCTCCCGTAACCCCAACGACAATACAAAACCGCATCATTACGACATGAACCTCGTGTTCTTTGATCAGATGATGAGCCACTTCCAATGGACAGGTGACCTTTCAGTTGCCAAAGAAATGTGGCCGGTAATCAAACGCCATCTCGACTGGGAGAAACGTAACTTTGATACCGACGGCGACGGCCTGTATGACGCGTACTGTGCTATCTGGGCAAGTGACGCGCTGCAGTATAGTGGGGGCGGAGTTACACATACCTCCTCTTATAATTACAGGGCAAATAAAATAGCCGCACAAATCGCCCGTCTAATCGGTGAAGACAGCAAGCCCTATGAGCAGGAGGCTGAAAAAATTCATAAAGCCATCAACAGCACACTGTGGATGCCCCGCAAGGGATGGTATGCAGAATATCAGGACCTTCTCGGACTTAAAAAGCTGCATCCGGTACCGGGGTTATGGACCATTTATCATGCTATTGATTCAAAGGTGCCCGACATGTTCAAAGCGTACCAGTCCCTTCGTTATGTAGACACCAAGATCCCGAAAATTCCCATCCTGGCGAAAGGTCTGTCTGAAAAAGATCTATACACGCTGCCCACAACGAATTGGCAGCCTTATACATGGTCTGTCAATAACGTAGCTTTGGCAGAAGTACTTCATACATCGCTTGCCTACTGGCAGGCAGGAAGATCAGAAGAAGCATTTAAGCTCTGGAAAAGCAATATTCTGGAGTCAATGTATCTAAGCTCCAGTCCTGGCGGATTTCAGCAGTTGTCATTCTACGACGCAGTTCGCGGTGAATTGTACAGGGATTTCGCAGATCCTATTGGCGTAGCAGGACGCACGCTGATCGAAGGCTTATTCGGGATCGAACCTAATGCGCTAGCTGATACCTTAACTATCCGTCCCGGTCTGCCATCCGAATGGGGGTACGCTTCGCTGAAAACACCGGACGTATCCTTCGACTTTAAAAGAACTGACGTCGCAGACCAGTATATCATCGAACCTTACCGGACCAGCCCCATGAACCTCAAGCTGGAAATTAAGGCTAAGTCTGACCGCGTTAAAAATGTCCGCGTAAACGGTGTCGCCGTTAACTGGAAAGTATCAGAAAGGTCATTAGGCACACCATCCCTCGAAATCTCTGCAGGCAAGGCTGCAAAATACACCATTGAGGTAGCCTGGGATGGCGAATCTTTTGAGAAGCCATCTCTTACCCCTGCTTTATACAAAGAGCTGTTCAAAGCAGAGTTCAAAAACGCAAAAATCACCAATGTCTACGATCCTCAGCAGATCCTTCAGGGAGCAGTGTTCAAAAATAATAATCTGGAAGCCCTTATTGATGCCGAGAACGGTCACAAGACTTTTTTCCTTAAGATGAATCAGGGGAATTTTGCCTGGTGGCTACCTGTAGACATCGAGGTAATGAAGACGGTTGAGCTCCTGGCACCGGCTGAACAAAAAGATGAGAACCTTACATTTACGGTAAAGAATAACGGCCCCGCAGTAAGAGGTGAACTTATGCTCAAGGGCGGAAGCCGGATCGTATCGAAAATCGTTGAACTGTCTGCCGGTGGATCTGAAGAAATTGTGGTACCTAAGGAGTACGTATCTGCGGGAACCAACCTCATGCGCGTGGAATATAGACCAGGCATCTATGCCGAGAAGGCAATTGTCAATTGGAACGCTTTGCCAAACTCCAGCGCCAACTGGGAACCCGTCGACCTCTCAGGTGTTTTTAATGATAAGGTTACCAATATTTTCAAAAACAAGTACTTGAGTCCACGCCCTGTATCTCCAACCCTTCAACTGCCAACGCAGGGGATAGGAAACTGGTGCTACCCACTGACAACGGCTAATATAGACGACAGTGGATTAAGAGAAAAGGCGGGCGACAGTGGAAAGATTGTCCTTCCAAACGGAATACCTATGGCAACTTCGGGGCAGCCGGATGCCAACAACATCGCTTTTACTTCCCAATGGGATAACTATCCTGATTCAATCGTGGTTCCTTTATCAGGTTCAGCTTCGCATGCCTATCTGCTAATGGCGGGATCTACCAATCCTATGCAAAGCAGAATTGAAAATGGAGAAATTCAGGTAGTGTATACTGACGGAACCGTCGATCGTCTTCCATTGGTTAACCCGTCAAACTGGTGGCCAATCGAACAGGATTACATTAATGACGGGTATGCTTTTACAACTGATAGTCCCATACCATATCGGGTGTATCTGAAAAGCGGTCAGGTTAGTCGCGAGTTTAATGATTTTATCACCATAAAAGGATTCACCAATCGAGGTATAGACGGAGGGGCAGCAACAGTTCTCGATCTTCCGCTTGATCCTAAGAAGCAGCTGAAAGAACTGTCTATTAAAACTCTGGCCAATGATGTCGTAATCGGATTAATGAGTATAACATTACAGAAGATCTAAAAGGCGCAATTATTAACTAATAAACCCAATTATATGAAAGTAAAGAAGATTTTATACGGCGTGGGAATAGCACTATCTCAAGTGCTGTTCGTAAACGCACAGCCGATAAATCGCCAGGCAGTGGTAACACGGCACAATGTTGTTAACACCAAGATCGACTCCCTTACTTCGCTATCTCTCGGAAATGGAAAGTTCGCTTTCACAGCCGATGTCACCGGCCTGCAGACTTTCCCCGAAGCCTATAAGAAAGGTGTAAGTCTCGGAACCCAGTCTGAATGGGGCTGGAATAGCTTTAAAGATACAATAGGGTACGACTTCTCCGAAACCCTCCGAAACTATAATCTGAACGGCAGAATGATCTCCTATGCCGTGCAATGGTCCGAGCCGTTAAGAAAACGGCAGGCAGCAGACTGGTTCAGAAAGAATCCGCACCGCATCCATCTGGGGCATCTTGGCTTTGAGATCCAGAAGCAGAACGGTTCTATGATCAGTGCGTCCGATGTTAAAAATATCAGGCAGGAGCTTGACCTCTGGACAGGTGTTCTCAAAAGCAGCTTCACGGTAGACAACATTCCTGTGGAAGTAACCACAACCGTGCACCAGGGCCAGGATGTCGTTTCCGTTCGCGTAAAGTCGGGGCTTGTTACCAGCGGCAGACTAAAGATCGGCCTCCGCTTCCCCTATCCAACAGCAGAGTTTCTCGACGAAGGTGCTAATTGGGCGGACGCCCAGAAACACCAGTCCTCCATCCTGTCATCATCAGCAGATGGAGCTGTAATTGAGCACAAACTCGAAGGTATAACATACTTCTCAAACCTGAGATGGAACAAGGGTAGCGTCAAAGCAACAACCAATCCTCACTCCTTTCAGGTCATTCCTGCTAAAGGATCAGATATACTTGAGCTGAGCTGCCTTTTCAGTCCCGCGCAAAAGACCCCGGCTGCCGTACCCGCGTATCAGGAAAGCGAGACCAGTAGCAAAACTCAGTGGACCGCCTTCTGGAACAGCGGCGCAGCGATCGACTTCGCAGGAAGTACCGATCCGAGAGCCAAAGAGCTGGAAAGAAGAACCGTCTTATCACAATACCTCACCAAGCTGCAGTGCACAGGATCTTTCCCTCCGCAGGAAACCGGACTAACCTTCAACAGCTGGTTCGGTAAGCCGCATCTGGAGATGCATTGGTGGCATGCAGTACACTTCGCATTATGGAACCGGATAGACCTCATGGAGAAGAGTCTCGGCTTCTATGCGCAGGTACAGGACAAAGCCGAAGCGCTTGCTAAACGGCAGGGCTTCAAGGGCGCCCGCTGGCAAAAAATGACCGATCATAACGGAGATGAAGCTCCCTCTTCTGTCGCAGCCTTCCTGATCTGGCAGCAGCCCCATCTGATCTATATGGCCGAACTCGCTTACCGCGACAAGCACGACAAAGCGATCCTCGAAAAATACAAAGACCTGGTATTCGCTACGGCCGAATTCATGGCCTCTTTCCCGACATATGATAAAGCAAAAGACCAGTACAATCTAGGCAAAGGGCTGATCCCTGCTCAGGAAGTATTTAAAGCTGAAGAAACCTTCAACCCGACCTATGAGCTTGCCTATTGGGATTGGGCACTTAGAGTCGCGCAGACCTGGAAAGAACGCCTGGGTATGAGCAGAGATGCCGAGTGGGATAACGTAATCAACAAGCTCGCACCGCTTCCTGTATCTGAAGGTGTGTATCTGGCTACAGAAAGCACACCCGATTCTTACACAACCGATCGTTGGAAGACTGACCATCCGGCTGTTCTGGGTGCTTTAGGTATGGTGCCTCAATCTAAGAAACTGGATAGGCAAACCATGCAGCGTACACTAGATCTGGTATGGAAAGTATGGTCATGGGAGGATACCTGGGGATGGGACTTCCCGATGACAGCTATGAATGCCGCTCGTTTGGGTAAACCTGAAAGGGCTGTGGATGCGCTCTTCATGAAAATAAAAACGAATACCTACCTGAAAAACGGACATAATTATCAGGATGGCCGTCTACGAATTTACCTGCCCGGAAACGGAGGAGTGCTCACTACCGTAGCCATGATGGCCGGTGGATGGGACGGAAGTCAGGGCGTTAATCCCGGCTTCCCTAAAGACGGAAAGTGGAAGGTACGTTCCGAAGGCTTCAAAAAGATGCCGTAGTATCATACAGAAAACGGGCTGCCTGATGAAGGTAGCCCGTTTTCTGTCATAATTTATTTAAGCACCACATTTGAGAAGTACTTCTGAAATATCGCCAGAGCCTTCTCCTTACACTCCTCAGTAGGGCTCTCGGTGTCCTTCAATGGGTAATTCATCTTCATCAATTCCCATTTATGCAAGCCCAGCTGATGAAATGGAATAATTTCAACGCGATCTACCGTCTTGAAGTCTGCGAAACGCTGTCCCCATTCTTCCAGATACTCCTCCTGATCCGTCCAGCCGGGTACCAGCACATACCTTAACCACATTCTCTTTCCTGTCGATTCCCGATAGTCTGCTAATGCAATAGTGTTTTTATTGGTCAGGCCGGTAAGCTTATGGTGAATCTCGTCGTTAATATGCTTCACGTCCAGTAGCAGCAGATCCGTATGTTCCAATAGTTCATGAACCTGCTCGTTGTTTAACTTGCCATTTGAATCAAGGCAGGTGTTTATTCCCTCTGCATGAAGGCGTTTGAAAAACGTGCTGAGCTTGCTTCTCTGCAAAAGAGGCTCTCCTCCTGAAACCGTCACACCCCCAAATTTACCGAAGTAAGACTTCTGGCGAACCGCCCTTTCTACCAATTCGTCAATCGCCACCAGAGTGCCGCCCCGTACATCAAGAGTATCCGGGTTCTGGCAATATAAGCACCTGAACTGGCATCCCTGAACGAAGATTACCATCCTTATTCCCGGCCCGTCATGCGTTCCAAAAGTTTCCAGTGAGTGAATCCGTAAGTGTTCCGGATCATCAAAATTCAACTTAGCCGCCTCAATATCCTGTAATGGAAAATACATGTCGTAAGATGTAAAAAATAATTTAAAAAAAAGAGGTCAGGCTTATAACCTGACCTCTTACTATTATAATAAAATAAAAATCGGTTACATGTTTTCGTGGAAGGTTCTCGCGATTACCTCCAACTGATGAGCGCGTGACAAGCGAACAAAGTTCACTGCATAACCGGAAACGCGGATGGTCAACTGTGGATAATTCTCAGGATGGTTATAAGCATCCATCAATGTTTCTCTGTTCAGTACATTCACGTTCAGGTGGTGAGCCATGTGTTTGAAGTAACCTTCCATGGTGTTCACCAGATTAGTGATCTGCTCTTCACGTGTATCACCCAAAGACTTAGGAATCATAGAGAAGGTGTTAGAGATACCGTCCTGCGCATCACTATACTTCAGCTTCGCTACAGAGTTTAATGAAGCAATAGCTCCGCTATTATCACGTCCATGCATTGGGTTTGCGCCAGGAGCAAAAGACTCTCCTGCCTTACGTCCGTCCGGTGTTGCACCTGTATTTGTGCCGTACATAACGTTAGATGTAATGGTCAGCAAAGACAATGTAGGAGTTGAGTTTTTGTATGTCGCGTGCTTTCTCAGCTCATTGATAAAGTAGTGCGTAATTTCCTGAGCGATAGAATCCGGACGGTCATCATCATTACCAAACTGAGGATATTCCCCTTCAATCTTGAAGTCAACAGTCAGACCTTTTTCATTTCTAACAGGAGTTACCTTTGCGTATTTGATTGCAGACAGTGAGTCGGCAATAATCGAAATACCCGCAGCTCCGTATGCAATATCAACATGAGGATCTGAATCGATCAAAGCCATCTGGGCTCTCTCATAATAATACTTATCGTGCATGTAGTGGATAATGAACATCGCCTTAGCATACACCCTTGCAAGGTCACTCAACGTACGTTTGAATACATCCAATACCAGGTCGTAATCAAGAGCACCTTCAGGTAATTCAGGAATACCCTTGATGATTTCAGTACCCTCATGTTCTTCACGGCCACCGTTCAGAGCGATCAGAAGCGCTTTAGGCAGGTTAGCACGTGCACCAAAGTGTTGAATTGACTTTCCAATCTCCTGGTAAGAAACACAGCATGCAATACCATAGTCATCAGAACCGCGGTTAGGACGCATCAGGTCATCGTTCTCATACTGAATAGAAGAAGTATCAATAGATACCTGAGCACAGAAGTTCTTAAATCCTTCAGGAAGGTTTTCAGACCACAGCACAGTCAGGTTTGGCTCAGGTGAAGCACCTAAGTTGTATAACGTTTGAAGGAAACGGAATGAAGTTTTAGTAACCTTCGTACGTCCGTCATTCAACTGACCACCGATAGATTCAGTTACCCATGTCGGGTCACCACCAAAGATCTCATCATAAGAACCAGGGCGCAGGTGACGCACCAATCTCAGTTTCATTACAAACTGATCAACCAGTTCCTGTGCTTCCTCTTCAGTAAGAGCGCCTGCTGCCAGGTCTCTTTCAATGTAAATGTCAAGGAATGAAGAAACGTTACCCAATGACATTGCCGCACCATCCTGCTCTTTTACAGCCGCCAGGTATGCAAAATACACCCACTGAACAGCCTGATGTGCATTTACTGCAGGTTTTGAAACATCAAAGCCATATTCTGCGGCCATGGTTATCATGTCTTTCAAGGCAGCGATCTGAGAGTTGATCTCCTCACGAAGACGAACTTTGTGCTCAGTCATCTCTCCGCCAACCTTAGCCAGATCAGCCTTTTTGAAATTGATCAGCGCATCAGCTCCGTATAAAGCAAGGCGGCGGAAGTCACCGATTATACGGCCACGTGCGTAGTTATCAGGAAGTCCTGTCAAAACGTGTTTAGAACGGTATTTTCTGACTTCCGGATCATAAGCTGCAAAAACACCTTCGTTGTGATTGCGTGCGTAATTAAATACATCCTTTACACGGTCAGAAACTTCAAGACCACGCTCTCTTACTGCAGACTCTACCAACTTGATGCCACCAAAAGGTTTCATCGCTCTTTTCAGGAGCTGGTCTGTCTGAAGGCCAACGATCACCTCGTCGTCCTGTTTGATATATCCGGGCCTGAAGGCCGTCATATTAGAAATAGTCTCAGTGTCTATCGCAAGGCACCCGTTGTTAGCTCTCTCCTGTAAAAGCGCTTCCTTGGTTGCATTCCACACATTTGTGGTTTTAGCAGAAGGTCCAGATAGGAATGACGAATCTCCGGTATATGGCTTAATGTTTCTTACAACGAAATCATATACGTTTACTGTTGTGTTCCATTCTCCTTGCTCAAATGGAATTGCTGTGACATCTGTTTTCATAATTTAAAAAATTACTCTTCGTTCATGTTAGAATACATCAAATCTACGCAGATAAAAGCTCACTAAATGTGACCCGGGTCATGTATTCTGGTGATTTAAGGATCATTAATAAAATGCGTAAAAAATTACTGTATTGTTAATGAAATGTCTCTTCTGTTAATATTTTCGTTTTTGATGCTGATCGTTTCACATCTACCGTTAGCTTTCTTTTCAAAACATATGCCATGATGGCGGTAGCACACAAAATACCCGCGAAACCCAGGAAAATAGGAGTATAATCGTCGCTCAGCGTAATCAACCAGGGCCCCGCAAACGCGGCAGCAGACCAGGCAATGAGCACATAGCCAAGAACCGAACCCATTTTATCTGCGCCGTAGATGTCCTTAATAAAGGCGGGTATTGTTGCAAACGCACCACCGTAACAACTGATGATCACGAGCACTGCCACATAAAAGAGCCACGCAGCGGGCGTAAGACTGAGCGTAAAAAAGCAGGTACTGCCCACAAGAAAGAAGCACATAAACGTATTCCATCTGCCTATCTTATCTGAAACACTGGACCATATAAGTCTGCCTAACCCGTTAAACAAGCCGATAACACCAACAAAAACGATAGCCGCAGCGTCACTTATATGGATGATGTCCTTAGCCATAGGAGCGGCTACAGCAATCAGCGCAATACCGCATGTTGTATTGAAAAAAAGCATCAGCCAGAGACCGTAGAAGCGCGTATCAGAAAGCAGAGCCGAAGCAGGAACCGAAGATCCCCCGCTATGACCATCATCAACAACTACAGAGGAGGATGATTCAGGAACCGCCAGATAGAACGAGGCAGTCACCATCAACGCGAAATAGCAGGCAGCCAGCAAAAAGAACGTGTTCGATACTCCAGCTACAGCTGCAATAGGCGAAATGATCTGCGATGCAAGTACCGACCCTGCCGCAAATGACATGATCACCAGTCCGGATGCAAACCCCGGCTTGTCAGGGAACCATTTAACCACTACCGAAACCGGTGTGATATACCCAAACCCCAATCCTATCCCGCTAATAACACCATACGTAAGATAGAAAAGAGGTAAAGACCCTGTACTGCTCGCCAATCCGGCTCCGGCGAGTCCTGCACCAAAAAAAGCCGCGCCAAGCAGTCCCGCCTTCTTAGGGCCGATCCTGTTCACAAAGTTTCCCATAAACGCCGCAGTGAGCCCCAGAAAGCAGATTGCCAGACTAAAGGCCAGCTTAAGCTGATGTGCATCCCAGCCGTTCATTGATTCAAGAGGTTTAATCCATACGCTGTATGCGTAGATTGATCCGATAGACAACTGTAATGTCATTCCGGATAAGGCCATCAGCCATTTATTCTTCGAAGTCATTTTTGCAGAAATTGTTGCCCAAAACTAGCGGCTTCATACGTCGGAAAAATTGACGCAGGTCATTTATGTACAAGATCACTATTTAAAACGTTAAAAAAGTCCGGTTTTCTCTGTACTAATCCTCAAATTGGTATCTTAGCCTTGTATCCACACCAATTTACGATGAAACCCATCCGATTTTTTGATCATATCCGGATTGATGAGTATTCAGCCACTCCAAAGTATCTCCAGCTCACCAATTCCATACTTATAGCCATCGAAGCAGGTAAGATCAGCAAGAATGATATGCTGCCTTCCATAAACGAATTAAGCTATGAGCTTGAAATATCCCGGGACACCGCAGAGAAAGGATATAAATACCTCAAGAAGATTGGCGTTCTGGCTTCCATACCAGGGAAAGGATATTATATTTCCAGTACAGAGTTCCGTCAGACACTCCGGATATGTTTGTTCTTTAATAAATTAAGCAGTCATAAGAAGATTATTTATGACGCATTTATTGCTGCCCTGGGAGAGCAGATTGCTGTAGATTTTTATATCTATAACAGCGATTATATGCTTTTCAAAAAGCTTTTGAGTAATAAAATGGAGGGTTATTCACATTATGTCATCATTCCCCACTTTATAGAAGGGGAGGAGAGTGCCTACCAGATGATCAATTCCATCCCTAAAGAAAAACTGATTATCCTCGACAAAAAAATCCCCGGTATAACGGGCGAATATGCGGCAGTCTACGAGAACTTTGAAAAGGATATTTACAACTCTCTCGAAAAAGCCCGTAAGGCCTTAAGTAAATACCATACCATTAAGCTCATATTTCCGGATAAAAGCTATTACCCGCGCGAGATCAAAAAAGGGTATCTCCGCTTCTGCCAGCAGTATGCTTTCAATCATAAGATAGTGAACGATATAGCTACTGAACCGATTCAGGAAGGTGAAGTTTACATCAACCTCATGGAAAGTGATCTTGTAACATTAGTAGAGAGACTTTTAAACCTGGATTTGAAAATAGGAAGGCAAATTGGCGTAATATCCTATAATGAAACCCCACTTAAGCGGGTGATACTAAATGGAATAACTACCATTTCCACAGATTTTCATCAGATGGGAAGCGTCGCAGCGAAAATGATCCTGGAAAACTCAAACAAGCATATAGAAGTACCGTTTTCATTAACTTTACGTTCTTCACTGTAAAAAATAAAAACTTCTTTATCACGCATTTGTATTTTTAATCAATGGTTAAACACACATATCAAACAGGTTTAATAGGAAACTGTGCATTTCTGGCACACGTACATAAAAATACCGATATCTCCTGGCTCTGCTGGCCCCGTTTCGACAGTACATTCGTTTTTGGATCCTTACTTGATGAACAGAAAGGCGGAGAGTTCAGTATACGGCCCGCCAGCGAATTCACCTCTGAACAGTCCTATCTGGAAAATACAAATGTTCTCGTAACGAAGGTTACCTGCGATGACGGTGAGTATCAGATCACCGATCTGGCTCCGCGTTTTTTTCAATACGACCGGTACTTTAAGCCGCTCATGCTGATCAGAAAGATAGAGCCGATATCCGGGACCCCACGAATCAGAGTAAAATGCGCGCCTGTTACCGAATACGGCAAAAGGAAGCTCAGTGGTCAGCGCGGCAGTAACCACATTGAATACTACGGTGGGGACGATATTATGCGGTTAACTACCGACATACCCATTACCTATATCTATGATGAGCGCTTTTTTGTGCTAAGCGAACCGAAGTATCTTGTATTAACTTACGGACATCCGCTGGAAGCACCCCTCGTGAGCACCTGCGAAACGTTCCTCAGAGAAACGGTGAAGTACTGGAGAACATGGATCAAGTTTTCATCTATCGCAGGCTTCTTTCAGGAATACGTCATCCGCTCTGCCCTCGTGCTCAAAATACACCAGTATGAAGATACCGGTGCCATTATCGCTGCCAGTACCACGAGCCTTCCTGAGTACGATGGTAGTGGCCGCAACTGGGATTACCGCTATTGCTGGCTGCGCGATACTCACTATGTATTAAACTCCCTGAATCACATAGGCCATTTCCAGGAAATGGAGAAATACTTCAATTACGTAGCCGATATTTCCGTATCCGAAGAATCCCGTTACCAGCCCCTGTACCGTATCGACGGCAGTAAGCAGCTGGATGAGTCTATTCTCGAATACCTGGACGGATACAAGGGAAACAAGCCGGTACGCATCGGTAATCAGGCAAACGAACATATTCAGAATGATATCTATGGGCAGGTCATGATCTCCATCATGCCATTGTACACAGATCATCGTTTTATCTTCCGCGAGCGTAAGGACTCCCGTAGATGGATTTCTTCCATTCTTGATAAAATTGAAGCCACCATAGATGAAAAGGATGCGGGAATCTGGGAATTCCGGAATTTTGCTAATACCCATTGTTACAGCAACCTCTTCCAGTGGGCAGGCTGTGCCGCCGCCGCTAAGACAGCCAGCACAATTGGCGACAAAGAGCTTGAAGAGAAGGCGCGAAGGTTGCAGGCCAAAGCTGCAGAGCATATAGAAAGCTGCTATGATCCGGTTCGCAAGGTTTATACTAACGCAGTAGGCAGCGATCACCTGGATGCCAGCACGCTTCAGCTCATCATGATGAACTATCTTGATCCGGCATCAGACAGGGCAAAGGATCACCTGAAGGCTCTGGAAGCTGAGCTGAAGACAGAGAACGGTCTCATTTACCGATATCTGCATGCGGATGATTTCGGAAAGCCAAAAACAACCTTCCTTATCTGTGCCTTCTGGTACGTAGAAGCTCTGGCTTGCGTAGGGAGAATTGATGAAGCGGTCACCGAATTCGAAAAGCTCATGCAGTACTCCAACCATTTGAAGCTCTTCAGTGAGGATGTGGATGAGAAGACAGGAAGCCAGTGGGGTAATTTTCCGCAAGCGTACAGCCACGTAGGACTAATGAACGCGGCTTACCGTATTGCCATGAAGCTGGACAAGCCTATATTTTTATAAATAAACTATAAACATAAAAAAGCCGCTCTGAACATAATCAGGAGCGGCTTTTTTATGATATCCCCGTCTACACTTCCTCTTTTGCTGCCAGTGTCCGCAATAATTTACGAACCTCCCGGTAATCGCGCATGTAAAAACGTGCAGCAGATATATTACTGCCTATCTTGATCGTATATGCATCAGCAGGCAGGGCTTTGAACATATCTTCATCCGTATGATCATCACCCAGGGCCAGGATGTAATCATAATTGTCTTTGTCCAGCCATGACGCTACTTTCCCCTTATTTACTTCAAAATTCTTGATTTCAATGACTTTATTTCCGCCCATCATCTGCAGGCTTTTATCGTCAGTAAGGAACCGCATATTACTCATGAGCTCGTTAGCGCGAAGTTCACCCAGTCCTTCTTCCACTTTCCGGTAATGCCAAACGAGCGAATAGCTCTTCTCTTCAATGAATGAGCCCGGAGTACGATCTACATACGTTTCGAGCATAGGCATCAGATCCTGTTTCCACTGATCATTCAAACCTGGTAACCTGGTCCACTCTCCATCAATATGTTTCTGCCAGGCACCATGCTCAGCAATAATATCTATCTTCAGATGACCAAACCAGTCTTCCAGCGTTTCATGGTTCCGGCCACTCACAATTACCACATCATTCAGCGGCTCACTGATGAGCTCATCCAATATCTCATAAAGATCATCATCCGGAAACGCCTGGTTAATGTTGGATTTAAACCCTACCAGTGTACCATCATAATCCAAAAATATAAGTCTTTTATTTGCTTTACGATATTGATCTTCTATATAAGTCAACGTTGCTGCGCCTACATGTTTTGCCTGCATAGACGCCTGCATTTGTTTCACCTCTTCTAATCTGTCCATATATATTTTTACCCAGTGTCTTACATTAAATTTGGCGACGACCTCCCTCATAGGAACCATTCGTCTGAGTTGTTCTTCTACAGGCATATTAATAGCCTCAATCATAGCGCGGTAAAGCTCACCCACGTTGTTCGGATTAACAATGATCGCATCGATTAGTTCTTTGGCAGCGCCGGCCATCTCACTTAATATCAGAACGCCTGTGTTATCCGTGCGGCTCGCCACATATTCCTTACTTACCAGATTCATTCCGTCACGCATCGGCGTCACCAGGCATATTTCAGCCATATTGTAAAGAGCCGAAAGCATCTCCGTTTCAAAAGAACGATAGTAGTAATGAATCGGGTTCCAGTCCAGCGTGCGGTATCTCGAGTTGATATTACCCACGAGCTTGTCAATCTCATCCCGCAGCTCCTTGTATTGCGGAACCGAATCCCTGGAAGGTACTACAATCATATATAACACCACCCGTTCAAAGTATTCAGGGTTCTTTTGCAGCAGGATGTCGTATGCCTGAAGCCGCTGAAGTATACCTTTGCTATAGTCAAGCCGGTCGATTGACAGGATCATTTTCAGATTCTGGAAGTTCTCTTTCAGTTTAGATACATTATCAAGGACCACAGAGTCGTGTGTAAGCGACTCAAACTTCTTTTCGTCGATCCCCATCGGGAACGCTTCTACAATTATCTGACGGTCATTGTAATTGATCTGGTTGGCCGAAGCATGTACCGGAAGGATACGGGTAATGGAACTTATAAAGTGTCGCGCATCATCAAATGTGTGGAATCCGATAAGGTCGGCCCCAAGCATGTTTTCCAGCAATTCAGCCCGCCACGGTATAAGGCGAAAGAGCTCATACGATGGAAAGGGGATATGCAGAAAAAAGCCGATAGTAATATCAGGTTGTTCTGCGCGGATAAGCCCAGCCAGTAGTAGTAGCTGATAGTCGTGGATCCAGATAATATCACCAGGTTCGGCGATTTGCAGAACAGCATCCTTGAATTTATGATTTACAGCGAGATAGCTGTCCCAGTAACTTTGCTCGTAATGTGCGTAAGTAGGGTGATAATGAAAAACCGGCCAGAGTGTCTCATTCGAAAACCCTTCGTAGTACAAGTTGATTTCTTCCTGTGTAAGAAAAACAGGGAAGAGGTTAATTTCCTGAAGCCTGTCTTTTATTTCGGACTGTTTACTTTCTGATTCTACCTCAATACCGGCCCATCCAAGCCACATGTTGTTACCCTGACGATATATTGAGCCAAGGCCTGTTGCAAGACCTCCTTCACTTTGCTTCAATTCAATTTTATCATCGGATTCTGTGATTTTGACTGGTAGCCTGTTTGATACTATAATCGTCTTCATGAATTATTTTCCCTTTATTAATTAAGACTGAAATGCCGTTTGTGTTTGATTTTTTTCGAAAAAGGACTATTCCTGATATCAGAATGGAACAAAAAGAGAGCCGATCTGAAGATATCTGAAATGCCTTACGATTACCATGGTGGTGGGCCAGAATGTGAGCCCTGAGCATTCAGTGGTTTAAGTATGGGCAAGATAGGAAAAAAATTATTCACATAAGTTATCCACATTGTTTTATAAAAGTGCTTGATTTATAGGAACATAATGAGAAATTATGTGTTGATTACCCAATGAACGAATAATTTTTGACCAAAATTAAATTGTTATGACGCAAAACAGAGCTTTATCCATTAAGAATTGGATTAAAACAATGGGGTTCCAATTGACTAAGTCGCACAGTCTGGATAATCGCAAAAAAAAGATCCGTTATTACACCTTAGGAAACTTTGGTGTGTACGAAGAAATTACTCCCTCGAAGAGTGTCTCGGGGCAAAGAATGAAGTTCATTAGCTGGACGCCCTGGGGAGATAACATCGAAGTGAATTCGGTTACCGATCTCTGGTCTGCGTATGAAGAATTTGAAATGTACAACCCTAATTTCGTCACGAACTGATCAATCAGGCAGGCGTGTATTCATGGCAAATGAATCCAGGCCTGCCTGAGAGTCTCCTCCGCACTATCTGATCGCCTTTAACTTTTCTGCAAGAACTTCCGAGATCCGCCTGTAAGATTCCACGCTCCAGCCTGCAACATGAGGTGAAAGAAGGACTTTTTCATTTTGCCTGAGCTCTTTGAACCATTCCAGATCCTCCAGTGTGGGGAATTTTTCGACTTCCAGGACGTCAAGGCCCGCTCCGATTATCTTTCCGGCTTTTATCGCATTAAGTACAGCTGCCGTGTTCACTATTTCGCCCCGGGCCGTGTTTAGCAGAATGATCGGCTTCCGGAAGTGGAACAAGTATTCGTCGTCTACCATTTGCCGGGTTTCGCGGGTAAGCGGGATGTGGAAGCTTAACACATCGGCTTGCTTCACGATCTGTTCCATACTGACTTCGCGGGCGAACTCGTCACTGAAGCCGGTCTTATACTTATCATAGGCGATGACATTGACACCGAAGCCGCTAAGCTTTCTGGCAAAACTCTGTCCCATGAATCCATAACCGATGATCGCTACGGTGCGGTCGCGAAGTTCGATACCGCGGTTGCCTTCCCGGTCCCAGATACCTTCCCGTACTTCAATATCCGCTTTTCGCAGATTGTTCATAATGGAAAGAAGCATACCTGTTGCATGCTCACCAACGGCGTCGCGGTTGCCTTCAGGTGCATTAATGCAGGTAATATTTTGTGCGGCCGCAACAGCCAGATCGATATTGTCCATACCGGCGCCTGCCCGGGCTATGAATCGCAGGTTAGAGCCAGCCAGAATAAGTTCTTCATCAATTTTAAACTTGGTACGAATCGCAATGCCTGAATAACGATCAATTATTTCAAGCGTTTCTTCCCGGCTGATGTTCGGCAGATCATCTACTTCATAACCCATTCTTTCAGCTTCCAACTTAAAAATAGGATGAAGCTTATCGGCGATAAGTATTTTCTTCATTTTATAATATAGATAGAGAGTGATTTAATATTTACTCGGCTGAATGGATGGCGGCTGTCAGCATGTTAGTCAAGCGGACAAAGTCGTCCACACTTAACCTTTCGGCCCGAAGGTCGAACACAGGGTCAGACGGCATTTTGTCTTTCGCTATCAGTGAAGACAGCGCGTTTCTGAGTGTTTTGCGTCGTTGATTGAAGCCGGCCTTTACTACCTTCCAAAACAGCTTTTCGTCGCAATCCAATTCCAGAATATCGTTCCTGGTGAGTCGGATCACCGCAGATAGCACTTTAGGAGGAGGATTGAAAACTCCGGCTTTAACCGTAAAGAGGTATTCTACCTTATAATAAGCCTGTACGAAAACGCTCAAAATGCCGTATTCTTTTGTCCCCGGCGCCGATGTACAGCGCTCTGCTACTTCCTTTTGAAACATACCCACCATTTCGGGTACCTGATCACGGTGCTCAAGGATCTTGAACAGGATCTGAGACGATATGTTGTATGGGAAATTTCCAATGACGGCTACCTTGCCCGGAAAGGTTTTCTTGAAGTCGAGTGCCAGGAAATCACCATTGATCAGTCGCTCTTCCAGTTGCGGGTACTTTTTATGAAGGAACTCAACAGACTCTCCGTCCAGATCTATCATATAGGTTTCATACTCGTTGTTCTGGAGTAAGAAATCAGAAAGGATCCCCATCCCGGGACCTACTTCCAATACCTGGGAGAAGCGTCCGGCAGGATTCAGACTGCCAACAATTTTAAGTGCTATATTTTTATCGGTAAGGAAGTGCTGACCGAGATGTTTTTTTGCGCGTACTGAGCTCATTTTGTAATTATTGGAAGACGAACAGGGCTTTTGATTTAGAAATCGCAGAACATCCGTCAAAGAACAAAATAAGCAATTTAAAGACAGATTTAAGAATTGCGCAGTACTTATCCAGGATCAACGCATTACAAACCGTTTAAATTACAGGATATTCACGAACTGTTGCATGGTGATTCATAATTTATCAAATTTTCCCCGCACGGAGGCGCCCCGCGGATAGAACCCGGGCAGAAATCCAGCAAATGATGAACATAATAGCGAAGAAAACGATTGTCTAAGACTTTAAGCGCTTAAAAGCAAATCTTCTGCCGTAGTTTAATTTGCGGCGGTTCCTCCTTGAAGGCGGATGACGTCGGGTGCTTGATCGCAATCTTTCCCATTTGCTTTTCCAGCTTCCTCAACAACCGGTTTCCGTCATACCCCATTTCCTGCATTTTCATATAGCGATCAGGATAGGCTTCTTTGCTGAGACTAATGGGGCTTGCCGTATTTGGAGCCGGTTGTGCAGATTGATGAGCCGCGATGATGGCGCAGGGACTGAAGCCTTTGTTGTTTAACATGACGTATTCAAGGGTATGACCTACCTGGTCATACATCAGCAGCGACATGCTCAGCATCACGATGCAGCTCGGATCCGCCTGTGCATTCAGAC
>Ga0160433_100118_pt1 | contig 74847 bp, 53 predicted proteins | sample HID1972K_E0MG_FD_108235 | JGI IMG/M metagenome (GOLD analysis project Ga0160433, IMG submission 108235) | Enriched pill bug-associated microbial communities from UW Madison campus, WI, USA - HID1972K_E0 MG | ecosystem: Host-associated > Arthropoda: Insects > Digestive system > Unclassified ...
CAAAGTAAATCTATATGATTTATTTCTAGTGTAAAGATATATCCGTACAAACTTTAATCGTTGTAAATACAAAGCCGTTTAACTGTCCGATTTTTGTAAGGTAAATTCAGTATAAGACATTCTGTATGCTCGCGTATAAAAAGCGCCTTGCAGCCCATATGAGTCCGACTTATAGCCTTGAAAGTCGGACTCATTACAGGTCAAATACTGCAGTTATAGGTGCTGATATAGATCAGGGTGTGCAGAAAATCCTTAAAATGTTTTTTCAAGGTGATGTTTTTTTGCAATTTATTTTCCTTCTAAATTTCTGTTTTCCAGTTTTTTATCTATCCCTTTTTCTACATTGCTCTCCTAAACCTTATCAAATATGGCTCATATCGACAACAAAGGAAAGATTCGCGGATCGGCAGGTCCTGTAGTTTATCGCATGTACCGTGACAAGAACATCGTTCAGGGAAAACCTGGTAAAATCAAACAGACAAAAGGAAGCATCCGGGCATCCACTGAATTCGGTTTAAGCAGTTCCGCCGCCGCGGTGATCCGCCGGGCTTTTGAGCCGGCTTATATCCACCGGGATGGAAAAGCGGTTAGTCGTAGTACTCAGCAGGTGTACCGGAGCCTGCGCAACAGCCTGACCGGCAGCGTAGGTCAGCGAGATCTGCATGATGCTAATCTGCAGGATATTGTAGGCATGGATTTTAACGGTTCGAGTCCCCTTTCAGAAGTATTGCAGATCAGTCACAGCGTCAGCAAGGATGCAGAGGGTAATCTGGAAGTAACCCTGGGCAGGTTCAACCCGAGGGAAGATATAAAAAAGGCTGTTGGGTATCCGAAAAGGGCATCCCGTTACCGGATCCGGCTAATGGCGGTAGCCCTTGACTTCCGTCAGGAGTACCTGGAGTATCTGGATATAAAGGACCTGGACCTGCGTGGATCAGAGATCATGGAGGTACAAACCATTACCTTGAACGCCCAGGCAGATCCGAGCTGCATCGTGATGGTGAGCATGTCGCTACTGATGTATGATCAGGTAGGACACGCCGGAGAATATGTCCTGCTGAACAACAAAGGCTTCAGTCCATGCGCTATCATCGCTGCTTATCAATCTGAACAAGCGGCTCCGAATACTGCAAGCCCTATCAGCCTTAGCAGAGAAGCTTACCCTGACCGCTACATGAAGATGCAGGAGATGGGATATGATGGTAACAGGCTTTTGAGAGAGCTTCTGAAACGGGCAGGTGCTTGTCCGTTAATAAAAAGCAAAAAGGCATCAGAAATTACGAAACCAACCATGTTGCAACCTGTGATCGGTAAAAAGCAGTTTTTTAGGAAGCTCTGATGTAAAGTATACGCCAATTTAGCAGATTAATTAGCCAATAGTATAAACGGTTTGCCTGTGTATTTTTAGTTATTTGCACAAGCTTACCGAGACACAATAATTATAAAGTCTTTACTAAACGAATGATGTATTTTAAAATCCGTCAAATCACTGAATGCCTTGAAACGCGAATAGTAAATCAATTAATCCTTTAAGGAATGTTTAAAAAAGCCGGACTCCTGCTCTTGTTGGTTGCATTTGCAGCTTCCACTCTATACTCTCAAGCAAATTTACCCAAGGAAGAACGCATGAAATGGTGGAGAGAAGCACGTTTTGGGATGTTCATCCATTTTGGCGTGTATGCGCAGTTGGCTGGAGAGTACCGCGGGTACCAGCAGGCCAGAGGCGGTGCGGAATGGATCATGAACAGAATGAAAGTTCCGGTTGAGGAATATAGGTCAATAGCCCGGCAATTTAATCCTGTAAAGTTTGATGCGGATGAGTGGGTTAAAACGGCTAAAGATGCTGGCATGAAGTACATTGTTATCACGGCTAAACACCACGATGGTTTTGCTCTGTTTGATTCGAAGGTATCGGACTGGGATATTACTGATGCGGCACCTTATGGAAAGGACTTGCTGAAGCCCTTAGCCGAAGCCTGCAAAAAGCATGGAATGAAACTTGGCTTTTATTACTCCCAGGCACAGGATTGGGTAAATCCTGGTGGATCTGCAGCCAGGAAGGAGATGAGCGAAGGGTGGCCAAATCCAGATAGCACGAAAATTGACGCATATACGAAAGCACATAAGGGGCACTGGGATCCTATACAGGAGACACGAACCTTTGACCAATACATTGAGCAGGTTGCTGTCCCTCAGCTGCGGGAGCTGATGACGAATTACGGAGAGATAGCTGTTCTCTGGTGGGATACGCCTACAGATATGACTGATGATGCTGCGTGGAAATTTACAGAGGTTTTGAAGTTACAGCCTCAGATTATAACCAACGATCGTTTGAAACGACCAAACTTTTCCGGGGATACCAGAACGCCTGAACAAAAAATACCAAGCCAGGCTGAGCTTGACGGAATGGATTGGGAAACATGTATGACGATGAACCGGTCTTGGGGATACAGCAAAACGGACACCAATTGGAAAACCGCGGAAATGCTTATCCGGAATCTAGTGGAGTCTGCCTCCAGGGGTGGCAATTATCTGTTGAATGTTGGACCGAAGCCCGACGGCTCTTTTCCACAGGAAAGCGTAGAAAGACTGCGAACAATGGGCGCATGGATGAAAGTAAACAGTGAAGCGATTTATGCCACAAAAAGAAACCCACTACCGGCGGTGGACTGGGGTTGTATTACCCGGAAGGATGATAAAAAGAACACCGTTTTATATCTTACCGTATTTGACTGGCCTAAGGGGGGAACCCTTATATTACCCCGCTTGAAGAACAAGGTTATATCAGCGGGAGTTCTGGGAAGTCGGTTGAAGGTTAATACGAAGGCGGCAGATGGGAATGTATATATGAGTATTCGCGGTAAACCGGCATTAAATATCGCATCGGTTATCAGACTGGAGGTTGAAGGTGACATAGCGGACATAGCTACAGCACCGGCGAGCCAAATGAAGACCGGGGAGTTGGATTAACTTAGGTTATCTTTATTAAATGATATTTATGAGGAAGATTAGTTCAATTTCTTGTTTATTTCTGATGTTTACCTTTCCGGTTTTTGCGCAGCAGATCGCCCCTTTATGGCAAGATTTCATAAAAGCCAAAAAGAGCGGGGCGACTCCAATCCTGCCTGATTTCTCTTATGCCGGCTATCACTTTTCAGAAAAGTCAATTCCAGATCATTCAGAGAAGCCCCGGTTTAATGTGGTCGATTATGGAGCGAAGCCTGATGATGGACAGTATGATGATGAGGCGATCCAACGGGCTGTGGATGCTGCTGAGAAGAGCCCCTCTGGAGGCGTTGTGTTCTTTTCTCCCGGAAAGTACATGCTTGCAGCCGACAATGATAGTACACGGCATGTCTGTATTTCGAAAAGCAATATTGTTTTAAAGGGAAGTGGAAACGGTGCCGGTGGTACGGAAATTTTTCAAGACAAAATGCGGATCCATGGCAGGCAAATACAGTTCAGGCCATCTTCTACAAACTCAAGCCGACTGACAACCATTACTAAGAATGCTACCCGTGAGAGTTTTTGGGTGGAAGTTGCCGATGCCTCAACCTTGACACCAGGCCAGGATGTGGTGATTTATCATAGAAGCGAAGAGTTTACGAAAGCTTATTTCGCACCCCTTCAACTCAAACCGCAGTGGACGCGGTTATTTGGTCCGGGCGGGGGGATGCTGATCAATGAAATCCATACGGTTGAAAAGATTGAAGGCAAGCGGGTGAAATTTACGAACCCTATTCATTTCGATCTGAAAGTTATAAGCGGTAAACCCTTTGAGCTACGGACATATTTTTCAATTGAAGAATGTGGAGTCGAAGATATCCGATTCACCAGTAACTGGAAGACCTATCCGGAAGAGTTTGTTCATCATAAAAATGCTATACACGATTATGCGTGGGAAGCTATAGGTATGCAAAATGTGAAGAACAGCTGGGTTCGAAATTGTGTATTTAGTGACTGGAACGAGGCTTTGTACATAAGCGGCGGCTACCAGATAAGTGTTCTGAATGTTGACTTCACAGGCAAAAAGGGCCATGCCTCCGTACATGCCAGAACCGGATATGGTGTTTTAATCAAGAACTGCAATTTTAATAATGCGCAGCATCATGGCGCCGGTACAGGATATAGTGCTTCGGGTACAGTGATTACACAATGCACATTAGGCACGGATCAGAATATAGATATACATTCGGGACAGCCCCTCGCTACTTTATATGACAATATAAAGGGCGGCGTATTTTTTAACCTTGGGGGGCCAGAGCCAGGATATCCGCATCATGGCAAACAGCTGGTTCTGTGGAATTTTCAGCACAGCTCTAAAAAGGATCAGCATTACAATTTCTGGGATCCAGGCAGACGGCGCAATTTCACCATTGCGGAACCTATACTTGTGGGGTTTCAGTCAGACCGTAATGTGAGCTTTGAAAATATGGGTATGAACCAGATGCAGGGAAAGATGGTCAAGCCTGAATCGTTGTTTGAAGCGCAGCTCTTGTTCCGTTTGAAAGGGCAGCACTGATTGTAATTTTTTATTATTAGAGAGATGAATAGATACTGTATGGCGCTGGATCTTAAAGATGATCCTAAACTCGCCGGCGAATATGTGCAATGGCATAAAGAAGTATGGGATGAGGTGAAAGACAGCCTTCGGCAGTCAGGTGTATCAGGACTAGAGATCTATCTTCTTGGCAACCGTTTGTGCATGATCATGGAGACGGATGATTCTTTTAGTTTTGAGCGTAAGGCGGAAATGGATGCTGCAAACGCTAAAGTGCAGGAATGGGAGGAGTTGATGTGGAGATATCAAAAAGCCTTGCCGGGTGCAGAGCGGGGGAGGAAATGGATGCTGATGGAGAAAATATTTTCTTTATAGTATTCTGAAGACTAATGGAATATACTGATAACCTTTTTGATTATAGGTTGTTGTATTTGTATGAAGTTAGAGAAATATTCATTCGGCATGGGCGATCGTTTTGCGCAGCAGGGAGAAGCACAATTGAAAGCGGTTTTAAAAGCTAAGGAGAGGGGAGTGAGTATCACCCCTGTCTGGAATAAATCGTATAGAGAACATAAAACGGTGAATACCTCTCCTCCGGAGTTAAGAGCGGAGGCCGATGCTGCGGTAAAAGCGTTAGACTGGACGGGTCCTTATCGTGTAGACGCCGATCATATCACTATGGATACAGTAGACGCATTCATCGAGACTTCTGATTTCTTTACTCTGGACGTCGCCGGCTATATCGGAAAACCAGCTCCTGAGCATATCATGGAGGAATTCGTTGAACGGCGCAGAAGTTACGTCGGAAATATCTCCATCCCTGGTATCAGCGGGGAATTCAGCGTAACAGAACAGACCTTACGCGATATAGCCGGGAAGTTTTTGCTGGCGGCCATTGAGGCTGGTAATCTCTACTCGCACATCTCAAAGGCAAAAGGTGAAGATAACTTCATCGCGGAAGTGTCAATGGACGAAGTGAAGGATCCTCAGACACCGGTGGAATTGTTTTTTATATTGAGTGCTCTGGCCGACTATAAGGTAAAAGCGCAAACCATTGCCCCTAAGTTCAGCGGGAGGTTTAATAAAGGTGTCGACTACGTTGGCGATCTACAGCAGTTCGAGAAAGAGTTTGAAGAAGACATCCTCGTTATCAGGCATGCGATAAAAGAGTTCGGTCTACCGGATAACTTAAAGCTAAGCGTACACTCCGGCAGCGACAAGTTTTCTATTTATCAGCCGATTAACCGGTTGATAAAAAAGCATGATGCGGGCATACATTTAAAAACCGCGGGAACAACCTGGCTTGAAGAGATTATTGGTCTATCCGAAGCCGGGAATGAAGCCATCGAGCTGGTAAAGGAGATTTACAGCAGTGCTTTAGGTCGCTTTGATGAATTGTGTGGCCCTTACGCCGCCGTTATTGATGCAGACCCCAGTAGGTTGCCCAGCGCTGAAGAAGTAAACTCATGGAGTGCTGAGAAGTTAGCCAACACCATTCGCCATGATCAGCAGCATCCGGATTTTAATCCTGACGTCCGGCAGCTGCTGCATGTGGCCTATAAGGTTGCCGGTGAGAACGGAGATCGTTATTATGCGGCCTTAGCGAAATACAGCGACATCGTGGGTGTTCATGTAACCGGGAATTTGTATGAAAGGCATATTGTTCCGTTGTTTCTGGGTCGGGAATAGATTGACCGACTGTTTTGAATAGGAGACAAAGAGATGATGTAGGATTTATGTACAAGCGCCCCATTCGACACCAGAGCCGCTCTTTAAGTCGCTCGCTGTGCGCTACAAAAACAGGCCGTACGTTTTCTTCAAGCTAGGCTTAATGGTCCTGGCGGACTTAATTAAACTCCTGATCTCTTTCATATCATCTTCCGAAACATTTCCAAGAATTCTTTCCGGGGAGGCACTGATGATACCTGCTAAGAAATCTTTCTTTAAAACATGTAGGCTGGAACAATCCACATGAGAATTGTGGTCCAGGTAATCCCGTCCCTCCTTAATGAATTCCGGATTAAGATCCTGCAGCTCTTTGGTTGGAAATACATTAATATTCAACTTGCTATTGATATATACTGTGACAACGGAAATATGGTCATATGATTCGCCAACAACGATTAGCCGTTTTTCTTTGGGTGGAGTGGTATCCAGGACATAGGTGAGTATAACCGTGCCGATCACTAAGTTGTCTGATGCGAATCTCGTACGTTCCTCATCTCCAAAGGCATCGGCAAACGAATTCATGTCAGTTTAGAGGAAGAATTTTCAGACTGTAAACTAATGTAAGAAAGCATCTCTGTGGAAGCGCCTGCTGCTTGCGCAATGTCAAGATAAGACATTTCGATATCCTCGTTTTTTTCAGCTTTATCCCAGGCGGAATCATGGGACTTTTCGACGAGTTCCTTAAATTTTAGTGCGCCATTTTCGGTTATTGACATGCGCAGAACTTCCAGGTCGGACTCAGAAAGTTCATCCAGATCTGGTTCAGTCAGGGCAGTAACGATTGGCGTTTTACCTTGCCTGGTTACAGCAAAGGCGCCGCTTCTGGCTGTAGCCTCATCAAAGGGTGATGTGCCTTTTTCTGCTGCTTTGAAGACGTCGTAAAGAAATGACGGAACAGGGCCATACCTCATTGCTTGATAGGAATCGCCGGTCAGCGGTCTTCCATAGGACTTCAGATGAAGTTGTTCCGCGAAATATAGTATTTTAAAGACCTTATGATAATCCGAGATGCCGACCTGCTGTAGGACGTAAAGTGCAGCTTGAACTGCTTTATCTTTATCGGTAATGAATTCAAACATATTGGGTTATCAAAGATACATATTTATCATGAAGAAATACTAAATAAGTTAGTTTCTCGTCATCATCCACTCGTATTCAACAGCTGAATCTTTTTCTTTTCCCCTACGATCCAGACGATATCGCCCCATTCAAATACGGTAGTGGAGTTCGGGTTCAGCATGCGCTCGTTGTTTCTTTCTATACCTACAACCAGGCCATTTGTACGCTCCCTGATGCCGGAGTTGCGAACGGTGAGCCCTTTGAGCTTATTATGTTCATCTACGACGATCTTTTGAACAACGATGTTCTCTACGTTATGATCTGAGAACTCAACCTGCTCTTTGGCATCGAATACCGGCTTAAAGGCTTGCATTTGTTCGTCGGTAGCAATGATACCAACCTGGTCAAAGGGAAGTAGTTTGTTATATCGGCCGGGAGCGTAGATAAGCCTGTCGCCGCGCTTAATATAGGCGATGTTGATACCATACTGTTCGCGCCAGGATAATTCATCCAGCGTTTTTCCGATATATTCGGCGTGCTGGCTTACTTCCAGATCTACCATGTGGGCATCCCAGGGTGAGAGGGAGGTTGAATCAGGGTTAAACTCGCGATGAAGAATATTTTCTTTCCGCGAAATGACATCTGCTTCAGCAGTCTCCCGCGCATTCAGGTTGGAAAGGAACCTACCTTCCAAACGCTGATGAAATTTCTGGATCCGCTGCGAAAAGAGGATCAGGATGATGGAAATAACAGGAATGGCTACCATCAGCGCAATCGCCGTCGGGAATAGTTTATTGACCCAGAATCCGATAAGGAGTATGCCCACTACAATGCGCACGAATTCTAATACCAAAAGGGGACCGCGGTTATATCGCTTATTCAGCCAAAGTTCTTTATAGGCCATATTGTGCGGCCTTTTAGCCATTAGTGCCCATAGGAATGGTGTGGCAATACCGAATGAGACCACAAGGGCAATGACGCTTCGTGTAATATCATTTGAAATCGCCTGATCCAGGAAAGGTACCAGGAAATTGATAGATAACAGCATTAACGCAAGAAGGATAATTCCGTTTGTAAAAGCAATGCTTGAATAAGCTTTCAAAACCACTTTCCATTCATTCTCTGCCTGGATGTTTTGAGTGCTGGTAGAGTAGGTGTTGAGGGTCTTTACCCATTTCTCGGGTAATGTGCGCTGAAGGAAATAATAAAAAGGCTCCGAATACTTGATCATGTACGGCGTGGTGAAGGTGGTGATCGCAGATGCGCCTACGGCGACAGGGAAGAGGAAATCGCTGATCACGCCCAGTGATAAGCCCAGGGTAGCGACGATAAAAGCGAACTCACCGATCTGCGCCATACTCATACCAACCTGTACGGATTGTTTCAAAGGCTGTCCGGATAACAGGGCTCCCAGCGTTGTGCTGAATAGCTTTCCGAACAGGGTTAGCAAGGTGACACCTATGACCGTCCAGCCGTGCTCCATAATGGTGACCGGATCAATCAGCATACCCACGGATACAAAAAAGATAGCGCCGAAAAAGTTCTTTATAGGTAATGTGATATGTTCTACTTTCTCTGCTGATGTGGTTTCTGCAAGGATGGAGCCCATAATGAATGCACCCAGCTCTGCTGAAAACCCAACCTGTGTAGCTAAGACAACCATACCCAGGCATAGACCAATGGAGAGTATCAACAGCGTCTCATCGTCAAGAACACTCTTGGCTTTTCGGAGCAGGGTAGGGATCAGGAATATTCCGGCCAGGAACCAAAGGATCAGGAAGAACAACAGTTTGCCTACTGTAAAGAGCATTTCTGTTCCTTCGAACTGCTTGGTCACGGCTACGGTGGACAGTAACACCATCAGGAGGATCACTACGATATCCTCCACGACGAGGACCCCGAAGACAATGCGTGCGTATTGCTTGGTTTTAACGCCAAGCTCATCAAATGCCTTGATAATGATCGTGGTAGAGGAGCTTGCCAGCATACCGCCGAGGAACAGGCTGTCCATGGTTGACCAGCCCATCCATTGACCGGCGAAGTAGCCGGCCAGCGTGATAAAGATGATTTCGACAAAGGCGGTAATGGATGCCGAGCCTCCCACACGAACGAGTTTTTTGAAGCTGAACTCGAGACCCAGGCTGAACAAAAGGAATATAACGCCGATATCTGCAAAGGTCTTTACATTCTCGGTATCCGCCACACTGGGGGTTAGTGACAGATAAGGGCCCACAACTAGTCCTGCTATGATATAACCTAAAACCAGAGGTTGCTTTATGCTTTTAAAAAGTATGGTCACGAATGCCGCGACAATCAAGATTAATGCTAAGTCCTCTATAAGCTTCGGTAAGTGTCCCATTCAGTAAAATTGTGTGTGATCGCGACCTAATTTAATAAATTCCGGGGCGTTTCTGAAAAACATCGGTGCTTTTTTACAGCTGAATGGCCGAAGCTGGATAACAAGGGTGGTGGAAAGTTAGGGAGACAGGATGATATCCAGGTAGATTCACGGGCAAAAAAAAGGACGGCTCCTGTCGGATACCGTCCTTTCAAATTATAGGACTGGAGAATTAAGCTTCTTCAGCCAATACTTTAGTCACTAAATCGGCAGCTTCCTTCAAAAGGATTGCTGAAAATACCTGAAGGCCTGACTCGTCGATTAACTTTTTCGCTTCTTCAGCGTTTGTTCCCTGCAGACGAACGATGATTGGAACACGGATATTTCCAAGTTCCTGATAAGCATCGATAACACCCTGAGCAACACGGTCACAACGTACGATACCACCAAAGATGTTAATCAGGATAGCTTTTACGTTAGGATCCTGAAGGATGATGTTGAATGCTGCTTTAACTGTTTGTGCGTTAGCAGTTCCACCTACGTCAAGGAAATTAGCCGGCTCACCACCTGCAAGCTTGATGATATCCATAGTAGCCATTGCAAGACCCGCACCGTTTACCATGCAACCAACGTTTCCGTCAAGTTTTACGAAGTTCAGGTTTGATTTGCTTGCTTCAACTTCCATCGGATCTTCTTCAGACTCGTCGCGCAATTCAGCGTACTCCTTGTGACGGAATAAACCGTTATCATCCAGGTTCACTTTAGCATCAACAGCAAGAATCTTGTTGTCTGATGTTTTAAGGACCGGGTTGATCTCGAACATAGCAGAATCAGTTTCTTCGTAAGCTTTGTAAAGAGCAGTAACGAATTTAGTCATGTCTTTCATAGCTGCACCGCTTAAACCCAGGTTGTATGCGATACGGCTTGCCTGAAACGGACGAAGACCTAATTGAGGATCGATTTCTTCTTTGAAAATCAGGTGAGGAGTGGTTTCAGCTACGTGCTCGATATCCATTCCGCCTTCTGTTGAATACATAATGATGTTACGTCCTTTTGCACGGTCAAGTAACACACTGATGTAGAACTCTTTTGGTTCAGACTCTCCTGGATAGTATACATCCTGAGCAACAAGAACCTTATTTACTTTCTTACCTTCAGGACCAGTCTGAGGGGTTACAAGCTGCATACCGATGATCTGCTCTGCTCTTTCTTTCACCTCGTCGAGGTTCTTCGCCAGCTTTACACCACCGCCTTTACCACGGCCACCCGCATGAATCTGGGCTTTAATTACTACCCAGTCGGAGTTAAAATCTTCTTTCAGCTTCTTAGCTGCTTCAACTGCCTGCTCGGGGGTATCAGCAACGATACCTTCCTGAACTCTGACACCGAAGCTCTTCAGTATTGCTTTGCCTTGATATTCGTGAATATTCATTATTTTGAAGTTTGCGTGGCGTAAAGCTAATATTTTTTTTCTTTATAGAATACCGAACACGGGAAGATTCATTCTTTTAAGTAATTTCGTCGGATGCTGCAAGCGACAGGGATTTACAAGAAATACGGCAAGCTGGAGATACTGAAAGGAGTTGATCTGACGGTTGCCAAAGGTGAGATTGTGACTATTCTCGGTGCCTCGGGAGCGGGTAAAAGTACCCTCCTTCATATTGTGGGAACACTGGATAAATCGGATGCCGGCAAGGTAATTATCGACGGAATAAACGTTTCTGCACTTTCGGCCGCTAAGCTGAGTGCTTTTCGTAACCATCGCCTGGGTTTCATTTTTCAGTTTCATCATCTGCTGCCTGAATTTACAGCATTGGAAAATGTCTGTATTCCGGCTTTTATCGCTAAAAAAAGTAAGAAGGAATCACAGGTTCGCGCACTTGAACTGCTGGATATGCTGGGACTAGGTAGTCGGGCTGAACACAAACCTACAGAGCTTTCCGGCGGAGAGCAGCAACGGGTGGCAGTAGCACGTGCGCTGATCAACAACCCTGCGTTGATCCTTGCGGATGAACCTTCAGGAAACCTTGATTCTGAGAATGCGCTGAGTTTGCACAGCTTGTTTAAGGAGCTGAGGGACCAGTTTAATCAAACCTTCATTATTGTGACGCATAATGAAGAGCTGGGTGAAATGTCAGATCGGAAGGTCTTCATGAAAGATGGATTAATTTTAAGTGAATAGAGATTGAATATTCTGATTACCGGAGCAACAACATCAAAGGCCTATCAGCTGGAACGGTTACTGAACCGTCCGGATGAGATCATTTTGGCCGACTCGGCAGAACTCCCTGTCTTTCTTTTGAAGAGTAAACGTTTTCTGAAGATACCGGATGAAAATGCTTTTTCATTTGTGCATGAACTTCTTGCTTTGTGTCTTGATAATGACATTCAGGAGGTTTATCCCCTGAGGCCGCAGGAAATTGCGGGACTGGCTTCTGCACGCTTACTGTTTGAAGAATACGGGATAAAGGTCATGACTCCTGCTGACTATTCATTTGAGGAAAGCCATGATTAATTATTCAGACTTCGACCCCTCAAAAAAGGCTTTTATCTTCGAGCTGGATAATGTATTATATCCGGAAAAGGATTACCTGCTACAGGTCTATTACCTTTTTGCTAATTTCCTGGAATATATAGAAACGGTTCCGCCCGCCGGCGATCTGATTGCCTTTCTGCAAAAATCTTATGAAAATCAGGGGAAGGAGCGGATCTTCGATAAGGCTCAGGAGGTTTTCGGTATAGACGAAAAGTATCGCGAGAACTTTATGCGTCTTCATCGTGAGGCGAAGCTGCCGCTGAAGCTGCTTCTCTATAAGGAGATGCTCGATTTGCTGCAACAGATCACCGTGGATAGGAAACAGATTTTTCTGGTAACGGCAGGTAATCCGATTCAGCAGTTGAATAAGATCAGACACATGGAGTGGAACGGTTTGGAAAACTACCTGAAGGTGTTTTTTACGGATGAGCTGGAGCCAAAGCCTGCGCCGGGGGTGTTGTTCAATATTCTGAAGGATAATGATTTAGACGCCAGTGAGGTGGTGTTGATAGGGGCTGCCGGAGAAGACGAATTGTTTGCAAAAAATGCTGCCATAGAGTTTGTTAGCGTGTAATATTTCCTCTACTTAGGGTCTGCTGAAAATAAAGATATGTTTAAGTTCGACGTTCCGGTTAAGCGACTTCCCTAAGGTCAACTGCAACGACTTTCGATACGCCTTGTTCTACCATCGTTACTCCGTAAACTACATCGGTGCTGGCAATGGTTCTCTTGTTGTGAGATACCACGATAAACTGTGATTCTGCGGAAAACTTGCGAATTATTTTATTGAACTTGTCAATATTCGTGTCATCCAGCGGAGCGTCCACCTCATCGAATATACAGAATGGAGCAGGTTTCAGCAGATACAATGAGAACAAGAGGGCAGTGGCTGTAAGTGTCTTTTCACCTCCCGACAGCTGATTGATAGACAATGGGCGCTTTCCTTTAGGACGGGCAACGATGTCGATATCTGAGTCAAGGGGTGACTGAGGATTTGACAATATCAGGTCACAGCTGTCTTCCTCGTTGAACAGGGAGCGGAAGACACGAACGAAGTTTTCCCTTACCTGGGTGAATGCGTCCATGAACTTGTCGCGCGCAGTGTCATCAATCTCTTTGATAGTAGCCATCAGGGAAGCTTTCGCTTCAGCGAGATCCTTCTTTTCCTTTTGGATGAAGGCGTACCGTTCGGTCATCTCGCGGAAGGCCTCCATGGCCATGGAGTTGATAGCTCCAAAGTCATCCAGCTGCCTTTTGAGCTTTTGTGTCTTTTCTTTGAGGCTTTCTTCGGACTCTCCTTGGGGAACTTCTGAATCAAGCAGGTCCTCGATATCCACAGAGAACTCTACGGATAGACGTTCTTTGAGGGATGTAAGGTTCATTCGAAGATCATTCTTCTTAGCAGATAGCTCGCCTGCTATCAGTTCAGCCTGTTCTTTGTTTTTTCTAAGGGTGCTGATGTTGTTCTCGGTCTCAGTAATGAGTGATCGCGAAGAAAAATATTCTTTTTCTGATTCGCTTACGCCTCTCTCGAACTCCTCCTTTTGGGCATACATTTTGGCCAGATCATCGTCTGACAGGTCAACATGCTCAACAATTTCGGTCATGGCAGCTTTGCATTTGCCCAGATCGAGGTTGTTGGTGGCCATGCTTTTTTCCAGGGATTCCTGCTGGTTCTCGCGGTGTTCAAGATCCTTCAGTAGTCCCGAAACTTTGTTCTGCTGCTGATGGAAACGGATGTTATCCTGGTTATAGTCGTTTGCCTTCTCGTTTACCAGCTCAGATAGCTCCTGGTAATCCTGTTGCTTTTCCATCAGCTCCATGCCCATTTCATGGCGCGTTTCCTTGAGCTTAGCCAAAGCAGGTTCTGCGATGGAGAGTTCGTTGTTGATGGATTCCATCTTCTGTTCGATATCCTGCTTGCGGTTCTGACTGTTTTGAATGAATGTCAGATATTGTTCCTTACGAGTTTGCAGAGTGATCCGCTCATTGTTCAGGCGGTTGATATCTTGTTCAAGAAGCCTTAGTTCGGTTCTTTTCGAGGACGCTCTTAAGGTTTCCAGGCGTTGGGTTTCATTTTGAAGTGTGTCTTTTAAGGCTTCGATCCGCACATCCAACAGCTGTATATCTTTGCTAAGCTTATCGAGATTACGTGCCCGGCCGATACGCTTTCCGTCAAAGAGACCAACGGAACCTCCGGACATGGTCAGGCGGCTCTTGCTGTATTTTCCGGTGCTGCTTAAGTACACAACGTTTTGATCAGGAAGGGTTTCCGCGATTTCAGATTCATCAGTGGATGTCACCAGGTAAACATTACGGAGTAGCTGATGACAAAGCCTGTAATACTTTGAATCGGTTTCTATGATACTCAGAGCGGGAATGACATTGTCGGGCACCATGGAAACTTTGCCCGGCTCAGGCAGGTTTTGCAGAGCGTCCATAATGAAGAAATTTGCTCTGCCTTTCGAGGCACTGCTCAAAAGTTGTATGGCGTGAACCGCTTCCGCCTGTGAGTCGACCACATAGTGATTCATGACCGGTTCCAGGTAGTTTTCGATAGCAACCCGGTATTCTTCTTTACAGAAGAGTACGTCTGACAATAAAGGCGCCTTTTTCGCCCATGTTGTGTTCTTTTTCAGGAACCGGATGGACTCAGGAAATCCCTCGAGGCTATCGACCAGGGACTTTGTCAGGTTATATTCGTTGCGAAGAGCATCGAGCTTACGGCTTTCTAATGATTGCTGTTCGCGGGTGTGAAGAATCGCTTCTTCTGAAAATTTTATCTGATCAGCTAAAGTCTTTTCGAATTCTTCTAATTCGGAAAATTCCTTGTTTTTTGATTCCAGTTGTTGGTCGAGTGCATCGATAGCGACGTTGAATTCATTGAGTTCCGCCTCCTTGGATTGCGTGTCTTCGAGGTGGCGTTTGCTTTCTTCATAAAGAGCATCTCGTTGGATCTTCAGGATAGTAAGGTCTTTTTCGGTGGTATAGACCTGATTCTGGACTTCGCTGTTTTGCTTAGCGAACTGGTCAAGCTTATGTTTTGCAGTTTGCTGCTGAAGGCGCAGCTCGTCAAGCTCCATTTTTCTGGAAGAGAGAGCGGACTCTAGAGTCTGCAGATTCTCCTGTTCCTGAAGATGCTCTTCGGAGAGCCTCTTGATATTGTAAACGACGCTATCAAGTTGGTTTTTATCCTTCAGAATCTCGCCATTCAGACGATCTTCTTTATCCTGAAGGTGTCGCAGTTGTTCATTTTTGATCTTCTTCTCGTTTTCGAATGTGCGGATCTTTGAAATGAATTCATTGCTTGCTTTCTGCTGAGCGGAGAGGTTTTTCTCGCGGGTCAGATTTTCAGTTTTAAGCTCGTGTAAAGAGTTTTCCAGGTTCTCAAGCTTCGCTATCAGTGCTGTCCTCTCAGCCAGTTGCTGTTCTTCCTGCGACGCTATGCGGCCCAGGGAATCGCGGAATCCGGTTATGTGGAAAGACGCGAGTGAGATACTGAGATTTTTATATTGCTCCTTCAGCTTATAGTAGCGGTCTGCTTTCTTCGCCTGGTTCTCGAGAGTCTTCATGTTCTTCTCGATTTCGAAAAGAAGGTCGTTAACACGGCTGAGGTCAGCCTCTGTATCGCGGAGTTTGTTGAAGGTTTGTTTTTTACGCAGCTTATATTTGGAAATTCCGGAGGCTTCCTCGAATAGTCCCCTTCGCGAACCTTCCTTGTTGGCGATGATCTCGTCGATCATGCGAAGTTCGATGATGGAGTAGGAGTCGGACCCGATGCCGGTATCAAGAAAGAGGTCGTTGATGTCTTTCAGGCGGCACTGCACATCGTTTAGCCGGTATTCGCTGTCACCGTTCCGGTATAATTTACGTGTGATGGTGACATGGGCGAATTCTGTAGGAAGAATGTTTTTGGTATTGTCGAAGGTCAGAGACACCTCCGCCAGCTGGGACGGCTTACGGGTCTTAGTTCCATTAAAGATGATGTTCTCCATCTTCTCGGAACGAAGCATTTTTGTGCTTTGTTCGCCGAGTACCCACCGGATGGCGTCTACGACGTTGGATTTACCGCAGCCGTTTGGTCCGGCTATGGCTGTAATTCCTTCGTTAAAATTGATAGTTATCTTATCCCCAAAACTTTTGAAGCCTTTGACTTCCAACCGCGTTAGTTGCATTATCCCTTGTGTTATCCCTCTATCCCCTTACAGGGCGTTTTTTTCGAGGAGCAAAGTAATGAAATTACTACGAATTATGAGAATCCGTATTTAAGCCTTAACTTTAAAGAATGGGAGAGTACTTACCGTTTTTGTTCGCCATAGCCTATGTTATATACGGGTTTTACAATAACCTGAAAAAGGCGCAGGAAGAAGCCAAAAAGAGGAATCCGGCCAAGCCCTGGGATGCCGGGCAGACCCATGAAAAAGACGAGTCGCCCTGGGAAAAGGAAGTTACGTCACAGCCAGCATGGCCGTCGTACACGGAACCTGAGCCTATTCTGGTGAAGGAAGTCCGTCATCCGGATTCTTATGAGCCCAAATATGAGTCGGTTTATCAACAGCCAGCTTACGCGGAATACGTAAAAGCAAAGCCTGCCAGGAAGAAGAAGAGTGTTATCCCGACAACTGTTACCATATCAGACAGAATCAATCAGCATGATGGAGCCGGTGAGGTTTATGATTTTAATATGCGGGATGCGGTGATCAAGAAGGCGATATTAGACAGGCCTCAGTATTGAGGGGAGCGTTAAAAGAAGAGTTTTTCAACAATCAGGAATGTATTGATATAACACCAGGTCTTCCTCTTCCCTGATGTTGTAAGCAGCGTGGTTGTGCAACAGGACTATGCGATTACTTACTTCGAGTAGAGGCTGATACATGTGGTCTGTCAGGATAATCCCCTTGGTTTTTCCTAATTCGCGAATAATATCCTGCAGGACCTCAACCTGGTAGGGCGCAATTTCAGAGAAGGGTTCGTCAAGCAAAATATAATCAGCAGGTCTGGAAAGCACCCAGAGGCATTCGAGAAAACGGCGTTCACCTCCTGAAACGTCCGTAAATTTCATCTTTAACAGCTTTGCGTACTTATGGCTAATTTCGGTGGTAATAAATGCGTGATTACATTCAGACATTACATCTTCCACACGAAAAAAGCGCGGCATGAAGTTGTCCTGGGGAAGGTAGGCTACTTTACCACCAAGGTAGGGCCGGGAAATGATCTTACCCTCAAGAGTTATATGTTTGAATTGAGGATTCAGTGTCCCAAAAATCACTTTTAAAAGACTTGATTTACCGCAGCCGTTGCGACCCAGCAAGCCAACCACCTCGCCGCGTTTGCAGCTGATGTAGCAGCCTGACAATATATCTTTGCTGCCAAAAGCCAATGCAACACTATCAGCTTCCAGCATATAACACTAGATTAATGGCGGTTATAAGTGCTGAAAATGCTATAAAATCAGCGAGGCATGAGCTTAGGTAGAGTCTGGTAGTGCTATAGCCGTTGTTCTGGAAGTAAGGCCAGTATTTCCGGACGTCGAAAATACTGGTGTAGTATAACAAGACATACAGTGATGCCTTCACGGCAAGAGCACCTGTAAGTGAGAAGGATTCAATATAAACATATATACCTGCAATCCAACCAATGGTAAACCAAACGTAGTATAACCGATAGAATTGAAGGTATATTTTCACATAAGCAAATTAGGAATTTATCCTGTAATTTATCCTAAATAAGACTTGAGAATTTTACTTCTGGATGTATGCCTTAACCGCTGCAAAGCTTTGTCTTTTATCTGACGCACGCGTTCACGGGTGAGGTTGAATTGCTCTCCGATTTCTTCCAGGGACAAAGGTTGATTATTGGTTATACCGAAGAATAATGAGACGATCTCTCTTTCTCTGTCTGTGAGCGTTTGGAGTGACCGTTTTATCTCTTCTGCCAACGACTCATTGATCAGAATACTGTCGGTGTTCGGATCTGTGTTTTCCAGCACATCGAGAAGCGTGTTTTCCTCTCCCTGAACGAAAGGTGCGTCCATGGATACATGCCGGCCTGAGTTGCTAAGCGTATCTGAGATCTTGTCTACTGTCGTCTCGAGCGTGTCTGCAAGTTCTTCAGGAGATGGTTCTCGCTCATATTCCTGCTCAAGTTTGGAAAACGCCTTGCTGATTTTGCTTAATGAGCCCACCTGGTTAAGCGGAAGTCTGACGATACGGGACTGCTCAGCAATTGCCTGCAGGATTGACTGACGGATCCACCATACTGCATAGGAAATGAATTTGAAGCCTTTGGTTTCGTCAAATCGTTTTGCTGCCTTTATAAGGCCCAGGTTACCTTCGTTGATCAGATCTCCGAGAGTGAGTCCTTGATTTTGATACTGCTTCGCTACTGATACCACAAAGCGTAAATTGGTTTTCGTTAGCCGTTCCAGTGCGGCTCTGTCGCCCTCCCTGATTTTCTGAGCAAGAATGACTTCTTCTTCTGCTGTGATAAGATCTACTTTGCCAATCTCGTGAAGGTACTTATCAAGTGATTGTGACTCACGGTTGGTTATGGATTGAGAAATTTTAAGTTGCCTCATTTATAGTACGCTACCCCTTTCTGATCGTTAATTCCAATTAGTGCAATAACAACATTTAAAATAAAAAAGTTGTTAAATATTCTTAATAAAAATATTAATTCAAAATCAAATAACAACATCAATATACGCGATATGAGCTTAAATCGCGGATACAGGAAACGTTTCTTTAACCCTGATTCCTTTTTCAGTCATTTTTAAGGTGCAGCATTCAACGTCAGCATCATGGCCGAAGAATAGAATGTAGTCATTCTCAAAGGCTTCAGTTAGAAAAGCCGCTTTCTCCTTCATCGTCTGTAAGGGGTTGACGTCGTATCCGGGCACATAGGGAACCGGAATGTGTGCTGCTGTTGGAACCAGATCTGCGACAAAAACGACTTTTCTCTGCTTGTATTGCAAAACGGGAATCATCATTGATTCGGTATGTCCGGAGCTTATACGGGTCGAAAGGTTCTGTGGGAACTGATTGTTGTTATCGGGATCTACAAAATTTAAGACCCCGTTTTCTTTTAAAGGCAGGAGGTTTTCCTTCAGAAAGGACGCTTTCTCGCGTTCATTGGGATTCATTGCCCAGTCCCATTGAGCTTGGTTGGTCCAGAATCTCGCGTTGGGAAAGGCGGGGACAAATTCGTCGTTGACTATTCTGACGGCACCACCTGCATGATCAAGGTGAAGATGGGTGAGGTAGACATCGGTGATGTCGTCTCTTGTGAATCCGTGAGCAGCTAATGACTTGTCGGTAGAATCATCGCCGTGCAGATAATAATGGCGCATCAGCTTTTGATCTTGCTTGTCTCCGATTCCTGTATCCACAAGAATCAGGCGCCCGTCATCCTCAATAAGAAGAGAGCGCATAGCCAGTCTGATAAGGTTATTCTCATCTGCGGGTGCGATCTTGCTCCATATTGCTTTTGGGACGACGCCGAACATGGCTCCTCCATCCAGTTTAAAATATCCGTTATTTATTGAATATAGGTTCATGATTTAGATTGGCTTAAAATTCAGGCTCAAAAAAAAGACCCGCTTGGAGGCAGGTCTTTTTGATATGTTTAAACAAGAGATTACAAGTGAATCACTTCTCCGTAAGCATCAGCCGCAGCCTCCATGATTGCTTCGCTCATAGTAGGGTGTGGGTGTACCGTTTTTACGATGTCCATACCTGTGGTTTCCAGTTTGCGGGCAACCACCACTTCTGCGATCATTTCAGTTACGTTTGCACCGATCAGGTGAGCGCCAAGGAATTCTCCATATTTAGCGTCGAAGATCACTTTAACGAAACCGTCCTTGGTTCCGGCTGCACTTGCTTTACCGGAAGCAGAGAATGGGAATTTACCCACTTTAACTTCATATCCAGCTTCTTTCGCTGCCTTTTCAGTGTATCCCACAGATGCCACTTCAGGAGAACAGTATGTACATCCTGGGATGTTGTTGTAGTTAAGAGGTTCAGGATGGTGTCCGGCAATCTTCTCTACACAGATGATACCCTCAGCAGATGCTACGTGAGCGAGGGCCTGACCTTTAACGATATCACCGATAGCGTAAACACCTTCTACGTTTGTTTTGTAGAAGTCGTCTACCAGCACACGGCCTTTTTCGATTTTTACGCCAGTTTCTTCAAGACCAATGTTTTCGATATTAGGAGTAATACCTACAGCTGAGAGAACGATATCAGCTTCAAGTGTTTCAGTTCCTTTAGCAGTTTTAACCTGTGCTTTGCAACCAGCTCCTGAAGTATCAACAGACTCTACGTTAGCACTTGTCAGGATATTAATACCAGCTTTCTTCAAGCTGCGCTCTAGTTGTTTTGAAATTTCTTCGTCTTCAACAGGAACGATTCTGTCCATAAACTCAACAACGGTCACTTTAGTGCCCATTGCGTTGTAGAAGTAAGCGAATTCAATACCAATTGCTCCGGAACCTACAACGATAAGGCTTTTAGGCTGCTCAGGCAGGTTCATTGCCTGGCGGTATCCGATGATTTTCTTTCCGTCCTGTTTCAGGTTAGGAAGTTCACGGGAGCGTGCGCCTGTTGCCAGGATGGTGTGTTTAGCTGTATACTCTTTTGCTGAACCATCAGCAGCTTTTACTTCAACTTTGCCACCTTTTTTAATTTTGGCGGTTCCCATGATCACATCGATCTTGTTTTTCTTCATCAGGAACTGAATGCCTTTGCTCATGCCGTCGGCAACGCCTCTACTGCGCTTAACTACGGCACCGAAATCAGCTTCTCCGCCCTGAACCTTGATTCCGTAGTCTGAAGCGTGATTAATGTATTCAAATACCTGCGCACTTTTCAGAAGGGCCTTTGTTGGAATACATCCCCAGTTAAGGCATATACCGCCTAAAGATTCGCGCTCAATAATGGCTGTTTTAAGCCCTAGTTGTGAAGCTCGAATTGCAGCAACATAACCGCCAGGTCCGCTTCCGATAACTATCAAGTCGTAATTCATGAATTTCTTATATAAAAATGTGAAACGGTCAAATCTACAAATTGTATGTGGTTTTTAGAAACGAATAAATAAGGCTATTGGGGCAGGATTATCGCTATTTAAATAAGTCAATGTGATAGCAAGTGTGAAGAGCGTGAAGTTGTCCTGTATTAAATACAATTTAGGCATTTTTGTAACGAACAAATCTTTTTTATAAAAAATATTCAATGAAATATTGAAAATGATGTAATTCTTAACATTAATTTCATGTACGGATCTCAAAAATTCTAAAAATCGTAATTATCTTTGCGCCAATAATTCACAGAATTAAGAATTAATTAAAATTTATGAAGAAGTTTTTACTTTTTACGCTTGTTGGACTACTTGGATTTGCCTCAGTGAAGGCTCAAGTGACGACGAGTAGTTTAACGGGAACGGTAAGAGATGCAAACGGAGAGGCTCTTATCGGTGCTACTGTTAAAGCGATTCATGGACCTACGGGAACGCAATACGGAGCTTCCACTAATACCGATGGTCGGGTTAATATCGGGAATATGCGTGTGGGCGGGCCATACACGATAAATATTTCTTATATCGGATTCGATTCGGAAAAGATCGAGAACGTATACCTGAAGCTTGGTGAGCCCTATGCTCTTCAGTCTGTCCTTGGTACTACAGGTCGCGAGTTGCAGGAGGTCGTTGTTACTGGATCTCAGGATCAACTGTTGAATAGCAGAAGAACTGGTGCTGCGACTAATATCAGTAAGAAGCAATTAGAAACGCTTCCGACTGTAAATAGAAGCCTTCAGGATTTTACCCGTATGACTCCACAAATGACATCTTCGAATTCATTTTCTGGAACCAGTGGTAAATACAATAATATTACCATAGATGGTGCTGTTAATAATGACGTATTTGGACTTTCGTCAGCAGGTAGTGGTCCAGGAAGTAGTGCAGGAACTCAGCCTATATCACTTGACGCTATTCAGGAAGTGCAAGTAGTTCTTGCTCCTTATGATATTACTTATGGTAACTTTACTGGCGGCGGTATCAATGCGATCACTCGTTCTGGAACAAACGAATTCCAGGGATCAGCATATACATTCTTAAAAAGCCAAGACTTTGTAGGCAAGAACGTACTTACAGATGAAAAATATCCTTCGTTCTCTGACAATCAATATGGTTTCAGATTAGGTGGTCCATTAATTAAGGATAAGCTGTTCTTTTTTGTTAATGGTGAGCTTGGCCGGAGAAGTGCTCCGTTAGCAAATAGTGCTGGAGAGAATGGTGCAGCCATTTCTTTGGCAACTGCGCAGCAGATCAGGGACGTCACATTAGAAAGGTATGGTTATGATGTGGGTTCTTATGACGCTCTGGATTTGAAAAGGGATAATGATAAAGTTTTTGCGCGTGTTGACTGGAATATCAACGATAAACATCAGTTAATGGTTCGTCATAACTATATCAATGCTTTTGATGATAACCTAAGCAGGTCGGGATCCGCTTTCAATTTTGGCAATACGGCATATAAGAACACCAACAAGCAAAATATCACAGTAGCGGAATTGAGAAGTAACTTTTCGTCTCAATTCTCGAACAATCTTATTTTGGGGTATTCGAGAATCCGCGACAAGAGAGAGCCAGGTGGATTGTTTCCTTTTGTGCAGATCAACAATGTCGATGGTATTTCATCAAACAAAGCTTATTTTGGAACTGAAAGAAGCTCATACGCCAATGAATTAGATCAGGATATATTCGAAATTACTAATAATTTCAAGTATAACACAGGAAAGCACACGTTAACATTTGGAACGCATAACGAGTTTTTTAAGTTCAGAAACCTTTATATCAATAATTATAATGGATATTGGGAGTTTAACAACCTGGAGGAATATTTAATAGGAAATCCATTGAACTTTCAGGCAACTTATTCAAATGTTGATGGTGTTGCTTTTCCAGCAGCTAAGTTCAATGCTGCTCAATACTCTGTTTATGCGCAGGATGAGTTTGAAGCTTTCGCCGGATTTAAGTTGACAGCAGGTTTAAGGTTAGATATTCCAGTATTGAATGACAAACCGGCTGCTAATACGCAAATTGAAAAAACTTTCGGCTCGCAAGGTTACAGAACAGACAAGGCACTTGGTGCGCAATTACTATGGGCTCCACGCGTAGGCTTTAACTATGATGTGTTAGGAGATCGTTCTATACAGATCCGTGGTGGTGTTGGGGTGTTTACTGGCAGAGCACCGTTCGTATGGATGTCTAATGCCTATGGAAATGATGGGGTAATGTTGGGGACTGTTTCAGTATCAAATGATGCTGCTCCTGATTTTACTACCGACATTTCTGATTACCGTAACTTAGGTCCTGCGGGCGGAACAGCAGAGGTGAATTTGATTGCTGATGACTTCAAGTTACCGCAATTATTAAGATATAACCTAGCTGGTGACTTCAAGCTGCCATTTGGTGTTGTGGGTACTTTAGAAGGAATCTATTCGAAGACTCTTAATAATATTGTATACAGGGATTTAAATATGAAGCCTTCGGTTGCAACTATTGATGGTGGTTTGTCTAACAACAAAGATCTGAGGCCAATATATACTAATAGAAACGCTTCGGGTAAAATTGATCCGAAGTTTACAAATGTATTTTTAATTGACAATACAAGTCGCGGTTATACTTACTCCCTTACTGCACAGCTGCAGAAGAATTTTGACTTTGGTTTGAATGCAATGGTTGCCTATACCAACGGTAAGTCGAAGGGTGTAAATGATGGAACAAGCAGCACAGCGAAGTCAAACTGGCAGTACATGCAAATGGTAAACAATCCGAACAGTCCGGAATTAGCCTATACTCAGTTTGATATCCGCCACCGGGTAGTAGGTAGCTTATCATATACATTCGAATACGGTGCAAAAAAGGAGTTTGCTACTGGCATTAGTTTGTTCTATTCCGGACGTTCAGGTCTGCCTTACTCAATTGTTTATAATGGAGACCTAAATGGAGACGGAGGTTTCGGTAATGACCTGATCTACATTCCTCAAACAATCGAGGATATCAAGCTTGTTCCTATTACCGGGAACAATCCTATCACTGTAGCTCAACAATGGGAGAATCTTAACGCTTTCATCGAGAATGATGATTATTTGAGAAAGAATAGAGGTAAATACGCTGAGCGTAATGGATCAAGAATGCCTTGGGAGCATCAATTTGACTTGAGAATTTACCAAGACTTCGGTGCAATCATTGCTGGTAAGAAAAATACCTTGCAGGTAACCTTCGATGTATTCAACGTTGGAAATCTGATCAATAAGGATTGGGGACGTGCATACACTGTTTCTAACCAGTCTTTAACATTAATAACTTCTAACAGTTCTGGTTTTACATTCAATAGAACAAATCCAAATGGATACGACGTTCTTGACTTTGCCTCAAGATGGCAGGGGCAGTTAGGGCTGAGATACAGCTTCTAATTGTTACATAACAAACACTCGCAAAGCCGTTCGTAATAAATACGAGCGGCTTTGTTGTTTTAAGTTAAACAATTGCTTGAGCGGGAATGTATTGATTAAATGTCTTTATCAACTCAAATCGTTTGGCTTTTTATTTTGGCAATACCAATCGCGTGTGTCGCCTGGACTTTTACTCATGAGGAAGTATTCAGGGAGCCGCGTGAGTACTGCGTGCAATGCAGTCAGAACGGGAGGACTTTATTTCAGAGAAAGTTTTTTTATCTGTTTACCTGTGAATATTGCTTTAGTCACTATATCACCATCTTCTTTCTGATCCTGACGGATTATAAATTATTAATGGATGACTGGAGAGGGTATATTATTGCAGGTTTCGCATTGGTTTGGGTGGCCAATCAGTATATGAGTTTATATGGATACCTGCGTATTGACCTGAAAAAAGAAAAGCTCCTCACAAAGAAGGAGGAGCAGGAACTGGATCGTTAAACTTTAATAATTATATTCTTTTTATACATAGGCCATAACAGCAATAGAAAGAAAAGAACAAATGTTATTGCCCAAGTGAGGGATGCAATGTCGGCGGGTAACCAGGATGTGAAAAAAGTATCGTATAGCCAGGTATGCGAATTCACTTCTTCTCCGTTAGTGTTGACTTTTATCATGCCCATTGTTTTTGCAATAATTGCAGACAGAAAGAAGACAGTAATGGCATTTACGCCATAAGCTACGAAGATCTTGCACCACTTGCTGTAGCTTTGCACGTCAATTGCCCAGTAGAAGAGAGCTAGCATCATTGAGGCAAGACCACCACAATAGAGTACATAGGAGCTCGTCCACAAAGCCTTGTTTATAGGAAAGAAAAGCCCCCACGCCATTCCAAGTATCCACGCGATAACTCCAAAGCTAAAAAGCCAGGCAGTCTTCTCTGCAGTCGATTTTTCTTTCTTTTTGAGAATATCGCCCATCAGCATTCCGAACAATCCGGTAGCTACAGCAGGTAGTGTGCTTAATATGCCTTCAGGATCCCACGTTTTAGATGATTTCCAGGTATGGTTTTCCGTAAGAATTAGTCTATCCATCCAAGCTGCGAGATTGGTTTCTTTTTCCAGATTGGGAGCGCCAAATCCTGGCACGGGCACGAAGGTCATGAGAATCCAATAGAGGACGAGGATAGCTGCCATGATGATAAATTGGGTCCTCGGCCGGGTTTTTATGAAGATAGCAGCGCATATAAAATACACCACTCCAATCCGTTGTAATACGCCCATGATCCTTACGGTTTCGAAATCGAACTTTGGGAACAGGGCGAGAAATAGGCCGAGCAAGAATAATATACCGCCTCTTTTTGCTGCCTTGATAAGAAGTTGGTTATGATTGCTTAGGTCTGTTTTTTTAGTCTGAAGAGCGTAGACAATTGCCACGCCAACAATGAAGAGGAAAAACGGAAATACAAGGTCAGTAGGAGTGCAACCGTGCCATTCAGCGTGTTTCAAGGGCGGATAGATCTTAGCCCAGCTTCCGGGGTTATTGACCAGGATCATTGCTGCCACTGTAAGGCCTCGGAAAGCATCCAGGGAGAGAAGTCGGTTGTTAGAAAGAGCCATGTGTTAAGTAATTAGGTTTAATGTAAATATATGCGTTATGATGCGTTTTGTGAGAAATGGTGCGCAATTATTTGCAATTGCGATTTTGTAAGCTTATCTTCATTTTAATAACCAATTATAACTGCTGCCGACTAACCACTTGTTGATGGAGGGGAAATTCATTATTTATTGTTCAATTATAATTGTTTTGGGATAGAGTCTATAAATTCTAAATAAAAAACATGCAGTTTTTATTTAGAATTTAGTCTTTAAGGGCAATTATTGCATTTTTGTGCTTTTTTTTTATCAAAATCTGCAAAAGTGCCAAAAGTGTATTAAATTTTTGATAGATTAGGATTGATTATTATAGTGGTTTAAGTCCTTACAGGTTATTTTATTCAAATTTTTAAGTATTAATTTAAAAAAGGCAAACTTATGCACAAACGATTACTTTTATTTTTGGCGTTATGCCTCCTTTTCCTGTCTGAACAGGTATTGGCACAACAAAAAGTTGTAACTGGCAGAGTTACTTCTGCCGAAGATTCTCAACCTCTCCCTGGAGTATCCGTAAAAGTAAAGGGAACCTCGACGGGTACCGGAACTAAGGGCGATGGTACTTTCTCAATAAGGGCAAGTACAGGCGATGTACTGGTTTTTTCATTTATCGGTGCAAACACCGAGGAGCGTACTGTTGGATCCGGTAGTATTAACGTAGTGCTATCGTCGAATACTGCGGCTTTAAATGAGGTAGTGGTCACGGCCTACGGCGTTGATAGGGACAGAAAGTCTTTAGGATATTCCGCCCCTACTGTAAAGGGTGATGATGTAACGCAAACGCAGAGAGAATCTTTTTTTGGCGGGTTACAGGGTAGGGTACCGGGTTTGTCAATTAATTCGACCAGCGGAAATCCTGGCGCGTCAGCTCAGATAGTATTGAGAGGTTATGTTTCAATAAGTGGTGATAATAATGCACTTATCGTTGTCGACGGGGTTCCAGTTGATAACTCGACGTTGAACCAATTGGAATTGGTGAGCCAGGGGACCAACCGGGATCAGGATTATTCAAACAGAGGCATGGATATAAATCCGGCTGACATAGAATCCTACACAATAATGAAAGGGCCGGAAGCAACCGCTATGTACGGAAGTCAGGGAGCCAGTGGAGCGATTATCATTACTACTAAGAAAGGTAAAAGCGGTAGAGGGACTATCAACTACAGCAATTCTTTTCGCACTGAGACAGTCAATCGTTTTCCAGAAATTCAACAGAAGTACAATTCCGGGACAAACGGAGTTTTTAGTGGTACCGTCACAACGTTTCTAGGACCAGAATTTGAGCCTGGCACAAAGATTTATGATAATACATCTGAGTTCTTTCAAACAGGTTTTGCCCAAAAACATAATTTATCGTTAGAAGGAGGCTCTGATAAATTCACATACCGATGGTCTAATGAATTCTCTGATAACAGCGGGACCATCCCGACGACATCTTATACTCGCTTCTCGTCAAGGTTAACCGGTACTGCAGTTATTTCGCCACTACTAAAACTATCTAGTAATTTCAGTTACACGAACTCAGACAACGTGAAAGCGAATAAAGGACCGCAGGGCGTCTTGATGGAGCTCTCGAGATTCAATTCATCTTATGATATTAACGATTATGAAGATGCGTTCGGTAATAGAGTACTGCACGTAAGTAGTATATATGGTGAGTATGATAATCCTTTATGGGACATAAACAAAAATACAGCGAAGGATAAAGTAGACAGGTTGACAGCAAACTCTAATATGCAATTCACACCGACTAATTGGTTGAATGTTAATGCGATTGTGGGCGCGGACTTCTCCACTACAAGTGGTATTCAAGCATATCATGCACAATCTTACAGAGGTTCAGGTAGTGCCGCAAGTCCCACAGGGGGAAGAATAGTTACTTATAATAGAATAACCAGAATAATAAACGGTTCATTGACAGCGACAGCACGGCACGAATTTGGAAATTTTAATAACACTTATATAGTAGGGGCAACGTTTAATGACAATAACCTCACAACTGATTCTCAGTCTGGAGAACAAATGTTTGATCCTAATTTCTATAGCATAAATAACACAACCCCGTCTACTCAGAGAACCAGAACTTATGTTAATAGATATCGAAATGTAGGAATGTTTGGTCAAGCCGTTCTGGGCTACAAGACCTTGCTTTTCCTAACGCTTTCGGGACGGGTTGATGGTGCGTCGCGACTGATGCCTAATAATCCATATTTTGCTTATCCATCTGCAAGTTTAGCATTCAACTTTACTGACATAGAGTCTTTAAGAAACTCTTTGCCGTGGTTAGATTATGGAAAGTTGCGCAGTTCTTACGCACTTACTGGGAAAGAACCTTGGAGAGAATATTCAACAGCATCGAACTTAGAGCCTAAGAACTATACAGGAGGGGGTTTCGCTTATTCGTACTACGGAGGAAATGCAGACTTAAAACCAGAAACGTCGAAAAATTTTGAAGCAGGTATCGAACTCCAGTTTTTAAAGAATCGTATTGGTTTGGACTTCAATTATTACAACCTTCGAAGCGAAGACCAAATTATTAATCCGCGACTAAGCTATGGCAGTGGTTTCGTTTTGCGTATGATGAACGGAGGCGTTGTCGAGAATAAAGGAATTGAAGTACAGCTAACGGGCGCACCAGTAAGGAAACAAGATTTCGGGTGGGATGTTATTGCGAATTTTAGTAGAAACCGCGGAACCGTGATTTCCATAGCTGAGGAATTGCCTGAACTTTACGAATCTGACTCTTGGGTTTTAGGCGGAGTAAGAAGCGCTGTTCACCCGGGTGCAAGTACTGGAGCAATCAGTGGAACGGTGTTCGAGAAAAATGCGAATGGCGATATATTAATTAGCCCAAGCACCGGAATGCCAACCACTGTCGATACACGTTATTATCCAATAGGTGATCGATCTCCGAAGTTCAATCTGGGATTGGTAAATAAGCTAAGGTATAAAAGCTGGAATCTTTCGTTCTTATGGGATCTGCGCTATGGAGGCGATGTGCTCAATGGAACAGAGTATGAAAATTACTCACGGGGGATCAGCGTAAAAACGTTAGACCGGGAAGAGCCGAGGATAATTACAGGGGTATTAAAGGATGGCTTAGAAAATTCTGCTAATCCGACTATAAACAGAATCGCTGTTACACCATACTATACGTCTAATTATTACACAACTAATGTGTCTCCAGAGATGTTTGTTGAAAAAAATATAAAGAGCCTTCGTCTACGGGATATTACACTGAATTACGATTTTCCTCCTTCTGTTCTATCAAGACTCGGATTTGTACAAAGCTTAGGTGCCTTTGTTACCGTAACTGACGCTCTTTTGATAACAAACTATTCGGGAATGGATCCGGAAAGTAACGTTAATAATGCTTCTGTTAGGGGAGTAGGCGGGTATGGAATCGATTATGGAAACGTAGGAAGACCAATCGGTTTTAACCTGGGATTAAGAGTTAGATTGTGATTTTTAGAACTTAAAAACATGTACAAATTATATAGAACCTCAGCTCTAATGGCTATACTGCTTTTATTAGGAAGCTGTAAAAAGTACCTGGATATAAATAGCAATCCGGTTACACCTCAAGTGCCCATGGCAGAATCTTTACTGGCACCTATCATTTTTCAGATGACGAACGGAACTTCACAGGATTATAGAGTGCTTTTTAAAGTCACTCAAAATATGGTGGGTATTTCTACTAATATTAATTCGTTGAGTTGGGAACAGCACGGTTTTCCTCCTGCAAGTGACGTTGGAGGAGTTATCTGGAGGATGAATTATGTCGACTTGGGATTAAATCTTGAAAATATGATCAACGACGGTATAGCGAATCAAAAATTTGAATATGTCGGAATTGGATATGCCATAAAAGCTTGGGCTTACCAGATGACCACAGATTTGCATGGACCGATTATTCTGGATGAGGCCTATAATCCGGAACTGCTTTCTTTTCCATATCAGGATCAGCCGGACGTGTATGCCCGAGTGAGGGAATGGGGGCAACTGGCTATCAAGTACCTTGATATGAAGAGTCCTGTTGATTATACAGCCAAGTTGGCCAGTGAGTCGGGAGATAACATTTATAGGGGTGATAAAGAAAAATGGAAGAAATTTGTTTATGGACTCCTCGCCTTGCAGTACAGTCATTTGGTAAATAAGCCGGAGTTCAAGACGGCTTATGCAGATAGCGTAATTAAATATACAAACCTTTCTTTCGCGAACACATCTGAAGATGCAACTGTATTTTTCGCAGCTTCCAATTCAGAAGATTCAAATCCCTATGGTGTTCAGATGGGTTACTTGCCTGGAACAGTTAATTATTATGCAAGGCCGACGACAACAATCGTTGAGTATTTAACCGGAGGCGTAAGGGGCGAGGCCATTCCGGATTCAAAGACGTCTGTCGATCCTCGATTAGGCAGAATGCTATCAGCCAGGTTATCTGACACTGTGTACGTTGGAGCTATACCCACCCAGGGAGATGAAAGCACAGGAGTACCTCTGGTATTGGGTCATTTAACCTCAGGGACCACAGGTACTTATAATGGGAAGTATATTTTTGCTGATGCAGCGCGCTACCCACTCATGACTTATTCTCAACTTCAGTTTACAAAATCGGAAGCGCTATTCATTCAGGATAAAAAAGCGGAAGCATACCTTGCTTATACCCAAGGAATACGCGAGCACATGACCTTTTACAATCAATATGGGCGGTCGGGAAACGCTCCAGATCCAGTTATTACAGAAGCTGAAATTTCTGCGTACATGACATCTTCTGAAGTAGCACAAAGTCCTGAAGAACTTACACTAGCTGACATTATGGGGCAAAAATACATCGCACAGTGGGGATGGGCAGGAATTGAACAGTGGTGTGACCTCCGTAAATATCACTATGATCCAACAGTTTTCAGAACCTACCACCAGCTTACAGAGGGGGAACTTGCACTCGGTAGTTATGCATATCGATTCAGGCCACGTTACAATTCGGAATATATCTGGAATGCAACGGAGCTAGACAAGTGGGGAGGCTTAAATCCTGATTATATGACAAAGGAAACTTGGTTCAGCTTACCTTAATTACTAAAACATTATGAAAGTATTCTCAATATTCTCTCTTTGCGCTGTCCTGTTTTTATTTGCGGGATGTGATAAAAATGAAATTAAGTATGGCGAGACTGAAGAGGTATCGTCAGATCAGGCTCTGCTAAAAATAAATTACGCGTCTTTATATGCAAATAATCGTTTAGTGGTTTTGAAGATTAATGATGTTCGGGTAAGCAATCCAATAGCAGGAAGAACCCCGTTCCCGGGTGGTGGATATAATACATTTGGCTCTAGTACTCCTGACTTTTTAGCAGTCAACGCTGGGGACGTTAAGTTATCAGTATCGTTACCGTTTTCAGTTGATAATGGTTTAGATTCTGTAGAATTATATAGTACAACATTGAAGTTAGCGGCACGTCAGTATTATACCGCCCATATAACAGACACTGCCGCGAATGTAAAAACACTACTTATGCAGGAAGATGTGTCAAGACCTGATACATCTTCGGCCAGATATCGTGTAGTAAATTTAATGCCAAATGTTCCTGCTATAGATCTATATTATGGATCAAGCGCTACATCTGTCACGCAGGATTCTCTCATTGCCGGTAACGTCCCATACCTTCAAAGCACTGGGGATATCGTTTTAAAAAGTGGGCTCGGCAGAACATGGAAAATCAGACCTGCTGGAGCAGCTGTAACTAATGCCACCGTCTTGGCAAATTATACCAGTGCAAGTACGTTTTTAGAGAGGAGAATCTACACCATTTTTGCACTTGGATACAATGGACAGACAGCTGCACCGAGAAGACCTTACGTTTCCTTCTTTCGCATTAGATAGGGGCTTCTAATAATAGATCAATTTATGACCAAAAAAATTGGGTCAATTGGGGAAGACGATTGAATTTAGCATATGAGAAAACAGGGCCATTTAAATCGCATCTAACATAATTTAAGCACTATGAAAATTTTATATTCATTAGAGTCTCTGCTCTTAGTTTGTTTTTTATTTATAGCATCATGTACTAAACGGGATGATGCCAACCTAGTTTCAGAAGATAAAAAAAAGCATGACACAAGCATAGCTTGTGCTACTCCTTTTTCTCCTCCTCCTCAATGGGTTCTTAATGAGAGCAACGACGGCCTCGCAAAGCTTCAAAGTGTCGTAATGCCATCTTCTACTATGATTATTGATTATTATGTTAATATTGTTCGAAGCAGTAGCGGACAGGGCGAATTTGACGGCTCAATAGCTACGGAGATTGATGCGATACTCAATGACGCCTTTGATTCGCGCTTTTATTTTAATCTTAGAGGATATAAATTTGTTGATAATGATTTCTACTATAATAATATGGATATTATCAATGATGACTTGACGAAGATACATTCCTTAGCCAGTGGCTATAACGCTCCTTCTTATCTCAACATATATGTTGTAGGAAATTCAACATCAACGAACATAATTAACAATGGTACCCTACAAGGGTTTTATAGTGGAATTGCTAAAGAAATCATTTCAAATACATGCGTAATCAAGGGTTCTTCTGCTTTAACCAAGGTAACGGCGCATGAAGTAGGTCACTGTTTAGGATTGTATCATACGTTTCAAGGAACAGCTGCAAACACAAGTGGTTGCGCTGAACTCGTCAATGGAAGCAACTCTGCAACTTGTGGTGATTATATTGTTGACACTCCTGCAGATCCAAACTTGTGGAATAATTGTAATTATATCGGGACGGGTACTGATGCAAATGGGAGTGTTTACAACCCTAATCCCAATAATATTATGGCCTACACAAATTGCACTATCAATTTTTCGTCGGGGCAAATGAATAGGATGATTAATAATATTAGTAACGCTCCTCTCTTGCAAAGTTTTACTAAAAACTTGTATGTCAGTGGAGACGACGAAGCCAATGTTGGAATTACGAAGACATACGTCGTAGATCCTAACCTGGGTACTTTTAATTATTCTTGGGAAGTGGAAACAAGAGGTGATTATACAATGACTGAAAATGGTAATACTTTGAGTATTAAGTTTAATGCTAGCAATAAAACATATGCCATTACCTGTCATGTTTCAGATAACAAGGGCACATATGTGGGTAGTACCTTTATTGAAGTCTTAGCATTTCCTTGATCATTTAGATTACGTAATTATTCGAGAGTTAGATGTGTATCGGAATTCTCTAGTAAATATCAAACTTGATAAACTTTTTGTTAATTGTGGCACCTGAAGCTATATTAGAGTATCTAACATTATGAAGACCTCCGGCTTTGGAACTGTGCAGGCCTGTAGCGAATGTTACCTCTGAATTTGACACTGCCGCCATTATTATTGACGAAAGCCTAGGAGCTGAAAAAGAAACTTACAGTACACTATACAGGTGCAACGGCTCGTATTACCACATGAAAGCCTCATTGCCTACTTATTTGAACGAACCTATCAGGTGGGATAAACTTTAATAATGAGAAAACAGGTCATTTTATTACACTCTGTATTTTTCTTGATTTTCATCACGCAAGCTGAAGGGCAGACCTTTAGCCTGCGTGATATTACCAGTTATCCATTCAGTTCGGAGCTAACCACCTCAGTTACGGGCAGTAGAATTGCACTTGCAGTAAATGAACAAGGAAAACGAAATGTTTATGTCGGCGAAGGTCTTGAATTTAGATTGCGAAAGCTGACAAGCCGCGACGTGGATGAGGGTATCGAATTAAGCAGTGTTAGCTTGTCTCCCGATGGCAAGTGGGTTGTCTACGTTACCGGTGCCGACCATGGTGCCTTTGATGAGTCAAAGCCGAGAAATCCTTCGTCAACCCCTGTGGCACCGGTAGTGCAGATATGGTCAGTTCCTTTTAGCGGTGGTGATCCTGTGTGCATTTCCGAAGGCGATTTTCCGGTAATATCCCCCGGAAGTGACCGCATAGCATTTGTTAGGAATTCTCAGGTTTGGGAGTCTTCTCTTGATGGGAAAGCTCCTGCTAAGCAGATGTTTTATGCCAGGGGCAATGTTCATTCTTTGCAATGGTCTCCCACTGGAGAGGAGCTGGCATTTGTAGCCTCTCGTAAAGACCATGCGTTCATTGGTGTTTTCAGAGATACCAGGCAGGCTATACAATGGCTTTCGCCTGGCTTTGCCAGCGATCACTCCCCGAGGTGGTCTGCGGATGGGAAGTCTGTGGCGTTTATTCGCACTCCCGGAAGAGGGGGAGCGCCTGATTCTTTGCTTCGTCGGAAGTATAACGGCTGGTCAATTTGGAGAGCTGATATTGCGAATGGTAAAGGGAGTTTGGTTTGGAAGGCTCCGGAGACACTTCGCGGTTCTGAGCCGAGAAATGCCTACTTGCAATGGGCTGGAAAAGACAGGCTGACATTTGTGTCGGCTCATGATGGATGGCATCATCTGTATTCGGTAGGTGCGGGTGGAGGTAAGGAGTTGCTGCTCACGCCGGGGAACTTTATGGTTGAGCAGATAAGGCTTAGTCCGGACAAGAATTGGCTTGTGTTTAGTACAAATGCCGGTCCGAATAAGGAGGATATCGACAGGCGGCATGTGGCAAGGGTACGGGTAGATGTTGCCGGACTGGAGATTCTGACACCGGGACAAGGAATAGAGGAGCATCCGGTCATGACGGGCGATGGTAAATCTGTTGTAATGATTACGTCAACAACAAATCGTCCGCCATTGCCGGGGGTATTGTCTCTTGTTGAAAAGAAGAAAGGTTATAAATTACTGGGGGCGGAGCTTCTGCCGGCTGATTTTCCGGGAAGTAAGCTTGTTGTTCCGAAGCAGGTAGTTTTCAAGTCGCCTGACAACCTGGATATACATGGTCAAGTGTTTATGCCTGCCAACAAGAAAGGTAAGAGGCCTGCAGTGGTCTTCGTGCATGGTGGTCCGCGGCGACAAATTTTGTTAGGTTGGAACCAGGGCGATTATTATGCGAATGCCTATGCCATTAATCAGTATCTGGCAAGTCAGGGTTTTATCGTTTTAACCGTCAATTACCGTTTGGGTATTGGCTATGGCTATGATTTTTACAATCCTGCGAATGGTGGGAGGACAGGTGCTTCAGAATACCAGGATGTAAAGGCGGCGGGGGAATATCTTGCTTCACTCGCTGAAGTAGATGCTTCGCGAATTGGTATATACGGAGGTTCTTACGGCGGTTTTCTGACCGCATTAGCACTCGGTAGAGACTCGAAGCTGTTTGCTGCGGGTGTCGACATTCATGGTGTTCACAATTTTTTGGAACGAGTTCCTATGGAATTGGGCGAGCAGGCACCTGATCTGGAGGACGCGAAGAAGGTTTTCTGGCAGTCGTCTCCTGTGGCGTGGGTGGATAAATGGACGTCTCCTGTTTTGATTATTCATGGCGATGACGATGGGAATGTCGACTTTCAGGAGAGCATCGACCTGGTAAAACGCCTTGAGAAAAAACAGGCTGAATTTGAAACACTCGTTATTCCCGATGAAACTCATCATTGGATGAAATATTCTAATACTTTAAAAGTAAATTCGGCTATCACAGAATTTCTGATTAGAAAGCTTAAACCATGAAGAGGTACACATTTACATTTATTTTATTTCTTATTACTGCCAGGGTGGGCCTGTGCCAGGAAGCAACCGGAGAGTCGTCTGTAAGCGTCAATGAACTGATGAGGAATGTTTTTAAGCGCAAGACAATCACTTCTAAACAATTGAAAAACAGCATTCAGTCTGAATTTGCAGCGTATCCGGAGGCAGCGTTTGCTGTCGCTTATCGGGATATGGAAACGGGCGACAAGTTTACCATGAATGAGCAAGAGAGCTTCCATGCCGCGAGTACCATGAAAACTCCTGTATTAGTTGAGACTTTCAAGCAGGCTGACGAAGGTAAACTTTCGCTTGACGACTCGATACTGGTTCAGAATTCGTTTAAGAGCATCGTCGATGGTAGTATGTTCGCTGTTGATTCTGTGGACGACAGCGAAAAGGACCTTTATAATTTGATCGGATCCAGAGTTTCAGTTCGTGATATCCTGTTCCGGATGATTACTAAAAGCAGTAATCTGGCCACGAATATCATTATTGAGAAGATCGGCGCAGAGAATGTCAACCAGACGATGCGCGATATAGGTGCAAAGAAGATTCATGTTTTACGAGGAGTAGAAGACACCAAAGCCTTTGAGCAAGGATTAAACAATACAACTACGGCTAATGATCTGGCGGTTATTTTCGACAAGATCGCAAAGAATGAAATGGTAAGTGCGGAAGCATCTGAGGGGATGGTTGAGATATTGATGAGTCAGCATTTTAAGAATATCATTGGAGGAAAGTTGCCTCCTGATGTGAAGGTGGCTAGTAAGAGCGGATCCATCACTTCGGTATGTCATGATTCTGGAATCGTATTTCTGCCGGATGGCAGGCGATATGTAGTGGTGTTGTTATCGCGAGGAATCGAGGATCATAAGGTGGCTTCGCAGCTGCTTTCGAACGTGTCGAAACACATCTATGACTATAATAAAAGCAAACATAAATCTCCCAAATAGAGAATGGAAACAGCTATTATCCTGACAGGAGGCTTATTAGATTCGACAGATGCCAAGACGGCTCATGGACTGATAAGAGAAAGTAACAGGTTTAAAATTGTCGGTATTGTTGATCCAGTCTGTGCGGGACGGGATGCCGGAAAACTACTTGATGGCTTACATCGCGATATTCCAGTGTTTGGGGATATTCATGAAGCTCTTTCATTAGGTCCCCAATTCTGTATCGTTGGCGTGGCCACTGTAGGCGGGGTGTTTCCCGAAAGTATGCTCAATGATGTACGTATCGCTATTTCGGCAGGCTTGTCTGTAGTAAACGGTTTGCATGATTATTTGTCGGACCGGACCGATATCAGTGAATTAGCCGAAGCAAAAGGAGTGAAGCTGATCGATATTCGCAAACCCAAACAAAGAAAGGATCTGCACTTCTGGACTGGTGATATATTTGGATTAACGACGCCGGTTGTAGCGGTGCTGGGGACAGACTGTGCTCTGGGGAAGCGTACAACGACGCGCCTTTTGCTGAATGCTTGTAAGGATGCCGGTCTGAAAGCACAAATGATTTACACCGGACAAACTGGCTGGCTTCAGGGTGGAGAGTATGGCTTTATCTTTGACTCAACGCTGAATGACTTTGTAGCCGGAGAGCTGGAACATGCCATCCTTAGCTGTGCAAGAAAGGAAAATCCGGAGATAATATTTTTAGAGGGACAGTCGGCTTTGCGTAATCCAAGCGGCCCCTGCGGATCTGAATTTCTTGTCTCAGGCAATGCGCGTCACGCTATTTTAGTTCATGCTCCTAAACGCAAGCACTACGACCATCTGGAAGACTGGGGAGAAATTCATTCTATTGAATCGGAGATTGCTCTTGTCAGCATGTATGGATCCAGTGTTTTGGCGATTGCTCTGAACACGGAAGGTTGTACCCAGGAAGAAGCGTTGAATTTTCAAAAGAACTATGAAGAAAAGTTGGGAATTCCTGTGCTACTACCTCTTTCGGAAGGTTGTCAGCGTATAGTACCTATGCTGAGAGCTTTGTTACAATCTCGTGTATCTCTTAAAAATCAGGAATGAAAATAGTATCCATCAGGGCTCATCGAAAACAACTGGCTCTTAAAAAGCCGTACACGATTACAAGGCATACTATTTCAGATGCTGAGATTGTCTTTTTTGAGGTTGAACTGGCAAATGGGGATGTGGGTTTAGGCTCTGCTAACACCGATACGGACGTGGTAAATGAAGATTCGCTGCAAACTTTAGCTAACCTGCAATCAGATAAGGTTGCGGAACTGGTCGGAAAGGACATCCGGGAATTTCGATCATTGATCGTCAGTTTAAATAGGAGCTTCAGCTCTTTCCCCGGAACAATGGCAGCGATTGATATTGCGCTGCATGATGCTTTTGGAAAATATCTGGGAATTTCGATACTTGATTTCTACGGAAGGGTTCATAAAAAGATGATCACGTCTGTCACAGTCGGAATAAAAGGAGTGGAAGAGACTCTTGCTGAAGCTGAAGAATATTACCGACAAGGATTTAAGGCTTTGAAGGTGAAAACGGGATTAGATCCAGAAGAAGATGCTGAGCGTATCGTGATGTTGCGTGCGAAGTATGACGATCATTTTGTCATTCGGGTTGACGCCAATACGGGGTACAGCGCTGCGCAGCTTGAACAGTTTATCAATCTGACCCGGTACGCCGATGTGGAGCTTATTGAGCAACCGATTTTGCCGGGAACAGAGCAAGAGTTGCTTGAGTTTCCACTGGAAATACGCAACAGGCTGGCCGCCGATGAATCATTAAAGAATGCGGGTTCTGCTCTTTCTTTGGTGCCGGAACGCCCCTTCGGTATCTATAATATTAAGTTGATGAAATGCGGCGGGATACTTGCCGCCCTGGATATTGCAGCTATAGCCCGAGAGGCGGATATATCTCTCTTTTGGGGTTGCAATGATGAGAGCATGGTCAGTATAACGGCTGCCTTACACGCGGCGTTCGCTTGTCCGCACACCCGTTACATCGACCTTGACGGAAGTCTGGATCTGGCGGAGGATATTGTCATCGATGGGTTTACCCTGCAGGATGGCTTTATGATACCGAACAATAGACCGGGACTGGGATTAACATGGATATAGAATAAGATGATAGAGTCGGAATTAAAAAGAACTATTACACGACTTCCTGCAATTCTTCTGGTGGTGAGTTCAATCATCGGATCGGGTGTATTTAAGAAGATCGCACCGATGTCTGACACGTTGCATTCGCCCTGGTTGATTCTTGCGTGCTGGGTAGTTGCCGGACTCCTCAGCCTTATGGGTGCGCTGTGCACAGCGGAACTTGCTGCGATGATGCCAGGGTCAGGTGGAGAATACGTTTATTTCAAGAAGATTTATGGGCGCTTCTTCTCTTTTTTGTTTGGATGGGGTAACCTGACGGTTATGAAATCAGCCACGATTGCCGCCTTGTCGTATATTTTCGCGGAGTCCTTTAATACATTGCTGCCGCTTCCTGACCTGGCGTTTTCCGCCCCGGGATCTATTGGGCACAACGTAAGCATCAAGATTATCGCTACGTTTTTGATTTTCATTTTAAGTTATATCAATCATCGCGGGGTAGTGCTGGGTGAGAAGCTCAGCAGGTACTTTATTGTCAGCATAATCATCGTTATTCTCAGTTTTGTCGTTCTGACAGTCTTTTCGGATAAGGGAAGCGTTGAGAATTTCAATCCCGTTGGGGATGTGCCCGAGGGTTGGCCGCTGATGACCGCCTTATTCGCAGCATCTCTAAGTGCGTTTTGGGGATATGAGGGTTGGAACAATATCGGGTATCTCGGAGAGGAGGTGAAGAATCCGCAAAAGAACCTGCCGCTCGCTCTGGCAATAGGGACGGTCATCGTCATCATTTTATATCTTATGGTTAACGCCTGCTATCTTTATGTCATGCCGGTAGATCAGCTGGCGGCTATCAATCAAGGTGTTAATAAGATTGCTGCCGTGGAAGTTGCCCGCGTCATTACTGGCAATATCGGAGCGATTGTACTGTCTTGTTTAATCCTCCTCACCACATTCAGTTGTACGAACAGCACAATACTGATGTCTGCCCGGATCTTCTACGCGATGGCAAGGGACGGCCTGTTCTTGAAGAGTGCGGGAAAAGTACACTCCATCTTCCAGACGCCCTCTAAGGCGATCATGTGGCAGGGGGGATGGGCGCTTGTGCTGCTGTGGTCAGGGAACTTCGACCAGCTAACCGATCTGCTGATATTCGCTTCTTTCATCTTTTATGGCGCGAGCGCATTCGGAGTTTTACTGTTACGCAAAAAGGAACCGGGGGCTTATAGGCCATATAAGGTAATTGGATATCCTGTGTTGCCTATCATTTTCGCGGCATTTTGCCTGACGCTTGTGGTAGTAACCATTATGCAAAAGCCGGTGCAATCAGGAATAGGGCTCTTTCTGATCTTTTCGGGGATACCCGTTTACTTGTATTACACGCGGAAGTTGAAAGAAGCTGAAGATATTGGTGGATGAGGTACAGGGCATTACATACAATTAGATAACATAATATGAATCTTGGCAATTTAAATTTCTTTAAGGTATTTATCCTCTGCAACCTGATTACGTTAGGCGCCTATTCGCAGCAGCATAAGCTAAATGAACGCTGGATTAAGGAGAGGAAAAACATTGAAAAGACCACGGTACTGCTTAATAATGAGCAGGGGCTCATTCCGCTTAAGGAACTGGCTGACAACCGTATGGTCAGTGTAGGTTTCGATTCCAGGTTCTCATCGGCGTTTGACAGGATTTTAAATCTTCACGCAAGGGTAGCCAGTATCGGCGCCCAAGGATATCTGGGTAAGTCGGGCCGAATGGAAGATCTGAGTTATGATCTGAAATTTTATAACACCCTGATAGTACAGGTATCTGCCGATCAGTTAAAGGATAGTCAGGTCTTAGACTTTATTGCGGATAATCAGAAGAGCAAGCAGATCATCGTTGCGGCTTTTGGCGACAAGGAGGTTCTGTCCAGATTGAATGATCTTTCTGTACCGATCATCTGGACGCAAAAATATTCTGCAGAGTCAGTGGATTATGTAGCGCAGGCGATCTTTGGCGGTCTGCCTCTGGTAGCGAAGCTCCCGTTTGACATCTCCCGGAAGTACGGGAAAGGTGCGGGATTTGACACTAAAGTAACACGTCTTACTTATACAGTTCCTGAAGAGCTGGGTATAAATTCCGCAGATCTTCAAAAGCCTGTAGATGCGATTATTGCTGAAGCCATCGCGCAACGTGCGACACCAAGCGCCGTGCTGATGTTGATAAAAGACGGTAAGGTGATCATGAACCAGGCTTTCGGCTCTCATACTTATGAGCGTACACAGCCAACAAAGACAACGGATATATACGATCTTGCGTCTGTTACTAAGACAACCGCTACTACTCCAGCTGTTATGAGATTGTATGAGGAGCATAAATTAAATCTGGATACTCCGGTGAGTGCCTATATACCGAAGGCGTGGGCTACCAATAAACGAAATATTCCTGTTCGTCAGGTTATGCTTCATGAGGCTGGTTTTGTGCCTTTTATTCCGTTTTTCAAGGATATCAAGCCTGAAGATTTTCGAAGAGACTCTTCCGCCGCCTATCCGGTTGCAGCGTCTCAGAACTACTACTTCCGTAAAGACTTCTTTAAAGATGTGATGTGGCCGTTAATGCTGAACTCAGCATTGCGTGACACAGGCAAATATGTGTACTCTGACCTGAGTATGTATTTTATGAAGGAGATTGTGGAGGGTATATCTTCGGAGCATCTGGAGAACTATGTTCAGCAGAACTTCTATAAGCCATTGGGAATGCAGCGGGCGGGCTACAATCCGCTTCACAGGTTTCCCAAAGAGCAGATTGTTCCTACCGAAGTAGATACGCTGTTTAGAAATACATTATTGCAGGGTTATGTGCACGATCCGGGAGCATCTATGGTGGGTGGAATATCGGGACATGCCGGTCTGTTTGGTTCTGCCACTGACCTGGGTATCTTCTATCAGATGCTTCTTAATGGCGGTACCTATGGGGGCGTTCAATATTTTAAGCCCGAGACTGTTGAAATGTTCAGCTCGAAGCAGTCGCGCACCAGTCGTCGGGGATTAGGTTTCGACAGGAGTGATGTAAAGACTGAATATCCTTCGAAACTTGCTTCAGCAAATACATTCGGGCATACAGGATATACCGGTATAAGGTTATGGGTAGATAAAGATGTAAATCTAATCTATATACTTCTAACAAATAGAGTACACCCCGTGACTTCGAATAAATTGGGTGAGTTAAGTATTAGTTCCCGGCTCATGGACTCCATATACGAAGTCGTCTCAAAAGCGAAGTAGTGCGTTTTTATGCAATATCTGATTTAGAAGTTGCAAACTCTATGTTATGTCTGGTAGTTATTCGCTATATTTAAGTATTATCCATCGACTTAATAAATGAAGACTATAATTACAATCTTTCTGTGCCTGTTTGGTGCTCCTTTGTTGTCAAAAGCGGAGGGGAAGGATTCGCTTTTACTCGAACGGTATCAGGATATACTGCAGGAGATACGCAGCGAGTTCGCTCCTGATAAACGTACTGACCTATTTAATCTCGCTGTTGTTGATGGAACGCTTGAAGTGGAGACCACTAGAAAGGATGCCCTTGCAAAGTTTCGCTCGTTGGTCAATGAAAAAAAAGAGCGCGCACCTGTGCTGGTTGAAAAACTGCTGCCTGCGAAAGAGCTGGGCGAAAAAATGTTTGGAATAGTACGATTGTCGGTTGCCAACCACAGGCAAGAACCTGCACATTCTTCCGAAATGGTGACACAGAGCCTGCTTGGAACGCCGGTCCAGCTGTTGAAAAAACATAAAGGATACTACCTTGTGAGAACACCCGACCGCTATATTTCATGGCTAAGTGCAGAGGAGGTAAGTCCTCTTACAAATCTCGAAATGCAGCAGTGGAAAAGGGCAGACAGAGCCGTCTATATTCCGGAATACGGTCATTCTTTCATTACAGCATCAAGCAAGTCTCTCCCGGTGTCTGATCTTGTAAGTGGAAATATTCTGGAAGTTATTGACAAGAGCAGAAAGTTCAGGAAGGTGAAATATCCCGATGGGCGGATCGCATGGGTTTTGAAGAAGGAATTAATGCCACTGGACGATTGGCTTTCGCGACCGTTGCCCGCTGGTGAGGACGTGTTGAAAACGGCCTATAAATTTCTTGGCGTTCCATATCTCTGGGGTGGTACGTCTCCGAAGGGAATGGACTGCAGTGGCTTTACCAAAACCTGTTACTTTCTTAACGGGATACAACTGTCGCGTGATGCGTCGCAGCAGGCACTTTATGGTGAAAAGATCGATATTCATGATAATGATAGTTTAAGTGTTGAGAAGTGTCTGGCTAATTTGAAGGCCGGCGACCTTCTTTTTTTCGCAGCCGGACGTGCAAAAAGCCTGAATGCCCGTGTTACTCACACTGCGATCTATATCGGCGACGGGGAGTTCATTCAGGCAGCAGGGCTGATAAGAATAAACAGTATAAAAAAAGACGCGCCCAACTATGCCGATTTTCAGAGCCGGACGATTATAGGAGCCAGACGGATCCTAAATTCGGTTGGCACAGCAGGGATTAGCCGCATCGGTCAAAATGAACTTTATAAAACAGCATCACAATAATATATATGCATAGCAGAAGAGATTTTATCAAAACAACAGGTTTGCTAACAGGCGCAACTATGGTAACAGGATCATCCGACTTATTTGCTCAGGCATCATCTGAATGGGCTGGCAAAGGTAAAATGCAGTTGAGTTATAAAGCTTATACGCTCAACCTTCGTCATGCTTTCAATCTTGCGACAAGTTCAAGGACGACGACCCCGGTCGTGCTTACGCAATTGACTTATAATGGAATTACCGGATACGGGGAAGCGTCGATGCCTCCATATCTTGGCGAATCACATGAAACAGTGCTTAAGTTTCTTTCGAAGGTTGACCTTTCAGCATTTGAAGATCCTTTTCAAATGGAAAAGATCCTGGATTATGTTGATGGAATTGAAGAAGGAAATAAGGCTGCAAAAGCATCTGTGGATATTGCCCTGCATGATCTTGTAGGTAAAATTATCAAACAGCCGTGGTATAAGATCTGGGGATATGATGCGGCTAATACACCTAATACATCCTTTACCATAGGAATAGATACGCCTGAGGTAGTACGAAAAAAGGTGAAAGAAGCAGATCCTTACAAAATTTTGAAAGTTAAGCTCGGAAGGGATACCGACAAGCTGATGATAGAGACTATCCGTGAAATGACGGACAAGCCTCTGTGCGTAGATATTAACCAAGGCTGGACAGACAGGCAAATGGCACTGGATATGGCTCACTGGCTTAAGGAGAAAGGAATCGTGTTCCTGGAGCAGCCGATGCCCAAAGAGAGGATAGATGACAATGCATGGCTTACAGAAAATAGTCCGCTTCCGACTATTGGAGATGAGGCAGTTCAGCGATTGGACGATGTGCTAAAAGCGCATAAAGTGTATAACGGTATCAATATCAAGCTAATGAAGTGTACGGGGATGCGCGAAGCGCATAAGATGCTGACTTTAGGTCGGGCACTGGATATGAAGATCATGATCGGTTGTATGACCGAGACTTCGTGCGCAATCTCCGCTGCCGCACAATTATCGCCAATGACTGACTGGGCCGATCTGGATGGTGCACTTTTGATCAGCAATGATGTTTACAAAGGAACAACCGTAGTTGATGGCAAGGTAACGTTGAGTTCAAAACCGGGCATAGGCGTTGAGAAAATCTAATATGTACAGATTTCTTTGGTTGCTTTTGTTTATGATCGGTGCAAACTTAAGGAAGGGTTACTCTCAGCAAGAAAAAGACTGGCTTTTGTCTATACTTAATGAGGAGGGCAGCTCGCAATTGAAAGAGATAATAAGTAAACAAGACGACTACCGTGTGCAGGTGATCTATACAAAGATCGATCGCGACAAAAGGAACAAGCCGCATTTTACCTCTTATAAGCTGAATCCGGTTGATCACTACTTTTATCCGGCTTCTACGGTTAAGCTGCCAACGGCGCTGATTGCGTTGGAGAAGCTCAATCGGATAAGCGTAAAGGGTCTGGATAAGTATTCGAGTATGATTACAGATAGTGGTTTCAGTAATCAGCTAAGGGTATCACAAGACCTCTCTGCTGAAAATAAGAAACCCTCTGTGGCGCATTATCTTAAGAAGATCTTCATCGTTAGTGACAATGATGCCTATAACCGGCTCTACGAGTTTGATGGCCAGCAGTTTTTGAATGAGAGGCTCTGGGAGCTAGGTTTCAAAGACACGAGAATTACCCACCGCTTCCAATATCCAATGACGGAAGAAGAAAACAGGCATACAAACCCTATTCGTTTTTATGACGGAGACCAGCTCGTATATGAACAGAAGGGCGAGTATAGCAAGGCGAAGTTTAACTATCCGGATAGCATTCTGATAGGAGAAAAACACATGGACAATGATGATAAGCTTTGGGACGGTCCTATGGATTTTTCACACAAGAATAGCTTCCCCCTGGCTGAGCAGCAGGATATGCTCCGACGCGTGTTGTTTCCGAAGTCTGTACCTCGCAACAAACGCTTTAATCTGCGGGATGATGATTATACTTTTTTATATAAGTATATGTCTATGCACCCTGCAGAGAGTAATTATCCAAAGTATGCTCTTAAAGAGTTTTTTGAGTCCTATGCGAAGTTTTTCTTTTATAGGGCGGGGAAACAGAAGAAGCCAGATTATATAAAGATCTTCAACAAGGCAGGCTGGTCGCACGGATTTCTGACTGACAATGCATATGTCGTCGACCTTAAGAACAATGTTGAATTTATGGTGAGTGCTACCATTTATGTCAACAGTGATGGTGTAATAAACGACAATAAGTACGAATACGAAGAGATCGGGTATCCATTTTTTAAAGAAGTGGGGGAGATTTTATACCAGTATGAGTTAGGCAGAATACGATCTCAAGTCCCCGATCTTACAAGATTTAAGTAGGATTGCACAGTTGTGCGTTTTTTATACATTTATTTGCAGAGTCTTGCAGTTTTAAGAAATTACACTTATCTTCATCTTGTTGGGCAACCATCACTAACTAATTATCTGAATATGAAAGTTCTCTTGCATATCGCACTTGCTTTGATAGGGTATAACGCTGCTTTTGCGCAGACTGACTCCATTGCTGTAGCCGATGCGGAGTGGCTGACAACAAAAATTTCAAAAGGAGTAGTTTTAAAGCGAGCTTCTTTCCATCAGAATCTTTTTGGATCTAACCAATATATCAGCATACTGGAAATTAAACAGAAACGACGATATGCCATTGATCTGGCCTATGAAGATTCCGTACTACGAACCACAAGTGATTTTGGAAAAACGCATAAAGCTGTAGCAGCTGTAAACGGTACGTTCTTCAATATGGCTAAAGGTGGGTCTGTGGACTACCTTCGGGCAGACGGATCTGTGATCAATAATAATATACTGAACAAGGACGGTTCCCGAGCCCTGCATCAGAAAGCTGCTATCGCTATCAGGAGGGGCAAGTTGTCGCTTTTGCAATGGGATGGTGCCGCTAATTGGGAGAATTCCATCCAGGGCGAGGACGTTATGGTAAGTGGTCCCTTGCTTCTGCGGGACGAGTCTTTTGTTTCCCTTGATTCCTCAACCTTTAACACTGCGCGTCACCCTCGATCGCTTATAGCAAAGGGAAGAAGAAATAAAGTTTATTTCATTGTTATTGATGGTAGAAGAGAGCTTGCGGCGGGAATGTCTCTTTTTGAAGCGAGGAAGGTATTGAAATGGCTGAAACTAAGCGATGGCATTAATTTAGACGGGGGAGGATCTTCAGCACTATGGGTGGCGGATCAGGATTTCAATGGAGTGGTTAGTTATCCTTCAGATAATAAGAAGTGGGATCACGAAGGGCAGCGGAAGGTGGCTAATGTTATTTTGTTAAAAAACAATAAACGATAGAGTTATGCTAAGAAAGACATTTACGATTCTGCTCGCTACGATTTTTAGTGCCGGGTTCTCGCAGGCACAATTTCGCACGGGGGCAGATCAGACAGAAAAGTATCTCCCGTATTTAAAGGGTAAGAGAATAGGGATGGTAGTCAATCCGACTTCTATAATAGGAAGCAAATCAAGTGTAGATAGCCTTTTTTCTTTAGGGATTAATATTGTTAAGGTATTCGGCCCAGAGCATGGTTTCCGGGGAGACGTAGGAGCGGGAGTTCATGTTGGTGATTCAAAAGATCCTGCAACGGGGATTGCTGTAGTTTCATTGTATGGCAAAAATAATAAGCCAACCAAGGAGATGCTACAGGACATCGATTTAATGGTGTTTGATATTCAGGATGTCGGCGCAAGGTATTATACCTATCTGGCCACTATGCACAGAGTGATGGAAGCATGTGCAGAGAACGGCAAGGAATTGCTGATCTTAGACAGACCCAATCCAAACGGGTATTTTGTGGATGGGCCGGTATTGAATATGGAGTTAAAATCTGGTATAGGCATGCATCCTGTGCCAGTTGCTCACGGTATGACGGTTGCAGAGTATGCTCAGATGATCAATGGAGAGGGATGGCTGGCTAATGGGGTTAAGTGTAAAATAAAAATCGTTTCTCTTGCAGGCTATACCCATGATATGCCATATGTGCTTCCGGTGGCGCCCTCACCAAATCTGAATACTAATACATCTATATTGCTTTATCCTTCTTTATGTCTTTTTGAGGGAACAATAATCAGTCAGGGCAGGGGAACTCAGTTTCCGTTTACCGTGTTAGGAAATCCTGACTTGAAGGGGAAATATACTTTTTCCTTTACGCCTGAGAGCATTAAGGGTATGAGTGAAACGCCTCTGTTCCAGGGACAGGAATGTTTTGGATTGGATTTGCGTTCTGTTGACCTTGAGCGACTGAAAGCTGCAAAGAAAATTAATCTGTCTTGGTTGATAGAAATGTATAAGAATTATCCTCATAAGGAGAAGTTCTTTGATTTTAAGCAAAGCAAGCAGATTGGTAACTTCGATAAACTTGCAGGAACTAAAGATTTGAAGGAGCAAATTGTTGCAGGTTTCAGTGAAAGTGCAATTCGTGCAAGCTGGGAGCCTAAATTGTCTTATTTTAAAAAAATGCGAACAAAATACCTGATTTATAATTAAAATTCTATTTAAGTCTCTTGTTTGTTGAAGATATATCTTGTAAAGTGGTATTTATTTTATACAAATTTGCATGTTTATGCAAATTTGTATCATAAACTTGCATAAACATATCCTAAATTGAATATCTATTTCTAAATTTGTTATAGTCAGGATCCTATTTATTGCTGTAAAGACGATCCAGGCTTTGGATTCATCAAATCAATAATCTCAAATCAAACAATGTTATGAAAAAAAGGCTACTCACATTTCTAATGGGCCTCATCATGATCACTGTGCAAACTGTTGCACAGCAAAGGACAATAACCGGAACGGTTATTTCCGCTGATGACGGTGGTCCTCTGCCCGGAGTTTCTGTAAAGATTAAGGGTACAACTCAGGGAACTAGCACTGATCAGAATGGTAAGTATACCATACGTGCTAATCAAGGTCAAGTTCTTGTGTTCAGCTTCATCGGATCCGCCACTCAAGAGAGGTCAGTTGGTACCGCTGGTCAAATTGATATTAAACTGGCTTCAGATGCGAAATCTCTTAATGAAGTTGTTGTAGTAGGTTACGGTACTCAGAAAAGGGCTAATTTAACTGGTGCAGTTTCTACAGTAGATACGGAATTGCTCGAAGCGCGACCAATTACAGATGTTGGTCGTGGCTTGCAGGGTGCTGTACCGGGATTGACTATCACGACAGCAACAGGGGACTTGAATTCAACCCCTAAGATTCGTCTTCGTGGTGTTACAGGTTCGTTGAATACCGGATCTGCAGGAGCGCAGCCTCTTATTCTAGTAGACAACGTTGAAATTCCAAGCCTTAATATGGTGAATCCAGATGATATAGAATCAATATCAGTATTAAAAGATGCTGCATCTGCTTCTATTTATGGAACGAGAGGAGCATGGGGTGTGATTTTGATTACCACCAAATCAGGAAAGAAAGGAGCGGCAAACAGGATTACTTACTCTAACAATGTGGCCTGGTCATCTCCTACGACGTTACCCGTGATGGCTAAAGCGTCTGACAACTCAATAGCTTCATTGACGGCTATTCAGCGATCGAACCCAAGTGCTACCTCATATGCTGTTATCGGTTACTCTGTTGACCCTGCATCAATTGAAAAGATGAAAGAATGGGAGTCTTTGTATTCTGGAAAAGATCTCGGAGATGAGATGGTGCAAGGTCGCGACTTTGATATTATTGGTGGTAAGCTATATTTCTATCGCAGCTGGGATGCTGGGAAGATGTATATGAAAGACTGGACTCCTCAACAAAAGCATGATATCAACATCACAGGCGGTAGCGAAAAAACAAGCTACAATCTGGGTGTTGGGTACCTTGGGCAGGATGGTGTTTTGAAAGTAAATCCTGATGAGAATGACCGTTACAACTTATCACTTGGCGTTAACACATCAGTAACCGATTGGTTTGATGCAAGAGGTAAAGTGCTTTACACTAATACTAAAACCAAGACACCTTTTATTTATAGTGGTACACAATACGGACCTTGGTATTATCTGTACAGATGGCCGTCAAACTATCCATACGGAACTTATGAAGGTAAGCCTTTCCGCGGTGCAATAGCGGAAGTGGAGCAGGCGAAAATGGATGCTACAACAAACGCAATGGCCAGAGTATCAGTAGGAGGTACTTTAAAGCCTATGAAAGGTCTTACTATCGATGCTGACTATACCTATACTAATGTAAACGAGCATTTACATCAAACTGGTGGTCCAACTTATGCTTATGACTTCTGGTCGTTTAATGGAACCGCCCTGGATTACAAAAACTTTCAGAGTGCTAGTTATAATAAAGTAAGATACTTTTCTTACTGGAATGAAATTAATACAGGTAAGTTGTTTGCTACTTACAACAAGGATATAAAAGATCATTCATTCAAAGCAATTGTCGGTGGTGATATCGAGCTGTACCGCGCAACTGAGCAGTCGTCTGAAAAAAGAAATCTTTTGGATGCTGGCTATGGTGAAATTGACCTGGCAACGGGGGACCAATATGTGGATGGAGCTAATTCACACTGGTCAACCCTTGGTTTCTTCGGAAGATTGAACTACGCCTATAAAGATAAATATCTTTTGGAGTTGAATGGGCGATTCGACGGGTCTTCGAAATTTCCGGTTAACGACTTATGGGGCTTTTTCCCTTCAATTTCTGCCGGTTATGTGTTGACGCAGGAAGGATATATGGATTGGAGTAAAACGTTTTTATCATTTCTGAAAGTCAGAGCATCCTATGGATCAGTAGGAAACCAGGCTGTGGGAGATTACAGGTTTCTTCCCATTATGGGTGTGCCAGCGGCAGGCTCAGGATGGGTAATGAACGGCATTAATCAACCAACGCTGAACACTCCCAATTTGTTTTCTCCTACTTTGACTTGGGAAACTGTTAGTACAACAGATATTGGTGTCGATGCCAAGTTTTTCAATGGCAGGTTAGGTTTAACGTTCGATTGGTTCCAAAGAAAAACAACGGATATGCTTACAGCGGGAGTAACTGTCCCTTCCTCTCTTGGTGCAGCTGCACCACTTAGAAATTTTGGCGAGCTGGAAGCGAAAGGATGGGAATTGGCTATTGATTTTAATCACCGCTTTTCGAACGGATTAGGTATCAACCTCGCAGCAAACCTATCCGACGCGACAGAAAAACTCACTAAGTTTTCAAGTGCTACAAGAGCCCTTCCAGGACCAATAGCGGCGATAAATACAACTTATTATGAGGGTATGACTCTCGGTGAAATCTGGGGTTATCAGACTGATCGTTTGTTCACAGAGAATGATTTTGCAGGCGTAGGGGCAAATGGTCGTTATATCTATAAGGATGGAGTTCCTTCTCAGGCTCAACTTGAAACCGGATCATTCTACTTCGGACCTGGAGATATCAAATACGTCGACCTAAACGGCGACGGCGTTATTTATCAGGGTACAAACACAGTTGACGATCCAGGAGATAAAAAGGTGATTGGGAATTCTACTCCACGTTACCAATACGGTTTTCGTGTAGGAGCTGACTTTAAAGGATTCGATCTGGATGTATATTTTCAGGGAGTTGGTAAAAGGGAACTTTGGGCAAGTGGAAACATAGTGTTCCCGGGTTTCAGAGCTGCTGAAGGCTGGTATGAGCATCAAATAGATTACTGGACACCGGAAAATACAAATACTTTTTATCCAAGACCCGCAGACTATGGTGCAGTAGTTGATAAATGGAACTTCCAGCCGCAAACCAGATACTTACTAGATATGTCTTATTTAAGAATGAAGAACATCACTCTAGGGTATACTTTGCCTAAATCCCTTACAGAAAGAATTAGACTTGACAGACTAAGATTATATTTCAGTGGAGAAAACCTGTTGACGTTTGATAAACTTGATGTTCCTATTGACCCAGAGATTGACTTTAGCCAGTCTCAACTTGATCTTGACAGAGCAGGTTTTGGAAGAGCTTATCCATACAGAAAAACATTCTCTTTCGGTCTTCAAGTTACATTTTAATTAAATACAGATGAAAACCAAGATATATATAATAATAGCTCTCGTGGCAACAATAGCCATGGGCTGTAAGAAAACCGACGAATTTCTTACAAAAGATCCGCTGGATCGTTTAACAGATAACACTTACTGGACGAGTGAAGGTAACGTTCGCACTTTTGCGTTCGGATTTTACACGCGTTATTTCCCGGGTTATGCTGCGGGTTTCGATTTGACCTTTGGTGGATATTTTTCCGGAGAAACGTTAAATGATGACTTCGCCCCAACTACGCCTACCGTTTTAACACGTACTGTACCGGATAAAGCAGATCTTGTGAAAGAATGGAATTTTACCAATATCAGAAAAGCAAATCTTTTCATTAAAAGAGTTCAGCAGGTACCAATGGCACAGGAGGCCAAGAATAACTGGACAGGAGTTGGTAGGTTCTTCAGAGCTATGGAATATGCCGACAAAGTTAAAAAGTATGGTGATTTTCCGTATTACAATCAGGAGCTTACAGAAAACGATATTGAGGCTCTTTATAGGCCCCGTGATCCCCGTGAGATGGTGATGGACAGTGTTTTAGCAGATTTTAAGTATGCTGCTGAAAACGTTCGGGTCTCTGATGGTGCTACTGGCGCCCGCGGCTTAATTGTAAGCAAGTATGTTGTATTAGCTTTTATGTCAAGAGTGTTTTTGTTTGAAGGTACATGGCAAAAGTATCAGGAAAACAATCTGACAAAGTCAGCTGAGTATCTTGAAGCATCCAAGTGGGCTGCCAATGAGCTGATCAATAGTGGTGCTTTTTCTATAGCTCCAGATTATAGAAAGCTATTTAATTCTTTAGATCTTGCAAGTAATCCGGAAGTGATCATGTACAGGAGCTATGTTACTGGTGTTCTTACTCATGCCTTAAATAGTTACAATAATAAAGAACCTCAGGCAGGAGTATCTAAAGATGCTGTTGAATCCTATCTTGACAAAAATGGTTTGCCAATTGCTCACCCATCCTCTGTGTATAAGGGAGACAAGTCAATTTCCAGCGTAATGGCCGATCGGGATCCTCGCCTTTCATTTACCTTAGCTCCAACGGTCCGTTTGAACGGAGTGGTAGCAAACTATTCAAGTTCGGGTTATGCAACTCATAAATTCCTAAATGAGGATATTAGAGATCTTACAGAAGGTAACTCTAACCTAAACCCTACAGATGCCCCGGTTATTCGTTACGCTGAAGTGCTGCTCAACTATGCCGAAGCAACAGCAGAGTTGGGATCTCTCACTCAGGCGGACCTCGATAAAACAATCAATAAAATTAGAAAGAGAGCAGGTGTTAACTTGCCAGATCTTGGCGTGTCAGGAACACAGGCACTCGTAAATGGAGTAGCTTATGACGATCCTAATCGCGATCAGTCTGTTTCTTCTATAATTTGGGAGATCAGAAGAGAGCGAAGAGTTGAGCTCATGATGGAAGGATTCCGTAATGATGACTTGAAACGCTGGAAGAAGTATGAATATCTGGATACAAAAGCGAATCCTGACATCAACAGAGGTGCGTGGATTAAGAAATCTGACTTTCCAACCACTACTGCTGTGATTGAAGGCTCTGCAGCTGAAGGATATATCATTCCAGCTCCGAAAGCAGAATCTCAGCGGGTATTTGATAACCCTAGAGTATACTTGTCGCCACTGCCTCAAGATCAGATCAAGCTATACCAGGATCAGGGAGTTACATTAACTCAGAACCCAGGTTGGGAATAAGCACCATGAATTAACCCTCCGGAAATCTCCGGAGGGTTTTTACTACAACAACTATGATTAAAAATTTTACCTGCCTGCTTCTTGCCAGCCTCTTTATTACATATACTGCACAAAGTCAGGACTACACTCCGAAACGTGAGTTCAGAGGCGTATGGGTGGCTACTGTGCAAAATATCGACTGGCCCTCGAAGAAAGGCCTTAATTCAGACAGGCAGAAGCAAGAGCTTACCAACATATTCGATGAGCACCAAAAGTCGGGTATGAACGCCATTATGTTCCAGATCCGTCCTTCGGCAGACGCGCTTTATGCGAAAAGTTCAGAAGAATGGAGTATGTTTTTATCCGGAAAACAAGGTGTAGCTCCATCGCCATTATACGACCCGCTTGAGTTTGCAATCCAGGAAGCGCATCTGCGTGGTATGGAATTACACGCATGGTTCAACCCTTACCGTGCTACCAACGATCTTGTAGAGGCCAATACCAGTCAGCGGCATATCACCCGTACAAAACCGGAGTGGTTCTTTACTTATGCCGGTAAGAAATATTTCAATCCGGGAATCCCCGAGGTAAGGCAATATATCGTGTCTATTATCATGAATGTTGTTCGTAACTACGATATCGACGGAGTTCATTTTGATGACTACTTTTACCCGTATCCCGGAAAAGAAATACTTCCTGACAGCTTAGCCTATGCAGCCTATGGAAGCAATAAATTCCCGTCGATCGAAGACTGGCGACGTAATAACGTTGATATGCTGATTAAGGAATTGAACGATAGCATACATGCAGAAAAGAAATATGTCAAGTTCGGTATCAGTCCGTTTGGAATCTGGAGAAACAAAAAAGATGATGCTTTGGGCTCAGAGACAAACGGCCTTTCAGGATATAGTGCATTATATGCAGACGCTCGTAAATGGCTTTCTGAAGGTTGGGTTGACTATATCAATCCGCAGGTTTATTTTCCTTTCAAGTATCCCGCAGCAGCTTATGAAAAGCTGGTCGACTGGTGGAGCAATAACGCTTATGGAAAACATGTCTACATTGGTCAGGGTGTCTATCGGGCTACCGAACAACGTGATGGATGGAAGCAAAAAAATCAGCTTCCGGAACAGGTACGTTACCTTAGAAAAAATCCGAGGGTTCAGGGAAGTGTGTATTTCAGCTCAAAGTCTTTAACGAATAATCTGGCAGGGTTCCAGGACTCGCTTCGCCAGGATCTCTACCGTTCAAAGGCTCTGATCCCAACGATGATATGGCTTGACGCTATACCCCCGCAGTCTCCTTTAAAACTCGCCGTAAAGAGGTCGAAAGGAAGTAACGAACTCACATGGGAAAGTCCTCTCCCTGTGCGCGATAATGAACCTGCCTATGGTTATGTCGTTTACCGGTTCGAAAAGGGAGAAGAGGTAGATATCAATAATCCGGACAAGATCCGCAATATTAGTTTTGATAGCTCCAGACGGTCTTTTCTGGATAAAGACACCAGGAAAAGAGCCAGATACACATACGTAGTCACTACTCTCGACAGACTAAAAAACGAAAGTCTTCCTTCAAACGACATTAAGGTTAAGTCAAAATAAATATGAGATACATCAGACCCTTCATATTAGCGCTTTCATTACTCTGTTTTAATATCCTGCTGCATGCACAGTCCGTACGCTTCGCTTTTGTAACTGATACACATGTTGGCGGTTCCACCGGCGCCGAAGACCTTCGACGCACTGTTCAGGATATCAATTCAAACAACTCACTAGAGTTTGTTCTGATAACAGGAGACATTACAGAGTTTGGATCCGATCTTGAATTGGCTCTTGCGCGGCAGATTCTGGACAGTTTGAATAAACCATGGCATGTGATAGGAGGGAATCATGATTCCAACTGGTCCGAAAGCGGTGCGAATAGCTTCCGCAAAGTGTTCGGGTCTGAAACATTTGCTTTCGTTCATGGCGGATACCAGTTCGCGGCAACAAGCTCAGGACCAAATATGCGGATGAGTCCGGGACAGGTTCCCCGGGAAAATTTGGTCTGGTTAGACTCTGTATTAAACAGTATGAAAGACCCGGAGATGCCCCTGATCTATATCAATCACTATCCTCAGGATTCGTCATTAAACAATTGGTATGATGCTCTGGACAAAGTAAAGAAAAGAAATGTTCAACTGATGCTATGCGGACACGGACACCAGAATCGTCTTTATAACTTCGAGGGAATTCCTCAAGTGATGGGGCGTTCCAACCTGCGCGCTAAAGACAGCATAGGAGGGTACAACATCGTCACCGTAAAGGGCGGTGTGGCTACATTTGAAGAGCGCAAGCCCGTGATCGAAACCCAGAATAAGTGGTTGGAAGTTCCAATGATCAATTATCATTTTGCGTCTTCTACTCAGCAATATCCACGTCCTTCTTATGCAGTGAACACAAAGTACCCCCAGGTGAAGAAAGTATGGGAATTTCAGGACCAAAGTGATATTGGTAGCGGCATGGCTATCGGCAAAGGATTGGCTATAGCGGCTAATACCAATGGAAACCTTTATGCGCTTGATCTGAAGACTGGAAGAAAGAAGTGGTCATTCAATACAAACGGTAAGATCTATTCTACACCTGCCATTTCCGGCAACTATGTTGTAGTAGGTTCATCAGACAATAATATCTATTGTGTGTCCCTTGCCGACGGAAAGCTCATATGGAAATATGCGGCGGAAAAGGCAGTGCTGGGTTCGCCGGTGATTGAAAATCAGATAGCCTATATCGGTAGCTCTGACGGTCATTTCAGGGCGATAGACCTAAAATCAGGGAAGCTTGTCTGGGACTTTGCGGAGATAAAAGGATTCGTAGTGACGCGCCCGCTTATCTACGAGGATAAGATCTTTTTTGGGTGCTGGGGACATGATTTCTACGCCCTTGATCAGAAGACCGGAGCACTGGTATGGAAGTGGAATAACGGAAATGCGAACAGAATGTTCTCACCTGCAGCCTGCTATCCGGTAGCATCAAACGGCAGAGTTTTTATTGTCGCGCCGGACCGCTTCATGACAGCTTTCGATGCAACAACAGGCGAGGTCATCTGGAGACAACAGATGAAAGAAGGGCGCGTCCGTGAATCGATGGGGCTTTCCCAGGACGGTAAGCTCGTTTATGTAAAGACAATGGACGGCCAACTATTTGGTGTGTCTGTAAAACCTGATTCTCTAGAAATCGGCTTGAATACCGAGTTGAAGTTGCCATATGAGCTAAGTCCCTCTGAAATCGTCGAGAACAAAGGCTTGATATACGTTCCGAGCAATTCAGGGTTGGCAACCGCCATTGACAGAAAGAGTGGCCGTGTGGTATGGCAATACAAAAGCTCCAATGCGCTGGTGAACCCGATGTTGCCGTTTGGTAAAAGATCAGTTCTTATGAGTACAATGGATGGAAAGATAGTACGTCTCGACTACCAAGACTAGAAGAGACAACGTAATACAAATAACAATGAAGAAGATTTTACTGATTGCGTTTTTGTTCTCCTCGACAGGGACGTTTGCGCAACGCTTTTTAGAGATCACTCCCGAGTCCAAACACTGGGCAGACAGTACATCAAAAAAATTATCAAAAAGGCAGAAGATAGCTCAATTGATGGTTATCCGTACATCCACAACCAGCCCGGGTGGAGTAACATTTTTTGAGAAAGACGTATTGAAATACATACGCAAATACAATATAGGATCCATCTGTTTGTTCCAGGGAACATCCCTCCAGCAGGCTATGCTCATCAACAAGCTGCAGGCAAAAGCAAGAACACCACTAATGGTATGTGTAGATGGTGAAACGGGCCTTGGAATGCGTTTCTCAGATGTCGTTCCTTTTCCCGATCAGCTGACTATCGGAGCTGTTCAGAATCCCTCAATTGCCTACAATGTAGGCGAAGCTATCGCCACTCAATGTAAGCGGATCGGTATACAGGTAGACTATGCGCCTGTCGTAGATATCAATAACAATCCTGCAAATCCGGTTATTAACTTCCGTTCCTTTGGTGAGGATAAATATAAGGTTGCTTCATTTGGTAGCAGCATCATGAAGGGGATGCAGGATAATGGTATACTAGCCTGCGCAAAACATTTTCCAGGTCACGGAGATGTTTCTGTTGACTCTCATTACGATCTGCCCGTAATTAATAAATCTTTTGCCCAGCTTGATGAGCTTGAGCTCTACCCGTTTAAAACGATGATAAAGGACGGCATCGGCAGTGTCATGGTAGCGCACCTGTATATTCCGGCTATCGACACTACAACCAATCGGGCAACATCTTTATCACCTAATAATGTCAGCAAGCTGCTCCGTCAGGACCTCGGCTTTAAAGGATTAACATTTACCGATGCACTGGAAATGAAGGGTGTATCTAAGTTTTTCCCTCAGGGAGAAGCCGCTGTGCAGTCGCTCATTGCAGGTAACGACATGCTTTGCCTGCCGGGAGATATAAAAGGCAGCATCCGCAAAGTCAGGAAAGCAATCAGAAAGAAGGAGCTAAGCTGGAAAGATATCGATGAGAAAGTTAACCGCGTACTTCTTGCAAAGTATAACCTGGGGCTTCATGAGTTGACGAAAATCGATACAAGCTCCCTTGCTGCCGATTTAAACGCACATACAGCCGTCCTCAAACAGCAGGTCTATAAAAATGCTATAACGCTCTTACGTAATGACAATCCAGAGCTGCTTTCCAACCTGAAGGCAAAAAAGGTAGCCTACATTGGTGTCGGTGCCGATAAAGCCAATCAGTTTGCCGGCGAGCTCGGGAGTCGCTTAAACGCAGATTCCTATTATCTGCCTTATACAGCTAATAGGGTCTCGGCGGACAGCCTGTTGCAGCTCATCGGCGACAAATACGATGCTGTGATACTGGGTGTACATAAATACAAAAAATATCCAGCCGGAAATTTTGGTGTAAACGAAGACGTAGTGCGCTTTATCAACACATTAGGCAATAAAGAAAACGTATTTAGTTTTATATTCGGAAATCCTTATTTGATCAGCAATTTCTCCGAGACAAAAAACCTTGTTGCATGTTATGAGGACGATCCGCTGATGCACGATACGGCTATAGATTTTATCGAAGGCAGACTTATTCCCGGAGGGTCACTGCCAGTAACAGTGTCTCCCAGGTACCTGTTTGGTTCAGGAATCAAGGCCAAGCCGGTATCATTGACATCGCAGGCCCAGTAACAAAATCAAGGCGCCCAGGCGTTGAGACACGAGATTCCTGATCGCACAGGAGATGGAGTGCTTATATATTATAATTGAGAACAATACAGCAGTTTTAAAATACAATGGAAAGAATAACAGAGAAGGATTCAAATTATACCAATCTAGAGACGATGTCAGTGAAGGAAATCCTCGAAAATATTAATAGAGAGGATAAAACTGTACCAAATGCTGTTGAACAGGTTATCCCTCAGATTGAAAAGCTGGCCGAAATAGTATCTGAAAAAATGAAGAACGGCGGTAGAATGTTTTACATCGGAGCCGGCACCAGTGGTCGTCTTGGCGTACTTGACGCTTCCGAATGCCCGCCTACTTTTGGTGTTCCCTTTGACTGGATTGTCGGCATTATAGCCGGTGGTGATACTGCAATACGCAAAGCAGTCGAATTTGCTGAAGATGATGTTAATCAAGCCTGGATTGACCTTAAGGAATATGATATTGACGAAGGTGACGTAGTGGTGGGTATAGCGGCTTCCGGAACGACACCTTATGTAATTGGCGGACTAAGGAAAGCCAATGAAAATAATATAATAACAGGTTGTATTGTATGTAACTCCGGAAGTCCCGTTGCTGCAGAAGCTAAGTATCCAATAGAAGTAGTTGTCGGTCCCGAGTTCGTTACCGGTTCAACGCGTATGAAATCGGGTACTGCCCAAAAACTTGTGCTGAACATGTTGAGTACCTGCGTGATGATCCGGCTGGGACGCGTTCAGGGAAATAAGATGGTCGACATGCAGCTTACCAACAAAAAGTTATACGAACGCGGTGTGAAGATTATTATGAACGAAACAGGTACACCAGAACCAACTGCTGCAGAACTGCTCCAGAAGTACGGTAGCGTACGTAAAGCGATAGAGGCCACAGCCAAGTAATCTCATTCTTTCAAAGCTCATTTATGTCTCCAATAGTATTATTATCCTTTCTTATCGGATACTTTGCTCTTTTGATTATTGTATCTTACTTCACATCAAAAGGCTCCTCCGATAACTCCTCTTTCTTTATTGCCAACCGTAATTCCAAGTGGTATTTTGTCGCATTTGGGATGATCGGTACCGCCTTATCCGGGGTAACCTTCATCTCAGTGCCGGGCGCGGTTATCAACAGTAGCTTCGGTTACTTTCAGTTTGTTCTGGGAAATGCAGTAGGCTTCGTGCTGATTGCCACTGTTCTGCTGCCCTTGTACTACCGTATCAATCTTATATCCATCTACACCTATCTGGAAAACAGGCTGGGTCACTGGAGCTATAAATCAGGCGCTATGATCTTCCTGATCTCCCGTACCATAGGCTCTGCGTTCAGGCTCTATCTGGTAGCCATTGTACTTCAGAAATTCATTTTCGACGCATGGAACGTTCCTTTTTGGGTAACCATTGCTATCTGTCTGATCCTGATCTGGTCATATACATTCAAAGGAGGACTGAAAACGATCATTATCACCGATACCCTGCAGACTGTTTTCCTCCTCTCTTCGGTAATCTTATCAATATATTTCATATCAAAAAGCCTTAATCTTGATATCACCGGAACTATTGAAACCGTTAAAAATAGCTCGTATTCGAAGATATTCTTTTGGGAAGACTTCATCGGTAACAAGAACCACTTCATCAAGCAATTTTTGGGCGGTGTATTCGTAACCATAGCCATGACTGGGCTCGACCAGGATCTGATGCAGAAGAACCTGAGCTGTAAGAACATAGGTGAGGCGCAAAAAAATATGCTAACTTTCACTGGCGTATTTGTTGTCATGAACATCTTTTTCCTGAGCGTTGGAGCCTTGCTTTACAGCTATGCGGGAGCTAAGGGAATCGATGTAGCGGCCCTCGGCACTCCCGATCATGTATTTCCCGAAATTGCGTTAAACTACCTGGGTGTGCTACCTGCTATAGTCTTTATGCTGGGTCTTACTGCGGCGACCTTTGCGACAACCGATTCAGCATTGACAGCCCTGACGACTTCTTTCTGTGTTGATTTCCTGAATTTCAACAAGAAAGACAATCACAATGATCCGAAATTGATCCGCACCCGCCATATGGTACATGTGGTTTTCTCCGTTATCATGTTGTTGGTTATCCTTGTTTTCAAGGCCATCAATGATGATTCAGTAGTTAACTCGATATTTAAAGCAGCCGGCTATACATACGGACCGCTGCTCGGGTTATTTGCCTTCGGCATGATCTCTAAAAGAGCTGTTAAAGATAAGCTGGTTCCGTTTTTCTGTATCCTGTCTCCGGTAATCTCATTCATGATCGACAAATATTCACCAGCCTTAATTGGTTATTCTATCGGTTTTGAACTTATCGTTATCAATGGTCTGATTACCTACCTGCTCCTCTTCCTAACGAGCAGACATCATACAGATGAAGAAAGGAAGAGCGTAGTTTATTAATATTGCAAGATTTAAATTGTACGATTGTTTATGAATATAGGAACGATGCTTGAGGCGGTCATGCCTAAAGCAAGGATTAAGGCGAGGTTGATTGATGTGGTTTCTTATGCTTCAGACGCAGGATTTTATTACCTGCAGCCAAAAGCAGTAGTCCAGCCCGTCTCAGAGGAGGAGGTAAAAAGATTATTCCGCTTCTCACATGAGCATCGTATTCCCCTGACATTCCGTGCGGCAGGTACGAGCTTGTCCGGACAATCCATTACTGACGGAATCCTCGTAGATCTCAGTCAGTACTGGAGCCTGGTCCGCGTCGAAGATTCCGGAGAAGCCGTAAGGGTTCAACCCGGGGTAACCGGGGCGGTTGTCAACGCACAATTAAAAAAATATAAAAAGAAGATCGGACCAGACCCCGCCAGTATCAATTCGGCGATGATGGGAGGGATCCTTTCCAATAATGCCAGCGGAATGTGCTGTGGAGTCAGTCGCAACTCTTATCACACCACCAGGTATATCCGTTTCATATTACCGAACGGGTTGAGCTATTCAACCGAAAATAAAGAAGACTACAGCAGGTTTCGCCAGGAGAACCCTGCAATATACGACAAGCTGATCGCTCTGCGTGAACAGATCAGGAGTAATCAGGAGATTTACGCCCGCATTCGCAGTAAATACAAGACCAAGAATACCGTAGGATATTCCGTTAACTCCTTCATCGATCATGAAGAGCCGATGGATATTCTCGCACACCTGCTCATAGGAGCAGAGGGTACACTTGGCTTTATTGCTGAGGCAGTGATGCAGACGGTGCCCGACTATCCGATGAAGTCGACCGCTCTCATCTACTTCCCTGATATTTTCGCAGCCTGCAAAGCCATCGTGCCCCTTACAAACTCGGGTGCCGAAGCCGTGGAGCTGATGGACCGCGCATCACTTCGTTCCGTGGAGCATATCCCTGGAGTACCAGATGTGCTGAAGACCCTGCCCGAAAGCGCAGCGGCCCTCCTGGTGGAGTATCAGGGAAATACCCAGGAAGAGCTCGATGAAAAGAGCGAACGTTTTCTCGCTGTAGCACCGGAGCTTTCTATGCTTAACGCGCCTGTGTTCAGCACGAACCCGATTGAGCAGGCCTTTCTCTGGAAAATCCGTAAAGGCATGTTTCCTGCAGTAGGCGCGGTGAGGGCAAGTGGCAGTACGGTTATCCTTGAAGATATTGCCTTTCCGGTAGCGCAGCTCGGTGATGCCATCCTCGATCTGCACGACTTATTTAAGGCCCATGATTATAATCAGGCCATCATCTTCGGACATGCGAAAGACGGCAATATCCATTTCGTAGTAACGCAGTCTTTTGAAACACCTTCAGAGGTAGAGCGCTACGATCGCTTCCTGCAGGACGTGGTTGATCTGGTAGTAAAAAAATATGATGGCGCCTTAAAAGCCGAGCATGGCACAGGCCGAAATATGGCCCCCTTTGTAAGTACGGAATGGGGAGAGGAAATCTATGAGGTGATGAAATCACTGAAGAGCGTCATCGACCCGGAGAACCTGCTCAATCCCGGAGTCATTATCAATGCCGACAAGAATGCCCATATACAGAACCTCAAGGAGTTACCGAGAGTAGAGGAGGAGGTCGACAAATGCATGGAGTGCGGCTTCTGTGAATACAAATGCCCGAGCCGAAATATCACGCTGACGCCTCGTCGTCGAATTGTAGTCAGGCGCGAACTGCTAAGGCTCAAGCGACAGGGCAAAACCCAAACATACAAAGAGCTATTAAATGAGTACCAGTACGATGGACTGGAAACGTGCGCAGTAGACGGCCTTTGCGCTACAGCCTGTCCGGTCGATATAAACACAGGCTCCCTGGTTAAGCGTCTTCGCAGAGAAAGTCATAGCGATTTCGCCAATAGTGTAGCCATGATGGTTGCTAAGAACTTCCGTCCTTTAGCGGGTGCAGTGAAGCTTGCCCTTCAGGCAGGTAACGTGATGAACAAGATCCTCGGTCCGAATACTCTCGTAAGAACCACCGGAGCGATTAAAAAGGTGGTTCCCGTCATGCCACTGTGGAGTAACCAGCTGCATGCATCAGTTGATACAAAGGCCTACGGTTCCACTAATGTCAAATCAGAAAAGACCGTTGCGATCTATTTCCCGACCTGTATCTCACGGAACATGGGAGGATCAGCAGATAAAGAAGAAAGCATCGTAGACGTATTCAGGAAAGTTTCCCAAAAGGCCGATGTCGGCTTCTGGATACCAGACGATATAGCAGGTACCTGCTGCGGACAGCTATTCTCATCCAAAGGGTTCAAAGACGCCTACACCTACACCGTTAACCAGACCATAGAAAAACTCTGGAATTGGACCGATCATGGAAAGTATCCGGTCGTGCTTGATATTACTTCCTGCACACATACCCTTCAGGGCTGCAGACCGGCACTGAATCCCGAAAACCAGCTCCGTTATGATGCCATGAAGATTATCGACAGTATCGATTACATCAGCGATTACCTATTGCCAAAGCTGACTATCAGGCAAAAAAAGAATGCCATTGTACTTCATCCGGTTTGTTCACTGCAGCATATGGGTCTCGAAGCCAAGTTTGTCAGCATCGCCCGTCAGATGGCCGAGGTGGTTGATGTGCCGCTCCACGCGGGTTGCTGTGGGATGGCGGGCGACAGAGGCTTTCTCTTCCCCGAGCTAACACGCTCAGCCACAATGCCAGAAGCGCTTGAGGTTCAGCAGAAAGAATACGAAGGTTATTATTCTACGTCCAAGACCTGCGAAATGGCCATGTCAGATGCTGTAGGCAAGAACTATAAATCTATTATTTACCTCTTGAACGAGTGTATATAAAGACTCCGCGTATAAAGTTGATTCAGGTTTCTACAAAACCTGAACAGCTTCAGCATAGCGTGTCAGCTGAGGATCCTTAGGATCCAGATCGGTAATGAGGTAATTAACAGCATTTAGTCCGCAAATCTTCATTTTCTGGATAGATTCAAGCTTTTCGCCGATACTGATAACAGCTGTCTTCTGGGCCGATTTCAGCATCGCCTTCTTCACCTGTACCACCTCCCAGTCAGATTCTGTTACTCCAGCTTGGAAAGAGAGGCCGTTGGTACCCATGATGCATAGATCTACCTTGATATCTGCCAAAAGATTAATGGTAAGAGCACCTGTATTGATATGAGAATTCTTAGAAAGCTGTCCGCCTATAAGAATAACCTCGACACCCGCACGTTCAGTTAACTCCAGGCCAACCAGGGGACTAACCGTAAATACCGTACATTCAATATTGTCAGGAACAGAGCGGGCCCATTCAATCATGGTAGTACCACCGCCGGCAAGCAGCACCATGCCATTCTGCACAAGATTCATGGTTTTCTGCACAATGATTTTCTTAGCGTCTTTTGCGTAGACCTCATTCTGCTGAAAAGGATAGTGAAAAGATTTCGACAAGGCTCCACCGTAAACCTTCAGGATCTTACCGCTCTCAGCAAGTTCATTCAGGTCTCTGCGTATCGTATCTTCCGATACTGCCAGCTGAACGCTGAGGTCGGATGATAAAACTTTATTGTGGAGGTTTATTTGTTTTATGATGTAGGCTTGTCTTTCTTCTTTTAACATAATAATTGAAGTCTTGAGTTCAAATATATAGAAAAACACAAGTTTTCAGCTGTTAATGTAACGGGAATATAGCAGATCGGCTATTTTCTTCAACTATACTGACAGAACGTTGTTCTAAAAGTCATAAACAAGACAGGATATGATTAAACTAACTTATCTCGTAATAGCAACGCTTATATTTGTTTCATGTAATTCACCTTCCCGTCCTGATTCAAAAAATACAGGAGAGAAAAGAGATACTATACAATTCGCACAGGGAAAGATGTTATTTGATCGCGAAGATTGCGCGGGATGTCATGCTGAAAATCAGGCCATTGTTGGCCCCTCATTCCGGCACCTCGCAGCGGAATATCCGCCAACCGAAGCAAATATTGCTCATTTAGCGCATATCATTCAGATTGGCGTCAAGCCCAACCAGGGTGTCTGGGGCGGACGGGAAATGCCTTCGCACCCCAGGCTCAGTCGTGAAGAGGCAGAAGAGATCGTGAAATACATGTTGTCGTTTCCTGCCGATCCCGATAAACCTTTTTTATACAATACCAAGTAGATGAACAAAAAACGCAATTATATATTAATACTGATTGTTATAGCCGGATTGCTTTACATGATGAAAGACTCTTTCTTCCAACCGGGAGCAGAGGATTTGAAGGGGAACTTTAAGGAACTCAGCTTCACCCGTAACGAGAACAATACCGGGCCGGTATTACGTCTCTACTCGGTTAGTCTGACTGATACACTCTGGAAAGAGATGGAAACCTATGGAAATTATATGCCCCATACCAAGTACGGCGTAACTAAAGTCTTTTTCTTTCTAAACGGTAGTTCATCGCCTGCAGGCATATCACTAGATACGCAGAAACCCGCAGAAGAATATCAGAACAATTGCGTAGCCATGTATGAAAAAGACGCAAACAGCCAGGTAAAGCTCGTTCGCTATCCATTTCGATGAGACTATGGCGCATAAACCTCTACAAACACGCATAATCAAATAGCGCAAATGTTTAGTTTTGCAGCATAATTAACAAAAATGAGAAGGATACATTTTTTTATTACATCCTGCCTGCTGGTGGCCATGCTTTTCAGCTCGGTCGTTAAGGCAGACGAAGGGATGTGGGTGCCGATGCTCATCGGCAAGAACTATGAACAGATGAAGAAGCAGGGATTCAAGCTGACCCCTGAAGATCTTTACAACGTTAACAAAGCCAGTCTGAAAGATGCGATCGTTTCCTTTGGCGGATTCTGTACAGGAGAGATCGTTTCGAAAAACGGACTGATCTTCACCAATCACCACTGTGGATATGATGCTATTGTCACGAAATCAACACCTCAGGATAATATCCTTGACAACGGATTCTGGGCAAAGCAGTACGGAGAAGAAAAGCCAATCGAAGGTTTATTCGTAAACTTCCTGATACGCATGCAGGATGTTACTGAGCAAATCAATGCTGCAACCCAAGGTATAGCAGAAGACAAAAAAGAAGACGCTATCCAGGCAGCTGGTGCACGTATTGCTGCCGACGCTACCAAAGGGACACATTACGAAGGCTTTGTACGCGATTTCTACAAAGGAAACCAGTATTTCCTATACATCTTCGAGAAATTCACTGACGTGCGTCTGGTAGGTACACCTCCACAATCAATTGGTAAATTCGGTGGCGATACAGACAACTGGCAGTGGCCAAGACATACAGGAGACTTTTCCGTTTTCCGTGTGTATGCAGGAGCCGATAATAAGCCTGCCGAATATTCAGCAAACAACAAGCCTTATACTCCGAAAAAGTTCCTTCCGGTTTCTATTAAGGAACTGAAAAACGGCGACTTCTCTATGGTATACGGTTTCCCTGGCAGAACAGACCGCTTTCTTACTTCAAGCGGAGTAAAGCTTGCTACTGAAAGAACATCTCCAACAATCGTTAAGCTTCGCGACATTCGTCTGAAAGCCTGGGATGAAGTAATGGAAAAAGACGTTGCTACCCGCCTGAAACTTTCTTCTGTACATGCAAGAATTGCTAACTACTGGAAGTACTTCATCGGACAAACCGAGCAGTTGAAGCGTCTGAAAATCTACGAAAAGAAGGTAAAAGAAGAGGAAGAGTTTGCTGCATGGGCAGCCAATAAGCCCGAATATGCAAACCTGACCAAAGATTACCAGGAGATTTACGCAGCCTATGCACCTTTTGCCGTTCAGCGTACCTATATCAACGAAGGATTCTTCGCATCAAACTGGGTGAAGCAGGCTATTCCTGCAAAGTCTGCATTAACATTGCTTGAATCTAAAAGAGGTGATGCATCAGCGTTGAAAGAAGCGCAAGACAAGCTTAACGCCAGCATAGCAGAGTACGAAGAAACGTATAACGAGCAGGCAGATAAGAAGATCTTCGTTCAGATTCTTACAGCTTTCTATAACGATATTCCAAAGAACCAGCACCCTAAGTTCTATACCGTTATCGCGCAGGATTACTGGCAGGGAACACCTGAGGCAACATTCCAGAAATTCGCGAATGAGCTTTGGGAAAAATCAAACTTCATCCGTCCGGAGAAAATGAAAGCTTTCTGGAGTAATCCAACGTTGAAAGGTATTGAGCAGGATCCGGGATACAAATATGCTATCAACCTGATGCCTGCGGACTATATCCGCAACAACTTCGGTACAGCAATCTCCGACTTTGAAAACAAGAAAGCAGCTCTTGATAAGACTTATATGAAGGCGCTTCTTGAGAAGAATAAGGGAAAACTAATGTATCCGGATGCTAATTCCACCATGCGTATCACCTACGGAAAAGTTCAGAACTACAATCCGAAAAACGGTATTACTTATGATATCACCACCACTATTGATGGTGTTATGGAGAAATACGTTCCGGGAGACGCGGAATTTGACTTACCTCAAAACCTTATCGACGCATACAACGCGAAAAACTATGGTCAGTACGCTGATGCGAATGGCGACCTGGTAGTAAACTTTATCAGTAACAACGATATCACAGGTGGTAACTCAGGTTCTCCGGTTATCAATGCAGAAGGAGAGTTGATCGGACTAGCATTCGACGGAAACTGGGAAGCTATGTCAGGCGATATCGCATTTGATAAAGAGTATAAACGCACGATCAGTGTGGATTCACGTTATGTATTGTGGTGCATTGACATCCTTGGCGGTGCCAAGAACATTATTGCAGAATTGGATATCCGCAAAGATCCAGTGATAAAAGCGACAAAGAAAACCAAAAAGAAATAATGCTTAAGACCAGAAAAGGCGTCTATCCAAATAGGGTAGACGCCTTTTTTTATGCTCGAGATTTTAAAGATCAAATATCGTCAGGTTCCCGCTCTGGAAAAAACTCACCGGTTAAGGTGATCATTCCATTTTCGAAGTCAGCCTCGAAGTCAATCTGCATCTTAGCCTTATCACTCAGATCCAGATCTGCACACGCATTGTATAATCCCAGGATGTAGCGCGCCATAAAAGAGCCTTTTCCTTCCTCATCAACCGTCATGGAGCTTGTATCCAGCTCAAGATGATCTACACTGCCCCGCTCACGAAAATGATATCCCATCAGCAGATCTTCTACGTGCTTGATCTCATTTTCTAAAGTTTGTGCCAAAATAACTTTCTTATCAGCACCATCCTGTATCGCCTCAATGGCCTGAGGCGACATCGCAAATTTTGTTGTTTCCTGCATAGCTCAGTCGTTTTGTTTCGATCCATGGAGCGTGCCCGTCTTTACCTTTTCGGCAATTTCCAGACTACGCTTTATGCGGGTGTCTACAGTTTTAGCAGAACGGATATAGTAGATCAGTCCACGTTTTCGTCCCGGAAGAAGTTTTTCAAACTCAAAGCTGAAGTGATCATCCTGAGTCAGCACCTCCAGCAGTTCTTCTGGAAGCTGCAATCCGTCATGCACATCACTGCGCACCCTTACGTTGAAAGGAACATGCGGAGCCAGTTTATGTTTTTTTATCAGTTGTTTACTGGCAATGATGATATAGCCACTCTGACGCGGATTCAGGGCACAAGGGAATTCCTCAGCTCCGTTAACCGAACACAGGATTCGTACGGCGCCTTTGCCTTCCCTGAATACAAGGCAGACATCTTCCGGCACAACAATGACATACTGATTCATTGCACCTCCAACTTCATTAAGGAAGCCTGTAAACTCTGCTTTTTTGTTAGTGATAGATGAATTCACCAAATTCTGATTTGATCGTTACCTGTTTCTTTTCGGCAGCCTCAACGCGACCCACGATCTGTGCATCGATATGGAAGCTTTGAGAAATAGCAATTATATCATCGGCAACCTCTTGCGGAACATAGATCTCCATACGGTGACCCATATTGAAGACCTTATACATTTCCTCCCAGCTGGTGCCCGACTCTTCCTTGATCAGCTTAAAGAGCGGTGGAAGAGGGAATAAATTATCCTTTATAACATGCAGATTCTCGATAAAGTGCAATACTTTCGTTTGTGCGCCACCGCTGCAATGTACCATGCCATGGATGTCAGAACGGTGACTTTCCAAAATCTTTTTGATTACCGGTGCATAGGTACGGGTAGGAGAGAGTACCAGTTTGCCTGCAGTCATGGTTTTACCCAGACCTATTTCAATTTCGTCGGTCAGCTTTTTGCTTCCTGAAAATACAAGTTCATAAGGCACCGAAGGATCATAGCTTTCGGGATAAGCTACCGCAACCGATTTGCCAAATACATCATGACGTGCTGAGGTCAGTCCGTTCGATCCCATACCACCATTATACTCCTTTTCGTAAGTCGCCTGACCCGAAGAAGAGAGTCCCACAATCACATCACCCGGCTGAATAGTATGGTTCGAAATAACATCTGAGCGCTTCATGCGGCAAGTCACCGTAGAATCCACGATTAGCGTGCGTACCACATCGCCCACATCAGCAGTCTCCCCGCCTGTCGAGTAAATACCTACACCCATCTCACGCAGCTCAGCCAGGATTTCCTCAGTTCCATTAATTAAGGCAGCGATAACCTCACCCGGAACCAGGTTTTTGTTTCTTCCGATAGTAGAAGAAAGCAATATCTGATCTATAGCGCCAACACATAGCAGGTCGTCAATGTTCATGATGATGGCGTCCTGAGCGATACCTTTCCAAACGGATAAATCGCCCGTTTCCTTCCAGTAAACATACGCCAGGGAAGATTTTGTACCGGCACCGTCCGCGTGCATGATATTGCACCAGTCCTCATCACCACCCAGAATATCCGGAATGATCTTACAGAAAGCCTGCGGATATAAACCTTTATCAATGTTTTTTATGGCATTGTGTACGTCTTCTTTTCCAGCAGACACGCCTCGTTGGTTGTATTTAAGATCTGACATCAGGGCAAAGATAATGATGATGCAGACATTTACAGACATAAAAGTCTGTCGTTTTTAAGGTAATTCACTGAACCTTTATATCTTTAGATAGCCTAAAATAAACCTTTATTCCCAAACCATGAATAAACCGAGGATACACCTGCTTCTTTGTTTCATCATCTTGCTCCAAAGCTTTGCCTATGCACAAACCGAAGTGAAGAACAAGCGTGAGCGATTGCTGATGGATGTCGGCTGGCGTTTCTCCTTCGGTCATGCTTACCAAACCGAAAAGGATTTCCATACCGGAACAAGCTATTTTTCCTATCTGGCCAAGGCCGGCTATGGTGATGGAGCCGCCGATCCTGCCTTTGACGATCGCTCCTGGCGCATACTTAATCTGCCACATGATTGGGCAGTAGAGCAGGACTTTAGTGAGAAAGCGAGCTTTAGTCACGGCTTTAAAACCATCGGCCGCAATTTTCCTGAGGCCAGTGTGGGCTGGTACCGCAAGACTTTCAGCATCCCTGAGTCGGATCTGGGGCGCAAGATCTCCATTGAGTTCGACGGCGTCTTCAGGAATTCGGCCGTTTGGATCAATGGCCACTACCTTGGTACAGAAGAGAGCGGGTATAACAGCTTTCGTTATGACCTCACGGACTACCTGAACTATGGAGGCAGCAATGTTATCGCGGTACGTGCAGATGCAACCATGGAAGAGGGCTGGTATTACGAAGGTGCGGGTATTTACCGACATGTTTGGCTCAGTAAACACGATCCCCTGCATGTAGCTCCAAATGGTACCTTCGTTACCACCAAAGTTATAGGAACAACAGCACAAGTGCATGCCCTGGCTAAAATCAGCAACGAATCACAAACCGGCAAGACATTCACAGTGGTACAAACCATCACTGATCCCCAGGGAAATCAGATAGCCAGGGGACGCAAGGACAAGCTATATTTATCGCCATTTAAAAATCAGGAAGTAACAATCGAGCTAACTGTAGATAACCCTAAGCTATGGGATACCGAGAATCCGAATTTATATAAACTCACTACAACCATCCTGGAAGGTGCTGCTGAATCCGACCGGTATGATACCTCTTTTGGCATCCGTACCATCCGGTTTGACGCCAGGGAAGGCTTCTTCCTCAACGGCAAGCATGTCAAGCTTAAAGGAACCAATAATCATCAGGACCATGCGGGTGTAGGTACGGCCCTGCCCGATGAGCTGCAGTACTACCGCATCCGAAAGCTGAAAGATATGGGTGCAAATGCTTACCGTTGTTCGCATCATCCACCAACACCCGAGCTGCTCGAAGCATGCGACAAACTTGGCATGCTTGTCATCAATGAGAACCGCCTGATGGGTACCAATGAGCATATGCATGGTGATATGAGGAGGCTCATCATGCGCGACCGTAACCACCCGAGTGTCATTGCCTGGTCTATCGGAAACGAAGAATGGGCCATCGAGAACAGCGAGACCGGTGCACGAATTGCCAAAACGATGCAGGCTTATGCCCAAAGCCTGGACTCTACCCGCGCTATTACTGTAGGTATCAGCGGAGGCTTTCAGAGCGGTATATCCGACGTGATTGATGTGATGGGCTACAACTACCTCGGCAACGGCGATATCGATGCCCATCACAAACGTTTTCCCGGCCAGCCGGGGATGGGTACTGAAGAAGGATCAACCTTCGCGACCAGGGGAATCTATGTTGATGATCCCGGGAGACAACATATTGCATCTTATGATGAGAAACCGCGACCGAGCTTCTATAGCATCGAAGAAGGCTGGAACTTTTATGTCGGGCGACCATACATGGCAGGAATGTTTATCTGGACAGGTTTCGATTACAGGGGTGAGCCAACTCCTCACGGTTGGCCATCGGTAACCTCCTACTTCGGCATGATGGACCTTTGCGGATTTCCTAAAGACAATGTTTACTATCTGAAGTCCTGGTGGCAAAAACAGCCCGTCCTGCATATTCTTCCTCATTGGAACTGGAAGGGCAGGGAAGGCGAGGAGATCGACGTCCGCATTTACAGCAACTGCGATGAAGTAGAGCTCTTCCTGAACAAGAAGAGTCTTGGTAGAAAACCTATGAAGCTCAATTCGCATCTTCAATGGAAAGTGCCTTACACAGCCGGAAAGCTCGAAGCAACAGGTTATAAGAATGGCAAAAAAGTGCTGACAGAATCGAGGACCAGCAGTGCTGAAGCGAGCCAGATCAGGCTTTCAGCACATAAAAAGACCCTTCAGGCGAATGGGGAAGATTTAGCTGTAATCACTGTAGAAGTAGGTGACAAGAACAATATCAGCGTACCTACAGCCGAGAACGAGATTAGCTTCTCCATCAGCGGTCCGGGCAGGATCATTGGTGTCGGCAACGGTAACCCGTCCTCACTTGAGCGGGAAAACTTTGTTGACCAGATCAGGAATGTAGGGATAAGCGGGATCATAGAAAAGGCGGTACCGGATGTCGTGGGCGGTCAGCAATATCTAAACCATCAGAAAGACAGCACCTGGAAGGATGCCTTCATTGGTCGCGACTATAAAAATCTCGCAGCAACCTATATCCACCGGGGAATATTTGAACTTCCTCAAGATTACAATGCTTCCACCGTTACTTTCTTTTACAAGAATATCGGTAAAGACCAACACATCTATATAAACGGTAAAGAAATAGCAAAAGGCCTTAACGACTCCAAAGAAGGTCATGTTTTCAAGCTCAATCACGCTATGCTCAGGGCAGGAGCCAACGAGCTGACTATCATCGCTGCGCCTATCCCGAAGAAACGCGATTGGGATAAGGTCAATACAGATCCCGGCACTATTCAGGTTCTCACTCCCGCAGCTCCCGGGAAGAGAAAGCTGTTCAGCGGTCTTGCACAGGTCATCGTTCAATCAAACGGTGAAAGTGGGGACATAAAATTACAAGCAAGTTCACCAGCACTTAAAGCCGCATCCTTAACTATTCAGGCACGACCAGGTGGAACACGACCGGCAGTAAAGTAACACATCAAGAAAAGGAAATGAAAAAGACATTAGCACTCCTCAGTTTGCTCACCGCAGCAACCGTCAGTCAGACGCCTGCGCAGACGAAAAAAAACTTTATCAGTAATCCCATCGTCAGCGGTTATTTTGCCGACCCGACAATTGTTAAGGATAAAGACACCTTTTATATTTATGCCACCATCGACCCGTGGGGTGCAGATGAGCTGGCTGTGCTTCAAACAAAAGACTTTAAGACCTTCGAAAGAAAAAAGCTCAACTGGCCGACAAAGCAAGCTTGCGCCAGTCCCACTTCAGGAGACGCGATGGTTTGGGCTCCAGCCGTAGTCAAAGCCCCCAATGGTAAATATTACATGTATGTAGCGGTAGGCAGCGAAATCTGGGCCGGCGTCAGTGATGTACCACTCGGTCCGTGGAAGAACCTGAAAGCAGACAATACGCCGCTTATTATCCAGACTGACTTTCCGAAGGTGCATAATATCGATGCCGATTGCTTCATTGATGAAGATGGTCAGGCTTATCTCTACTGGGGCTCAGGGTACAACTGGAAGAACGGGCGCTGTATGGTTGTTAAGCTGAACAAAGACATGGTTACTTTCGCTGAGACACCAAGGGACGTGACCCCGCCCACCTTCTTTGAAGGAGCGCACATGATTAAGCGCAACAGTAAATATTACCTTATGTTCTCTTCAGGCAAAGCAATAGACGCCACGTACCGCGTCGGTTATGCCATCGGCGACACGCCATACGGACCCTTTAAGGAAGGTTCCGACAACCCTATTCTCAGCACTACGCCGGATAGTACCACCTACGGACCCGGACACCATACCGTGTTCCGCGAAGGCCGGCAAGACTACATCCTTTACCACCGCCTCACGCCGAATAAAGAAAAGGCTGTGCTTCGGCAATTATGTATAGACTCCCTCAATTATAATACAGACGGAAGCATCAAAAAGATCATTCCGAAAGGAGTGAGCCCTTTCATAAAGGCCAGTACCGCCAGAAAGTAGAAAACGGGGCTGTATCATGGACGAAATGAGCAGCCTCTTCTTTCCTTTAAGAGAATAATCTAAGACTTGGAAGAAAACGATACCCGCTTCCCTACCTGGAAATGTGCCTTGTCTCCATCCTCTTTCGCTCGTTTCTTCGTCGCCGTTGTTGTCGTCTTTGTTGTTTTCTCTTTCCTTCGTTCCAGATACCGTAGCAGCCTGTTACCCTCATAACACATATTATGAATAGCTGCTCCTCGTGTTTGCTGCGCCTCGCTGAGTTCCATATTCACAGGACCCGAAGGGTACTCGCCCGGCTCTTCTGCAGCATAAGCGGCGATTATCGCACAGGGACTGAACTCTTTGCTATTCAGGATCACGTATTCTTCCTCCATCCTTGTTTCGCTATAGGCCAGCAGCGAAACGCTCAACATCAAAAGTTGGTCTGCTTCGGGCTGAGTCTCAAACCGGATTTCCTGTGCTTTCAGCTGGCCGTGTTTACGAACCTCCACGTCTTTGACTTCCAGGTATTCATAGTACTCCTGACGGAAGTTGAAGCCGATCAGGCTGAAACGAATGCGGTACTTGCTGACTGCTTTGCTGATGCCTAAGGGTACCCGGAGGTCTGTTTTGGCGTTCAGAGCCCCCATGAAGACGCTGATCCTCCCCCGCTCATCACGCTCTACCCGCTGGCTCACCCGCAGCACTTCGCTCAGCCGGCTCTTGATATTGAAATCCATCCCGATGATGCTGTCAAGATCGGCATCATGCAGGTCGCGTCGGCCTACGCTTCCGCTTTGGCTGCCCCGGATGCCCCGGTACACCAGCTGTGTACTGCGACTAACCGCCTTCCCGTCGCGGTAGATATAAGCCGGTTGGAATGCATTGCGGATAACCGCCGCCGTTGTACTGGAAAGACCGAACTCCGTGGAGGCACGGATGCTTTCGCTGGTCTG
>Ga0160433_100119_pt1 | contig 74337 bp, 67 predicted proteins | sample HID1972K_E0MG_FD_108235 | JGI IMG/M metagenome (GOLD analysis project Ga0160433, IMG submission 108235) | Enriched pill bug-associated microbial communities from UW Madison campus, WI, USA - HID1972K_E0 MG | ecosystem: Host-associated > Arthropoda: Insects > Digestive system > Unclassified ...
AGCGGCCGTAAAGCCAGCCATCTCGATCTGTCTGGTGCAGCGCGGTTACAGGGGTTGCGACCGCTGCGCGGTCGATCGCGCGGTCCGGCGTCCCGGCACAAGGCCGCTCCTACAAAGTACAGACAAATCAATGAGTTAGCGTGTGTTCTATGAGAGCGGGCTCGCCCGCGATAGCGCCAGCACGTTCAACGCTGTTGTTCAGTCGACGCTGTCGCTAGCCAGCCCGCCTCCATAGAGACTGCGTTGCCTCAGCCTTCCTCAGGCCAGAACCGCAGCGGTTTGCCTTCGGTCGGCCAGAAACGCACCTGCTCGACCGACGAGACATCCCAGCGCTGCACCGTTTCCAGGGCCTGGAGGAAGCGTTGCTCCTGTTCCATCAGCGCCGGGGCGCAGAGCTTGCGGGTTTTGCCGACCTTGCCGAAGCTCAGCGCCTCGCCATCCAGGGTGTACGGCGCGAACCAATGGTTGCAGCCGGCATTGCCGTAGGCACGGCCATCGGCGCCCAAGGTCAGGGTGAGGTTGCTGTAGTCGATCAGCGGCCGTTCGCCAATCCACTCCAGCACATAGCTGCGCTCTTGCTGCAACTGTATGGGTTCGGCGGCGCAGCCGGCCAGGCTGCCGACGGCCAGGGTGCCCAGCAGCAGCTTCACTGGACAGCCTCCTGGCAACGCGGGCACAGGTGCTGCTCACCGCGGCTGACCCAGCCCAGTTCGGCAATGCGCGCACGCGCGGCCGGCTGGCGGGCCTTGTTGCCCAGCTTGCCATCCACGGCGAACTCGAAGTCCAGCACGGCCTCGCAGGCATCGCACTTGACCTGCCAGGTGAGGATCTCCAGCTCGCCGAAGACCGGCCCGCTGGCCACGGCGACCCACTGGCCGCGCGGGTTGATCAGGTGACGCACGCTTTCCACGGTCAGGCGCATGGAGAGGTCCTTGCTGCCCTTGAGGGTGACCAGCAGGACGTCGCCCTTCTGGATCGACCCACCGTTGCCGGTGACCTGGTAACGCCCGGCTGCCAGGGCGCGGCATTCGATCAGGGTGTGTTGCGGGTTGAATAGGGTGTAGCGGAAATCGTGTTCGACCATGGGTCCTCCAAATCTGCCGCGTATCCTAGCATCAACCCTCTACCAGATTCTGCGGTTTGCCTGCCGCCCAGCGGCTTATATTGTCCAGCGTGGTCGCGGCGATGGCGGCCAGCGCCTCATGGGTGAGGAAGGCCTGGTGGGCGGTGACGATGACGTTGGGGAAGGTCAGCAGGCGGGCCAGCACATCGTCCTGCAGTGGCAGATCGGAGCGGTCTTCGAAGAACAGCTGCGCTTCTTCTTCATAGACATCCAGTCCCAGGTAGCCGAGCTGGCCGCACTTGAGCGCGTCGATCAACGCCGGGGTGTCGACCAGCGCCCCGCGCCCGGTATTGATCAGCATGGCGCCGGGCTGCAGCTGGGCCAGGCTTTGGCGGTTGATCAGGTGGCGGGTGGACTCGGTCAGCGGGCAATGCAGGCTGATGATGCGTGACTGGCGCAGCAGCTCGGGCAGCGCCAGGTAGCGTGCGCCGAGCGCCAGCAGTTCGGGGTTGGGGCAGGGGTCGTAGGCCAGCAACTGGCAGCCAAAGCCTGCCATGATACGGGCGAACGCGGTACCGATCTGTCCGGTGCCAACCACCCCGACGGGCTTGCCATGGAGGTCGAAGCCGGTGAGCCCGTGCAGGGTGAAATCGCCTTCGCGGGTGCGATTGTAGGCGCGGTGCAGGCGGCGGTTGAGCGCCAGGGTCAGCGCCACGGCATGCTCGGCCACCGCGTGCGGCGAATAGGCCGGCACCCGCGCTACCGCCAAGCCCAGGCGTTCGGCAGCCGCCAGGTCGACATGATTGTAGCCGGCCGAGCGCAGGGCGATCAGGCGCGTGCCGCCTTCGGCCAGGCGTGCCAGCACCGGGGCGTCCAACTCGTCATTGATGAAGGCGCAGACCACCTCGTGGCCGGCGGCCAAGGGGGCGGTGTCCAGGGTCAGCCGGGCGGCCTGGAAGTGCAGTTCCAGGCCGGGCACCGCAGGCGCGGCGATGAAGCTTTGCTCGTCGTACTGCTGGCTGCTGAAGAACAGAGCGCGCATGGTGAGGTCCTTTCAGGTGTGTGAGCGGCGCGGGCTCAAGCGCTCAGCCGCGCCTCGGTCGCGAGCCGCGCCATCGCGCGCTCGAGCTCGTCCAATGCCTGCATGGCCTGCGGGTGGTCCTGCTTGAGCAGGGTTTCGCTGCGCTGGCAGGCCGCCCGCAGTTGGGGCACACCGCAGTAGCGCGAGGCGCCGTTGAGGCGATGGACGCGTTCGATCAGGGCCGTGCGGTCAGCCGTTTCGCGAGCCACGCGGATAGCATCACGGTCAGCCTCCAGCGAGGCCAGGAGCATGGCCAGCATATCAGCCGCCAAGTCCGGCTTGCCGGCCGCCAGGCGCAGGCCTTCCTCAGGATCCAGTATCTTCAATTCGCTGCTCTCGGGCAGGCGCTCGGCGGGGCGATCCTGGTGCGGCGTGCGCAGGCTCAGTCCGGTCCATTTCATCACCACCTGGGCCAGCTGACGCTCGCTGATCGGCTTGGTCAGGTAGTCGTCCATGCCGCTGTGCAGCAGGGCGCGTTTCTCGTTGGCCATGGCATGGGCGGTCAGCGCGACGATGGGCAAGGCATTGGCGCTCTGGCTGATCTCCCACTGGCGGATCTGCTCGGTGCAGGCCCGCCCATCCATGCCCGGCATCTGCACGTCCATCAGCACCAGGTCGAAAGGTTCGTCCTTTATTGCCTGAACGGCGGCATAGCCGCTGTCGACCGCCTGTACCTCGGCGCCAAGCCCTTCGAGCAGGGTCTGCACCAGCAGCAGGTTTGCCGGATTGTCGTCGACACAGAGTATCCTTGGCGCCGGCTGGTTGCTCCGGCTGCGCTGTTCGAGACTGGGCCTTCGCGGGTGCACCAGCTCCAACAACAGGCGTCGCAGCTTGCGTGTGCAGCTCGGCTTGGACAGCAGTTGGCCATGGCCATTGGCAAGGTAGGGGTGGTACTGCGCCTGTTCGGTGGTCGGACACAACACCACCGCCTGGCAGCCGTGGCGTTCGAGGTGCTTGTTGAACTGGCCCAGTTGCTCGGGCGACAGGTTGCCCAGGTTGGCGCCCAGGACCGCGAACTCGAACGGATGCCCGGCCTGGCTGGCGGCCTCCACGGCAGGCAGCAACGGGTCGAAGGAGGCGAACTGGCTGACGCTCAGGCCGCAGTCTTGCAACTGGTGCTCCAAGGCCTGACGCGCCAGCGCGTGGCCATCGACGATCGCCACGCGGCGTCCCACCAGGGCCTGCAGCGGCCGTTCCTCGGCGTCATCATGGGCCTTGGGCAGGTTGAGGCTGATCCAGAACTGCGAGCCTTCCCCTGGGGTGCTGTCGACACCGATCTCGCCACCCATCTGCTCGATCAGGCGCTTGGAGATCACCAGCCCCAGGCCGGTGCCGCCAGGCTGGCGCGACAACGAATTGTCGGCCTGGCTGAAGGCCTGGAACAGCGTGCGCACGTCCTGGGGCGAGAGCCCGATACCGGTGTCCTGCACGCTGATGCGCAGTTGCACGCTGTCTTCGTGCTCGTCCTCGAGCATCGCACGGGCGACGATGGTGCCTTCGCGGGTGAACTTGATGGCATTGCTCACCAGGTTGGTGAGGATCTGCTTGAGCCGCAGCGGGTCGCCGATCAGCGCCAGTGGGGTGTCGCGGTAGACCAGGCTGACCAGCTCCAGCTGCTTGGCGTGGGCGGCGGGGGCGAGGATGGTCAGGGTGTCCTGGATCAGGTCGCGCAGGTTGAACGGAATGCTGTCGAGCACCAGCTTGCCGGCCTCGATCTTGGAGAAGTCGAGGATCTCGTTGATGATCCTCAGCAGGTTGTCGGCAGACTTCTCGATGGTGCCCAGGTAGTCGAGCTGGCGCGGGGTCATCTCGCTTTTCTGCAGCAGGTGGGTAAAGCCCAGGATGCCGTTGAGCGGGGTACGGATCTCATGGCTCATGTTAGCCAGGAATTCGGACTTGATCCGGCTGGCCTCCAGGGCTTCCTTGCGCGCCATGTCCAGTTCGATGTTCTGGATCTCGATGGTTTCCAGGTTCTGGCGCACGTCCTCGGTGGCCTGGTCGATGCTGTGCTGCAGCTCTTCGTGGGCGTTATGCAGGGTTTCGGCCATGCGGTTGATGCCTGCGGCCAGCTCATCGAGCTCATAGCTGCCCATGGTCGGCAGGCGCTCCTCGAGGTTGCCGTCCTTGAGCTGGTTGACCGCGTGCTTGATCTGGCTGATCGGGCCGTTGATCGCGCGGCTCATGCGCAGCGCCAGCAGGGCGGTAAGCGACAGGCAGGCGAAGATCAGCAGCAGGCTGGTGAACAGGTTGCGGTAGCCACGCAGCAGCGTGCCGTCGTGGGACAGCTCGATTTCGACCCAGCCCAGCAGCCGCTCGGCTTCGGCCGGGACAATGTCATCGGCCAGGTCGCGGTGATGGCCGAACACCGGCATCAGGTAACGGGTGGCGTCGTTGCCGGTGCGCTGCAACAGTTGCATGCCGTTGCCGCCGCTAGGTGGGCGGTTGAGCATGCTGGGGCCGGCGTGGGCCAGGGTGCTGCGGTCCGGGCCCAGGAAGGCCACCGAACGCACGTCGGTCTGTTCCAGGGCTTGGGTGGCGATGCGCGCGAGTTGCACCCGGGTGTGCCGGGCGAGGGCGGGGGCGGCCAGCGGTGCCAATTGCTCGGCAATCAATTTGCCGCGTTGCAGCAGCTGGGTCTGCAGCTCGTTTTGCTGCAGCCAGGTGAAATAGCTGCCCAGCACCAAGGCCATCAGGCCGGCGGGCAGCAATGCCAGCAGCAGCACCCGGCTTCTGATTCCCAATCGATCGAGCACATCCGTCTCCAGTCATGTTCCAGGCGCGCGGCCCGCTGCAGTCGGCGCCTGGCGCGGACCCCACCGGGAAATTACTCCGGCTGCGGCGCCAATGCACCTATTTGTCTCTTTTTTTGTGTGGAAAAGCCCTCTGCGCTAGGCCTGACGGGGCCTCATAGAGGCGTCAGCGCCGGCGGAGCACTAAAAATGGAGTGTTGGTCGATGATCAGTTGCCTACGCTCAGAGATTGCTCAATAATTGCGCGATTGAGAATCGCTAGCAGACGCCAATGAATCCCGAAGCCATTCACGCCTCCCGCATCCTCGCCATCGAGGACGATCCGGTCCTGGGCGCCTACCTGCACGAGGAACTGCAGCGTGGCGGATTCCAGGTGACGTGGTGCCGTAACGGCGCGGATGGCCTGGAACTGGCTGGGCAGCATCCGTTCGATGTGGTCCTGCTGGACATTCTGCTGCCCGGGCTCAACGGCCTGGATGCCTTGGCTCAGCTGCGCAAGCTCAGTGCCACGCCGGTCATCCTGATGTCGGCCCTGGGTGCCGAGGCGGACCGTATCACGGGCTTTCAGCGCGGAGCCGATGACTACCTGCCCAAGCCCTTCAGCATGGCCGAGCTGCAGGTGCGCATCGAAGCGATCCTGCGTCGGGTTGCGCTGGAGCGGCGTCGCCTGGCGCCCAGCGAGCCATTGCCGGGGCAGTTGCGGTTCGACGAGCAGGTCGCCGATGTCTGCCTGGGCGAACAGTGGGCGGGGCTGACGCCCAGCGAGTACCGCCTGCTCGAAATTCTGCGGCGCAATCAGGATGAAGTGCTGAGCAAACCCTTCCTCTACCAGCAGGTGCTGCAGCGCGGCTATGCCCGTCATGACCGCAGCCTGGACATGCACGTCAGCCAGATCCGCCGCAAGCTCAAGGCCATCGGCTATCTGGAACAGCAGATCCGTACCGTCTGGGGCAAGGGCTACGTGCTCAGCGCCAGCGAGTCGGAATGAAGGTGCTGGACCGTCACTCGCTGTTCTGGAAGCTCTGCATCCTGCTGGTGGGCTTCTGCCTGCTGATGATCGGCCTGAGCTACACCTGGGGCCGGCACATGGAAACCCAGAACGCTTTTCTCTCCAAGTCGGCCAGAAGCCTGCTGCGCGGCTATGCCCACGAAGCCGAGCAAGCGTGGCGCACCGGCGGCACGGCCGGCGTCGACCGTTGGCTGGAGGGCATGCAACAGCGTGAGCGTGGCTGGGTCGGCGTCATCGACGCCAACCTGCACTCCTTGGGCAGCGCCCCGCTCGATACCCCGACCTTGCAGCGCCTGACTCGCCTGCGTGGCGTCGACTGGCCCATGAGCCGGCGTCTGCTCGACCAGCCTTGGCTGCGCCTGCCGTTTCCCGGCGCCCCCGAGCAAGGCATGCTGGTCATCGAATTGCCAGAGCGCCTCAACCCTGGGCAATACCGGCTGTTCTGGCGCATCGTGACCAACGGTATTATCCCTGGGCTGTTCACCCTGCTGGTGTGCGTGGGGTTGTACCGCATGCTGATCGTGCCCCTGAACACACTGCGCGAGCAGGCCAATGCCTGGCGCGCCGATCAATTGTCGGCGCGGCTGGACGCCGCGACCATCGCCCGGCGGGATGAGTTGGGCGAGCTGGCGCGCGCCTTCGACCAGATGGCCGAGCGCCTGCAAGGCACCGTGGCCCTGCAGCAGCAGTTGCTGCGCGACCTTTCGCACGAGATGCGAACACCTCTGAGCCGCTTGCGGGTGGCGTGTGACAGCGACAGCGATGACGCCCAGCTGCGCGAGCGCCTGGGCCGTGAAGTGGATTGCATGCAACGCCTGGTCGAAGATGCCCTGCAGCTGGCCTGGCAGGACGCCGAGCGCGCACCGATGAACCTGGAGGCCATCCAGCTCCAGGCGCTGTGGGAGATGCTTGCCGAAGATGCGTGTTACGAAAGCGGCTGGTCATCCGAGCGGCTGCGCTGCGAACTGCCTGCCTCGTGCTGGGTGCAGGGCAACCTCAACCACCTGGCCCAGGCCCTTGAGAACATGCTGCGCAACGCCATTCGTCACTCGCCGCAGGAGGGCGTGATTCGCCTGGGCGGCCAGCGTGAAGGCGGCTACTGGCAGCTCTGGCTTGAAGATCAGGGCGGCGGCGTCGACGCGACCGAGCTTGAACGCATCTTCGCCCCGTTCTCGCGTCTTGACGGCTCGCGTCCAGGTGATGGCGGTTTCGGCCTGGGCCTGAGCATCGCCCGCGGCGCCATCCGCCGCCAGGGCGGCACCTTGTGGGCCGAAAACGGCGAATGCGGCCTACGCCTGTGCATGCGCCTCAAGGCCGAGCGGGCTGCAAACCCTCAAGCTCCAGGCTGCAACCAGCTCGCAGCCCTCTGAGTCCCGGGTGAACCCATGCCACATTCCCCACACCGCAGCCCCTTGCAACCGCAGCTTATAACTTGCAGCTATAGCCCCCCTACATTGCGTGATATGGCGCCGGAAAGTTTGCCGGTATGATAGTCACCCCTGCCGTCCGGATTGCGAAATACGCCATGACCCTGCAGTACCCCACCATCGCCGATTGCGTCGGCAACACGCCTCTGGTTCGCCTGCAGCGTCTCGCCGGCCAGACCAGCAACACGCTCCTGCTCAAGCTCGAAGGCAACAATCCAGCCGGCTCGGTCAAGGATCGTCCGGCCTTGTCGATGATCACGCGCGCCGAACTGCGTGGCCAGATCACCCCCGGCGACACGCTGATCGAAGCCACCTCGGGCAATACCGGTATCGCCCTGGCGATGGCCGCGGCGATCAAGGGCTACAAGATGATCCTGATCATGCCCGACAACTCCACCGCCGAGCGCAAGGCCGCCATGACCGCCTACGGCGCCGAGCTGATCCTGGTCACCAAGGAAGAGGGCATGGAAGGCGCCCGCGATTTGGCCGAGAAGCTGCAGGCCGAAGGCCGTGGCCTGGTCCTGGACCAGTTCGGCAACGGCGACAACCCAGAGGCTCACTACGTCAGCACCGGTCCTGAGATCTGGCGCCAGACCGAAGGCGGCATCACCCATTTCATCAGCTCCATGGGCACCACCGGCACCATCATGGGCTGCTCGCGCTACCTCAAGGAGCAGGACCCGGCGATCCAGATCGTCGGCCTGCAGCCCATGGAAGGCTCGGCCATCCCTGGCATCCGCCGCTGGCCCGAAGCGTACCTGCCGAAGATCTTCGAGGCCGAGCGGGTCGATCGCGTGGTCGACATGTCCCAGGAAGAAGCCGAAGTGGTCACTCGCCGCCTTGCCCGTGAAGAGGGCATTTTCTGCGGCGTGTCGTCCGGTGGTGCGGTGGCGGCCATGTTGCGCCTGTCGCAGGAAGTGGAGAACGCTGTGATGGTCGCGATCATCTGCGACCGCGGCGACCGCTACCTGTCCACCGGCCTGTTCGACGCCGCGCCCTGATGTCCAGACAGAAACGCAACGGCGGCCTGCGCTTCCAGCCGGCCGGCGGCGACCGTGCGCCCCAGGTTCCCGTGGGCAAGAAGCAGCGCCTGGATATCGAACGGCTGTCCGGTGATGGCCGCGGCATCGCCTTCCATGACGGGCGCACCTGGTTTGTCAGCGGCGCGCTGGCTGGCGAGGCCGTCGAAGCGCGTGTGCTCAATGCCCGTGGCAAGGTGGTCGAAGCTCGCCTGGAGCGGGTCCTGCAGGCGGTGCCAAGCCGTCGCCAGGCGCCGTGCAAGCACTTCGACCGCTGCGGCGGCTGCAACCTGCAGCACCTGCCGCATGACGAGCAACTGGCGCTCAAGCAGCGTCTGCTCGCCGAACAACTGCAGCGGGTCGCCGGCGTGCTACCCGAGCAATGGGCCGAGCCTCTGGCGGGTCCCGAATTCGGCTACCGGCGGCGGGCGCGGATCGCCGTGCGCTGGGACCCGAAGGCGCGCCGGCTGGATGTGGGTTTGCGCGCCGAGGCCAGCCAGGACATTGTCGCCATCGAGGAATGCCCGGTGCTGGTACAGCCCTTGCAAACCATCATGCGCCACCTGCCGACGCTCCTGCGCAGCCTGGGCAAGCCGCAGGCGATCGGGCATGTCGAGCTGTTCAGCGGTAGCGCCGAAGCCGTGCTGGTTCGGCACACCGCGCCGTTGGCCGACGAGGACCTGGCCCGACTGCAGGCTTTTTGCCAGCAAGCCGGTGCCCAGCTATGGTTACAAGGAGAGGGTGGGCCTCAGCCCGTCCAGGCCGACCAGGCCCTGGGCTTTGCCCTGGACCCCTGGAAGCTGCAACTGGCCTGGCGCCCCGGCGACTTCGTGCAGGTCAATGCGCAGGTGAACACGGCCATGATCCAGCAGGCCTTGGCCTGGCTGGCGCCGCAAGCGGACGAACGGGTCCTGGACCTGTTCTGTGGCTTGGGCAACTTTGCCTTGCCCCTGGCCCGGCAGGCACGTGAAGTGGTGGCGGTAGAGGGTGTGCAGGCGATGGTCGAGCGTGCGGCGGCCAATGCCCGCGACAATGATGTGCATAACGCGCGGTTTTTTCAGGCCGATTTATCGCAGCCTTTGGCTGGGGCCGAATGGGCCGCCGAGGGCTTTTCTGGGGTAATCTTGGACCCACCGCGTGATGGTGCCTACGAGGTAGTGCGAAACATCGCACAGCTCGGGGCGAAACGCTTGGTTTACGTATCGTGCAATCCGGCCACCCTGGCGCGAGACGCGCAGGTGCTGGTCGAACAGGGTTACCGGTTAAAAAGGGCCGGGATTCTCGACATGTTTCCTCAGACGGCGCATGTCGAGGCCATGGCGTTATTCGAAGCGGACTAGCGTTGCTGGTCCGTGTGGTGCGGCCTCCAGGGATCCGGGGCGGCACAGGTGATAGCCAGCGCACCCGTGGGGTGCGCTGTATGGAAAGGTAAAGACAAGATGGTACAGGTGAGAGTACACCAGCCGGTCAACACCGACGGCAGTATCAATCTCGAAGCATGGTTGGATCATGTGGTAAGCGTCGACCTGGCGCTGGATCGCGAGGCGCTCAAGGCAGCCTGCGAATTTGCCCAGGAAGTCGAGAAGAAGGGCAACCCCGCTAAGCACTCCTGGGCCGATGGCACCTCGAGTTTCCAGGCCGGCCTTGAGATCGCCGAAATCCTCGCCGACCTCAAGCTCGACCAGGATTCGCTGGTAGCCGCGGTGATCTATCGCGCCGTGCGCGAGGGTAAGGTGACCCTGGCCGAGGTTGGCCAGCGCTTTGGCCCAGTGGTGTCCAAGCTGATCGACGGCGTGCTGCGCATGGCTGCCATCAGCGCCAGCCTCAGTCCGCGGCAGTCGCTGGTGCTGGGTTCCCAGGCGCAGGTCGAGAACCTGCGCAAGATGCTCGTGGCCATGGTCGACGACGTGCGCGTCGCACTGATCAAGCTGGCCGAACGCACCTGCGCCATCCGCGCGGTCAAGGCTGCCGACGACGAGAAGCGCCTGCGCGTGGCCCGCGAAGTGTTCGATATCTATGCACCGCTGGCGCACCGCCTGGGCATCGGGCATATCAAGTGGGAGCTGGAGGACCTGTCCTTCCGCTACCTGGAGCCCGACCAGTACAAGCAGATCGCCAAGCTCCTGCACGAGCGGCGCCTGGACCGCGAGCGGTTCATCAGCGACGTGATGAACCAGCTGCAGAACGAACTGCTGGCCACCGGCGTCAATGCCGATATCAGCGGTCGGGCGAAACATATCTACTCGATCTGGCGCAAGATGCAGCGCAAGGGTCTGGAGTTCAGCCAGATCTACGACGTGCGCGCCGTGCGCGTGCTGGTCCCGGAGATACGCGATTGCTACACCGCGCTGGGGATCGTGCATACCCTGTGGCGGCACATTCCCAAGGAGTTCGACGACTACATCGCCAACCCCAAGGAGAACGGCTACCGCTCCTTGCACACGGCGGTGATCGGGCCCGAGGGCAAGGTGCTGGAGGTGCAGATCCGCACCCACGCCATGCACGAGGAGGCCGAGCTCGGCGTCTGCGCCCACTGGCGCTACAAGGGCACCGACGTCAAGCCCAGCTCCAACCACTACGAAGAGAAGATCTCCTGGTTGCGCCAAGTGCTGGAATGGCACGAGGAGCTTGGCGATATCGGCGGGCTGGCCGATCAGCTGCGGGTCGACATCGAGCCCGACCGGGTCTACGTGTTTACCCCGGACGGCCATGCCATCGACCTGCCCAAGGGCGCCACGCCGCTGGACTTCGCCTATCGCGTGCACACCGAGATCGGCCACAACTGCCGTGGCGCCAAGATCAACGGGCGCATCGTGCCGCTCAACTACAGCCTGCAGACCGGCGAGCAGGTCGAGATCATCACCAGCAAGCACGGCAACCCCAGCCGGGACTGGCTGAACTCGAACCTGGGCTATGTCACCACGTCGCGGGCGCGGGCCAAGATCGTCCACTGGTTCAAGCTGCAGGCGCGCGACCAGAACGTCGCTGCCGGCAAGACCCTGCTCGAACGCGAGCTGAGCCGCCTGGGGCTGCCGCAGGTGGACTTCGAGCGCCTGGCCGAAAAGGCCAACCTCAAGACCGCCGAAGACCTGTTCGCCGCCCTCGGCGCGGGCGATTTGCGCCTGGCGCACCTGGTCAACGCCGCCCAGCAACTGCTCGAGCCCGATCGCCGCGAGGAGATCGAACTGGTGCCGCGCAAGGCAACCGGCTACAAGCCTGGTAAGCGCGGTGATATCCAGATCCAGGGCGTCGGCAACCTGCTCACGCAGATGGCCGGTTGCTGCCAACCGCTGCCGGGCGATGCCATCGTCGGTTACATCACCCAGGGGCGCGGCGTGACCATTCACCGCCAGGACTGCGCCTCGGTGCTGCAGCTGGCCGGCCGCGAGCCCGAGCGCATCATCCAGGTCAGCTGGGGCCCGGTGCCGGTGCAGACCTATCCGGTCGACATCATCATCCGCGCCTACGATCGTCCGGGGCTGCTGCGCGATGTCTCGCAGGTGTTGCTCAACGAGAAGATCAACGTGCTGGCGGTCAACACCCGCTCGAACAAGGAAGACAACACCGCGCTGATGTCGCTGACCATCGAGATTCCCGGGCTGGATGCCCTGGGGCGCTTGCTGGGCAGAATCTCGCAGTTGCCGAACATCATCGAGACGCGGCGCAACCGTACCCCTTGAGGCCGTACCTCATGCAATCGGCCTGCTCCCCTGGGGCAGGCCGATTGCGTGGCAGAAGGATTGATCCATGACCTACACCCTCGATGACCTGCTGCACCTGATGGCCCGCCTGCGTCACCCGCAGCACGGCTGCCCGTGGGACCTCAAGCAGGATTTCGCCAGTATCGTCCCGCATACCCTCGAGGAAGCCTACGAAGTCGCCGACACCATCGAGCGTGGCGATTTCCAGCACCTGCAGGGTGAACTGGGCGACCTGCTGTTCCAGGTGGTCTACTACAGCCAGCTGGCCCGGGAGGAGGGGCGCTTCGAGTTTTCCGGCGTGGTCGATGCCATCACCCACAAGCTGATCCGCCGCCACCCGCATGTCTTTCCCACCGGCGAGCTGCATGCGCCGCTGGACACCCCGAGCTTGAGCGAGGCCCAGGTCAAGCAGCGCTGGGAAGAGATCAAGGCCCAGGAACGCGCCGAAAAAGGCGTGCCTGAACAACTGTCGCTACTCGACGACGTGCCGTCGGCCCTGCCGGCGTTGTCGCGTGCGGCGAAGTTGCAAAAGCGCGCCGCCCAGGTCGGTTTCGACTGGCCCGATGCCCTGCCGGTGCTGGACAAGGTCCGCGAAGAGCTCGACGAAGTGCTGCAGGCCATGGCCGACGGCGACTCGCAGGCCTTGGAGGACGAAGTTGGCGATTTGCTGTTTGCCACCGTCAACCTGGCCCGGCACCTGAAACTGGACCCGGAAAATGCCCTGCGCGGTGCCAACCGAAAATTCGAGCGACGTTTCCGATTTATCGAGCAAGCATTGCGCGATAGCGGGCGCCCCATCGAAGACTGTACCCTCGACGACCTGGATGCCCTCTGGGGCGAAGCCAAACGTCAGGAAAAGAACCTGCCCAGCTGCGGCTGAGGTGTTGCATAAGTGAGTGAACATCCATGAGCCTTTCCCTTCGCGACCAATTGCTCAAGGCCGGTCTGGTCAATCAGAAACAGGTCAAGCAGGTCACCAAAGCTGAAAAGAAACAAAAGCGCCTGGAGCAAAAAGGCCAGGTCGAAGTCGACGATACCCAGCAGCGTCAAGCCAAGGAAGCACTGGCCGAAAAGGCCAAGCGCGACCAGGAGCTGAACCGCCAGCAGCAGGAAAAGGCCGAGCAGAAGGCTCGCGCCGCCCAGGTCAAGCAATTGATCGAAGCGTCGCGCCTGCCCAAGCTCACCACCGAGGACTACTACAACTTCGTTGATGACAAGAAGGTCAAGCGCATTGCCGTCAACGCCCTCATGCGCAGCAAGCTGAGCAGTGGCTCACTGGCGATCGTCGCCCATGGCGGTGGTTACGAAGTGATCCCGCGCGAAGCGGCGCTGAAAATTCAGGAGCGTGATCCCCAGCGCATCCTGCTGCTCAACACCCAGGTCGAAGAACCGGATGCCGATGATCCGTATGCGGCCTACGTCATCCCTGACGATCTGATGTGGTAGGGCCGCAGCGGCAAGCTGCAAGCGGCAAGAAAAAAGCGGATCGCGTGACTCACCCGATCCGCTTTTCTTGAAGCTTGAAGCTTGAAGCTCAAGCCCGCTGGCTCTCCAGCGCTTCCAACTCCGTCCGGTAGTTCTCGGCCTCTTGCTCGTTGTGGAACATGCCAACCAGCTGGCCTTGCTGGTGCACATCCCAGATCCGCACACCTGCGGCCAGGCCTTCGTGGGACAGTTTCGATTCGTCGCGCTCAGTTACTTGGACAGTCATCGGTAAACTCCACTTTCAGTTAGCTGCGGCACCATGTCGCAGGTCTTCTTTATAGAATTTGTTAGCTGACTAAGTAAATAAACGGGGCATGAAAGATGTTTCATGCAAGATAGGTCTTGTGGTGCCCTTGAGACTCAAGGCATGCACCTACTCCCCAAGACCCGGTCTAAACCACCGCGCAAACTCCCCATAAAAAGAAACCCCGCTCAAGGCGGGGTTTGGGGTCCAGCAGGGCAGGCTCGGTCAGTTACCCTTGACCGATTTGCCATCGACCGTACCATCCTGCAGCACGATCACATACTCCTTGCCGTCAGTTTCGACCTGGCGCAGCTGCACCAGCAGGTAATCCCAGTCCTTGGCGAACCACAGCTCGGTGATGCGCTTGCTCTGGCTCGGGTCGCGCACGCGCTCGACCTTGATTGCCTCGACCTGGCCGGTCTTGGTGGCGATCTTTTCCAGGCCCAGGACGCGGAAGTCATAGGTGTCGATCTCGTCACCGTCGACCACCTGGTAGGTCATGCTCTTCTTGCCAGCCGCCACGTCATGCTGCAGGGCCAGCTGGTAGGACGACTTGTCCAGCACGCCGCGGTTCAGCGGCAGGTTGATCGCGTCGCCGCGGTCGCTGCCGGTGACCTTCTTGCTGCTCCAGTCGAAATCCAGGTCGACCTTCTTTGCCTTGCCCAAGCCGCCACGTTCGAAGTGATAGCTCTGGGGCAGCAAGGTGTCGTTCTCCATGCGCAGCGTGCTTTGTTCGGTCAGGCTGGCAATCATCATCGAAGCCTTGAAGTTAAGGCTCCAGGTACCGTTGGCATTCTTTTCCAGGCTGCGCGCGGCGGTACCGCTCATGGGCAGTTGCTTCCAATCGGCGGTGTAGCTGGCCGAGAAGGGCTTCAGATCAGCTGCCTGGAGTGGCAGGGCAAGCACGGCGAGAGCCAAGAGCAGGGCACGACGCATAATATCTCCTAGGGTCGAATCAAATGGCCGCTGGCCGCCAGCGGCTTGCCATCCAGTAATGCACCGTGCACGCCCAGATGCAAGCGTCCTTCGGCAAACCAGCGCACCGCCAGCGGGTAGATCTGGTGTTCCTGGCGATGAACCCGTTGAGCCAGGGTCTGCGCGGTGTCATCCAGCGCGACCGCTACCGCAGCCTGTACGACCAAGGGACCACCATCGAGTTCCTCGGTGACGAAGTGCACGGTGCAGCCATGCTCCGCATCACCGGCGTCCAGCGCCCGTTGATGGGTGTGCAGGCCTTTGTACTTGGGCAGCAGGGAAGGGTGGATATTCAGCAGGCGCCCCTGATAGTGACGGACGAAACCACCACTGAGGATCCGCATGAAACCGGCAAGTACCACCAGGTCAGGCGCGAAACCGTCGATCAGTTGCATCAGCGCGGCGTCGAAGGCTTCGCGTCCCTCGAAGCCGCTGTGTTCCAGCACCGCGGTGTCGATGCCGGCGGCCTCGGCCCGCTTTAGGCCGTAGGCATCGGCGCGATTGGAAATCACCGCGCGGATCCGCACCGGGTTGCCCTCGGCGCGGCTGCTGTCGATCAATGCTTGCAGGTTGCTGCCGGAACCCGACAGCAATACCACGACATCACAGGTCTTGCTTGGCATCAGTGCGCCTTGAGGTTCTGCAGCTCGACCTGGGCAGCGCCTTCGGCGGCCTCGGCGATGCGGCCGATGACCCACGGCTGCTCGCCGGCGTCACGCAGGGTCTTCAGGGCCTGCTCGACCTGGTCCTGGGCCACGCAGATGACCATGCCGACGCCGCAGTTGAGCACGCGGTGCATCTCGTGCTCATCGACGTTACCTTGCTGCTGCAGCCAGTCGAAGACCACCGGGCGTTCCCAGCTGGCGACGTCGACCACGGCCTGGGCGCCTTCTGGCAGCACGCGCGGAATGTTGTCGAGCAGGCCGCCACCGGTGATGTGGGCCATGGCCTTGACCGCGCCGGTTTCTTTGATCAGCTGCAGCAGCGGCTTGACGTAGATGCGGGTCGGGGCCATCAGCAGTTCGGTCAGCGGCTTGCCGTCGAGCTGGATGCTCTGGATGTCGGCGCCGGACACTTCGATGATCTTGCGGATCAGCGAGTAGCCGTTGGAGTGCGGGCCAGAGGAGGGCAGGGCGATCAGTGCGTCACCGGTGGCGACCTTCGAACCGTCGATGATCTCGGCCTTCTCCACCACGCCGACGCAGAAGCCCGCCAGGTCGTAGTCCTCGCCTTCGTACATGCCTGGCATCTCGGCGGTTTCGCCGCCGACCAGGGAGCAGCCGGCCAGCTCGCAACCGGCACCGATGCCGGTGACCACGGTGGTGGCGACGTCGACGTTGAGCTTGCCGGTGGCGTAGTAGTCAAGGAAGAACAGCGGCTCGGCACCACAGACCACCAGGTCGTTGACGCACATGGCGACCAGGTCCTGGCCGATGCTGTCATGCTTGTTCAGGTTCAGCGCCAGGCGCAGCTTGGTGCCAACGCCGTCGGTGCCGGAGACCAGCACCGGCTGCTTGTAGCCGGCCGGGATCTCGCAGAGGGCGCCGAAGCCGCCCAGGCCGCCCATGACTTCCGGGCGCGCCGTGCGCTTGGCCACGCCTTTGATGCGTTCGACCAATGCTTCACCGGCGTCGATGTCTACACCGGCGTCCTTGTAGCTCAGGGAGGGTTGCTTGCTCATGATCCAGGCCTTTAGGAGGGAGGGATTCGTGGAATCGACCGCAACGGTCAAGGCCGGATCTGAAGGTGCGGCTGCCTGAACGTCGCTGGTCTGCGAAGGCGCGCGATTTTATCAGGGTTGCCGTGCAGCGGCCATCCTTGGGCCGACGGGCAGGGGACGAAATTAGCCAAAAACATCGGTTGACACTGCGCGACTGGTTGCCGCGCCAGAGCCTGTATAAGGTAATAGGAAAGGCAAGGGGCTGAAATTAGCCTCGGTGACGGAGCATTTTCCCTTCACCACGGTCACAGCAGCGGTCTCGGGCCTCGGCGCCGCTTGTTATCTGGTTACCTGGACAGGAATCCCTTATGCGTTTTTTCAACTACCTGGCTGTTGCTTGCCTGGCCTTGGTCGGTTTCGCCGCGCAGGCCGAGACCGTCTCCGGCCTTTATCAGGTGCGTGAGCCGGTGGTCGGCACGGGTGCCGAGGCGCGCGCCCAGGCCACGGGCAAGGCCCTCGAGACCTTGGTGCAGCGCCTGACCGGCGATGCCAAGGCGGCGCAGAGCCCGGGCTTGGCGGCCCTGCGCAAGGACCCGCAGCAGATCATCAGCCAGTTCGGCTATGAGGCCGGCCCGCCGGAAACCGTGCTGGTCGAGTTCGACCCGGGCAGCACCGAACGTGCCTTGCGCAAGGCCGGGCTCGCGTTGTGGGGGAGCAATCGCCCGTCGATTCTTGGCTGGTGGCTGGAAGACAGCGTCCAGGGCAGCCGCCTGGTGGGCGGTGGCCAGGGCAGCGCCGAGCTGCTGCGACGTGCCGCCCAGCACCGTGGCTTGCCGTTGCGCCTGCCGCTGGCCGACCTGCAGGAGCAACTGGTCGCCGACGCCGAGCAGCTGCAGAGCAAGGACCCGGCGCCGTTGCGCAAGGCTTCCGAACGCTATGGCGCCGATGCCTTGCTGGCGGTGCACGCCAGCGAGGCCGATGGCAAATGGCAGGGCAAATGGCAGCTGTGGCTGGGCGACCAGCGCGAGCAGGGCACGGCCGAAGGGGCGGATCCCGCCGCCTTGGCCGATGCGGTGATGCTGGCGGTCAGCAACCGTCTCGCGCCGCGCTTCGTCACCCGTCCGGGAACCAGTAGCGAGCTGCAAGTGCAGGTACAGGGCATGAACCTGCCGCGCTACGCTGAGCTCGGCCGCGTACTGGAGCCCTATGGCGGGCGCTTGCTGCAGGTCGACGGCGATACCCTGGTCTACCAGGCCACCGGTAACCGCGAGCAACTGCGCGCGCAATTGGGCTTGGCCAAGCTTCAGGAGCTGCCCGCCGAGCAAACACCCGTCGCGCCCGCGAGCCCGGCACCGACGGCGCAGGAAAATAGCGCGGACGCGGAGCAGGTTACTGCGTCCGCGCCGTTCGATGGCCTGCGGTTTCGCTGGTAAGGACACGGACAATGACCGATATGCGCCGTTGGGCCTGGCTGGGCATAGCCCTGCTGATCGCCGTCCTGCTGTACGTCCTGCATGGCATTCTCGCGCCGTTTCTGGTCGGTATCCTCCTGGCTTACCTGGCCGACCCGCTGGTCGATCGCCTCGAACGCCTCGGCCTCTCGCGGACCTGGGGCGTGGTGGTGGTGTTCGCCTTGTTCACCCTGATTTTCCTGGCCTTGCTGCTGGTGCTGATCCCGATGCTGGCCAAGCAGCTGGTGCGCCTGTACGAACTGACGCCGCAGATGCTCGACTGGCTGCAACATGTGGCCTTGCCCTGGGTGCAGAGCCGTTTAGGCCTGGCCGATGGCTTCTGGCGGTTCGACCAGATCAAGGCCGCGATTGGCGCGCACATGGGCCAGACCACCGACATCGTCGGCATCGTGCTGTCTCAGGCTACCGCCTCGGGCCTGGCCTTGCTGGGCTTGCTGGCGAACCTGATACTGATCCCGGTGGTCGGTTTTTACCTGTTGCGCGACTGGGACGTGCTGATGGGCAAGCTGCGCAGCCTGCTGCCGCGCCAGCGCGAGGCGCAGGTGGTGCGGCTGGCGGGCGAATGCCATGAAGTGCTGGGTGCGTTCGTGCGCGGGCAACTGCTGGTGATGCTCGCCCTGGGCCTGATCTATTCGGCCGGCCTGATGCTGGTGGGGCTGGAGCTTGGCCTGCTGATCGGCCTGTTGGCGGGCCTGGCAGCCATCGTGCCGTACATGGGGTTCATCATCGGCATCGGCGCGGCGATCATCGCCGGGCTGTTCCAGTTTGGCGGCGATCCGTACGCGATGATCGGCATCGTCGCCGTGTTCATGGTTGGCCAGGCCCTCGAGGGCATGGTGCTGACACCCTTGCTGGTGGGCGACCGCATCGGCCTGCACCCGGTGGCGGTGATCTTCGCCATCCTCGCCGGTGGCGAGCTGTTCGGCTTCACCGGCGTGCTCCTGGCCCTGCCCGTGGCCGCGGTGATCATGGTGCTGCTGCGCCATGTCCATGACCTGTATAAAGAGTCGGACATGTACGCCGGGGATGTCGACCCCAAGCTGTAGCCGCGCAAGCCTTTGATTTTACTTGTGCTCTTCTGCGCGCCGATTGTGCGACCGGCGCGGCAGGTATAGACTTTGCAGACTGTTCACTAAAGGCCCCCTGTGGTTGTTCGCGACCGCCCAGCCAGCATGAAACCGATCCAGTTGCCCTTGGGTGTGCGTCTGCGTGATGACGCCACCTTCATCAACTACTATCCGGGCGCCAATGCCGCGGCATTGGGCTACGTCGAGCGGCTTTGCGAAGCCGACGCCGGCTGGACCGAAAGCCTCATCTACCTGTGGGGCAAGCAGGGTGTTGGCCGCAGTCACCTGCTGCAGGCGGCTTGCCAGCGCTTCCAGCAGATGGGCGAGCCGGCGGTGTACCTGCCGCTGGCACAGCTGCTGGACCGTGGTGTCGAGCTACTCGACTACCTTGAGCAGTACGAGCTGGTCTGTCTCGATGATCTGCACGTGATTGCCGGCAAGCCGGACTGGGAAGAGGCCATGTTCCACCTCTTCAACCGCCTGCGTGACAGTGGCCGGCGCCTGCTGATCGCCGCCTCCAGTTCCCCCCGTGAGCTGCCGGTCAAACTGCCCGACCTCAAGTCGCGCCTGACCTTGGCACTTATCTTCCAGATGCGCGGCCTTTCCGATGAAGACAAGCTTCGCGCCCTGCAATTGCGTGCCTCGCGCCGCGGCTTGCATCTGACCGACGAGGTCGGTCACTTCATTCTTACGCGTGGGACGCGCAGCATGAGTGCACTGTTCGACCTCCTCGAGCGTCTCGATCAGGCGTCATTGCAGGCCCAGCGCAAGCTCACCATCCCCTTTCTCAAGGAAACGCTGGGCTGGTAAAGCCTTGAAAAGGCTGGCCCAGAGCCTCGAAACGCAAAAGTCACATCTTTTTCGATTAAATTTGCAAATCGATTCGATAGTAGGCATAGTCGCGCCCTCCTACAGTATTTTCAGACACGGTCGTGCCCATGCTCAAGCGCTTCGCACCCCTCGTGCCCCTCGCACTCGTGACCCTCTTGTTTGGCTGCTCGACCCACGGCCCGGTGTCCCAGCCCCAGGTGCCGCAACCGGTCGCCGTCCAGAGCGCAGTCAAGGCCAAGCCATCGGCCTCGTCGGTCTTTACCGAAGAAGAACTCGCCATGGAGGACGATGTCGACGTGTTCTCCAAGGACAGTAAGCCCTACGCCCTGCCGGTCCTGGCGGACAGCATCCTGGAGCGTGGCATGTCGTTGATCGGCACCCGTTATCGCTTCGGTGGTACCTCGGAAAAGTCTGGCTTCGATTGCAGTGGATTCATCGGTTACCTGTTCCGTGAAGAGGCCGGCGTGAAGCTGCCGCGCTCGACCCGCGAGATGATCAAGGTCGATGCGCCCCAGGTAGCGCGCAACAAGCTCAAGCCAGGCGACCTCTTGTTCTTCAGCACCAACGGCCGTGGCCGCGTCAGCCACGCCGGCATCTACCTGGGTGATAACCAGTTCATCCACTCCAGCAGCCGCCGCAGCGGTGGCGTACGCATCGACAACCTCGGTGACCGTTACTGGAGCAAGACCTTCATCGAGGCCAAGCGAGCCCTGGCCATGGCGCCGACCCACATCGCACGCAACTGATCGCAGGTCGCGTTTCCCCACGGCGGCGTAGCTGAAAAGCTCGCCGCCGTGCGTATTTACAGAAAGCGTCTAATCTAAATCCTCAACTCTTTTCGACTACGGTCGATCGGTTTCAGACAGGAAGTTTCTGACCATGGCGATGATGGCGCGCTTCGCATTTCTTTCTCTGCTGGCACTGCTCGGTGCCTGTTCCAGCCACGCCCCGACGCCACCGTCGCCGGCGGCCAAACCGATGGTCAAGTCCGGGCCACCCTCGTTCTCGCCGGTCGCCGAAGACGTGTTGTTCAGGGCCATCGGCCTGGTTGGCACACCCTACCGATGGGGTGGCAACACGCCGGATTCAGGCTTCGATTGCAGCGGGTTGATCAAGTACGTGTACGGCGATGCCGCTGGCATCAACCTGCCGCGCTCGACCCGCGAGATGATCGATATCCGTGCTCCCAGCATCGAGATCAACGCCTTGCAGTCGGGCGACCTGGTGTTCTTCGCCACCAATGGCGGCTCGCAGGTCAGTCATGCTGGCATCTATGTAGGGGAAGGCCGCTTCGTGCATGCGCCCTCCACGGGCGGGACAGTGCGGCTGGATTACCTGTCCAACAGCTACTGGCACAAGGCGTATCTGCAGGCCAAGCGCATCATTGCGCCATCGCACCTGGCGGTTAATCCCTGAGGGGCAGCCAAACCCCCGCACACGCTCTTCTGACGATCGGGAGAGCAGGGTTGGCCGCCCTACACTCCAGATGCAAAAGAGCATTGACGGCCGCCGCCGAACTTGTGGGCGCGGGCTTGCCGCGAAAGGTCAGCCCCGACATCATCTGTGTATGGCAAGGGCTTCGCCCTTGTTCGCGGGTAAACCCGCTCCCACAGGTTCAGCTAAATCAATGCGTTAGCGTTTGTTCTATGAGCGGGCTTGCCCGCGAAAAGACTGGTCCTGACACCATCGGCATCTACGCACCGAAAATTGGCCGCTGATAACGCCCCCTCACCGTGCCTTGCTCACCCGCCAGATCACATTCCCTACATCATCGGCCACCAGCACGCCGCCGCGCTGGTCGTTGATCACGCCCACCGGCCGGCCCATGGCCTTGCCCTCGTCGTTAACAAAGCCAGTGAGCAGGTCGATCGGCTTGCCAGCGGGTTTGCCCTGGCTGGAGAAGGGCACGAAGATGACCTTGTAGCCACTGTGCGGGTTGCGGTTCCAGGAGCCGTGCTGGCCGATGAACACGCCTTGCACGAAGGGTGGCGGCAGGGCGCTGCCCTGGGCGAACGCCAGGCCGAGGGAGGCGGTATGGGGGCCGACGGCATAGTCGGGAACGATAGCCTTGGCCACCCGCTCCGGGTCCTGCGGTTTGACGCGCTCGTCGACGTGCTGGCCGTAGTAGCTATAGGGCCAGCCGTAGAAACCGCCTTCCTTGACCGAGGTGATGTAGTCAGGCACCAGATCGCTGCCAATTTCGTCGCGCTCGTTCACCGCCGTCCACAGTGCGCCGCTGCGCGGTTCCCAGCCCAGGCCGTTGGGGTTGCGCAGGCCTGAGGCGAAGATGCGGTGCTGGCCGGTGGCGGCGTCGACTTCCCAGATCGCGGCGCGTCCTTGTTCCTGATCCAGGCCGTTCTCGCCGGCGTTGCTGTTGGAACCGACAGTGACATAGAGCTTCTTGCCATCGCGACTGGCAATCACGTTCTTGGTCCAGTGGTGGTTCAGGGTGCCGCCAGGAAGGTCGACCACCTTGGTCCCGCTATTCTGGATCTGCAGCACGCCGGTTTCGTAGTGGAAACGCAACAGGCGGTCAGTGTCGGCGACATAGAAATCCTTGCCGACCAAGGTCATGCCGAACGGCGAATTGAGCCCTTCGATAAAGGTGGTGCGCACCTCGGCGACACCGTCCTGGTCGGCATCGCGCAGCAAGGTAATGCGGTTGGCGCTGGGCACGCCCGCGCCCGCGCGTTTCATCACCTTGTCCATGGCCCAGCCACGCAAGCCCTTGTTGTCGTCGGGGCGGGGCGGGGCGTTGGTCTCGGCTACCAGCACGTCGCCATTGGGCAGTACGTAGAGCCAGCGCGGGTGGTCGAGCTTGTCGGCGAAGGCGGTCACCTGGGTGCCCGAGGCCGCCTTGGGCGTGGCACCTTGCGGCCAGCCCACCGCCGGGGCGATGTTGACGGTAGGGATCATCGTCTTGTTCGGCTCGGGCAGGCGCGGCGACGGGCCAGTACCGTCATCGACCTGAAACCGTGCGGTCTCGCCACAGCCGCCCAGCAGGGTGGCCAGGGCCATTACGATAGCAGCGCGCATCCTGTCCATCTTCAGATCCTCGCAAGGGGCTGTTTGAGTTGAGAGCAATCCGCCGTGCGCTAGGTTCAGTTCGCCAGGGTCAGTGCAGCAGAGGTATTCGGCCATGCGGCGGGAATGGCCACGCCCAAGGGGCATATCGGCCCATGTTCGATTGACGCTCCGGGTGCAACCCTCTAACCTTCGCGGCGTGTTTCAGGTGCTCTGCGGGCCAGTCCCCGGCAGAGTGAAACTGGGAAGCCGGTGGGCGCAGTCAATGCGCGAGTCCGGCGCTGCCCCCGCAACGGTAAGTGAGTCAAGGCCGCGCAAGGCCACTGGGTGTCCGCACCCGGGAAGGCGCGTGGCACCAGGCCCAGCGCCTGCTCGCAAGCCCGGAGACCGGCCTGTTACAGCCAACGGCATCACGGAGGGTGATGCGCGGAGCACTGTGGCGCTTGCCGCAGCCCTGCGCGTTCTCCGTGTGCCTGCCTATTCATCTGTCATCGCCTAGTGCACGCCGCACTGCCGGTGCCCGACAGTCTGCGGAGAACTTCGATGAGCGAATCCACCGAGCGTGATGAACGCCACCTGGCGCGCATGCAGCGCAAGAAGGCGATAATCGACGAGCGTATCGCCAACGCCCCCAACGAATGCGGCCTGCTGCTGGTGCTCACCGGCAACGGCAAAGGCAAGAGCAGCTCGGCCTTCGGCATGCTCGCCCGGGCCATGGGCCATGGCATGCAGTGCGGCGTGGTGCAGTTCATCAAGGGCCGCAACAGTACCGGCGAAGAGCTGTTCTTCCGGCGCTTCCCCGAGCAGGTGCGCTACCACGTGATGGGCGAGGGCTTCACCTGGGAGACCCAGGACCGCCAGCGCGACATCGCCGCCGCCGAAGCGGCCTGGGCCGTGTCGCGGCAGATGCTGCAAGACCCATCCATCCAGTTCGTCGTGCTCGATGAGCTGAACATCGCCCTCAAGCATGGCTACCTCGACCTCGACCAGGTGCTCGCCGACCTGCAGGCGCGCCCGCCCATGCAGCATGTGATCGTCACCGGCCGCGGCGCCAAGCCTGAAATGAACGACCTGGCCGACACCGTCACCGAAATGGGCGTGGTCAAGCACGCCTTCCAGGCGGGCATCCGTGCGCAGAAAGGCGTCGAGCTATGAGCCAACCCCGGCATTGTCCGGCGGTGCTGATCGCAGCACCGGCTTCCGGCCAGGGCAAGACCACGGTCACTGCCGCCCTGGCGCGCCTGCACCGTAACCTGGGCCGCAAGGTCCGGGTGTTCAAGTGTGGGCCTGATTTTCTCGACCCGATGATCCTCGAACGTGCCAGTGGCGCACCGGTCTACCAGTTGGACATGTGGATGATCGGTGAGCAGGAGAGCCGCCGTCTGCTCTGGGAAGCGGCCGGGGATGCCGACCTGATCCTCATCGAAGGGGTCATGGGCCTGTTCGATGGCACCCCCTCGAGCGCTGACCTGGCCCGTCATTTCGGCGTGCCGGTACTGGCGGTAATCGACGGCACCGCCATGGCCCAGACCTTTGGCGCCTTGGCCCTGGGCCTGGCGCGCTACCAGCCGGACCTGCCGTTCGCCGGGGTGCTGGCCAACCGGGTCGGCACCCTGCGTCACGCTCAGTTGCTCGAAGGCAGCCTGACCGAAGGCCTGCGCTGGTACGGCGGGCTGTCGCGGGAACGCGGCATCGAGCTGCCCAGTCGCCACTTGGGCCTGGTGCAGGCCAGTGAGCTCAATGACTTGGACATGCGCCTGGATGCCGCCGCCGCGGCCTTGGGCGCCAGCTGTGATGCCGCCCTGCCGCCGCCGGTGGCCTTCGCCCAGCCGGATGCCGTGAGCCGTGCGCCGTTGCTGGCTGGCGTGCGCATCGGCGTGGCACGCGATGAAGCCTTTGCCTTTGCCTACGGAGCCAACCTCGACCTGCTGCGGGAAATGGGTGCAGAACTGACATTCTTCTCGCCGTTGCATGACCAGCACCTGCCCGCGGTCGACAGCTTGTACCTGCCCGGCGGTTATCCGGAGCTGCATCATCTGGCATTGGCCGCCAATGTGCCGATGCGGCAAGCCATCCGCGCCCATCACGCGCAGGGCCGGCCGATGCTCGCCGAATGCGGTGGCATGCTCTACCTGCTCGATGCGCTGACCGATGTGGCCGGCGTGCGCGCCGAGCTGCTCGGCCTGCTGCCAGGCGAGGCGGTGATGCAAAAACGCCTGGCCGCCCTGGCCCTGCAAGACGTGGCACTGCCCGAAGGCAACCTGCGCGGGCATACCTATCACCATTCGCTGACCACTACGGCGCTGCAACCGATTGCCCGTGGCCTGAGCCCCAATGGCGGGCGCGGCGCCGAAGCGGTATACCGCTGCGGTCGGCTGACGGCATCCTATGTGCACTTCTATTTTCCCTCCAACCCCGACGCGGCGGCGGCGCTGTTGCGACCATGAGTGAGCTTGCTTTCAGCGATGCCGAGCGCGCAGCGGTCTACCGCGCCATCGGTGAGCGCCGCGACATGCGTCACTTCACTGGCGGCGAGGTGGCTCCGCAGCTGCTCGCCCGCCTGTTGGCGGCCGCGCACCAGGCGCCCAGCGTCGGCCTGATGCAGCCCTGGCGCTTCATCCGCATCAGTGACCGCGGCCTGCGCACCCGCATCCAGGACCTGGTGGAGGAGGAGCGGGTGCGCACCGCCGAGGCACTGGGCGAGCGCTCCGACGAATTCATGCAGCTCAAGGTCGAAGGCATCGGCGACTGCGCCGAGGTGCTGGTAGCGGCCTTGATGGACCAGCGCGAGGCCTACGTCTTCGGCCGCCGCACCTTGCCGGAAATGGACCTGGCCTCGTTGTCGTGCGCGATCCAGAACCTGTGGCTGGCAGCCCGTGCCGAAGGCCTCGGCATGGGCTGGGTGTCGTTGTTCGAGCCTCAGGCCCTGGCCGATCTGCTGGGCATGCCGCCCGGTGCCAAGCCGCTGGCGGTGCTGTGCCTGGGCCCGGTCGAGGCGTTCTACCCGGCGCCGATGCTGGTGCTGGACGGTTGGGCCGAGGCGCGTCCGTTGAGTGAAATGCTGTTCGAGAACCAATGGGGGAAGGGGCAATGAGCGTGGCCTTGCTGACCGTGGCCGGGGTGGCCCTGGATGCGCTGCTGGGGGAGCCGCAACGGCGGCATCCGCTGGTGGCGTTCGGGCGATTGGCCTCGCGCCTGGAACAGCGCCTGAACGCCGGTGGGCGTGGCTGGCGTAGCCATGGCGTGAGCGCCTGGTTCCTGGCCGTGGTGCCGCTGACGCTGGTCGCGCTGATCCTGTCATGGCTGCCCTATGTCGGCTGGCTGGTGGAAATCCTCGCGCTGTACTGCGCCTTGGGCATGCGCAGCCTCGGCGAACACGTGCTGCCGGTGGCCGAAGCCCTGCGCCGCGGCGACCTGGAAGAGGCGCGGCGGCGCGTGGGCTTTCTGGTCAGCCGGGAAACCCGCGAGCTGGACGAGCCTGCCGTCGCCCGGGCGGCCACCGAATCGGTGCTGGAAAACGGCAGTGACGCGGTGTTCGCCGCGCTGTTCTGGTTTATCGTCGCCGGCGCGCCGGGGGTGGTGCTGTACCGCCTGAGCAACACCCTGGACGCCATGTGGGGCTACCGCAACGAGCGTTTCGAGCGCTTCGGTTGGGCGGCGGCGCGTATCGACGACGTGCTCAACTATATTCCAGCGAGGCTGGTGGCCCTGACCTACGCACTGCTGGGCAAGACCCGCCTGGCCCTGGCCTGCTGGCGCCGGCAGGCGCCCTTGTGGGACAGCCCCAACGCCGGCCCGGTGATGGCGGCCGGCGCAGGTGCCCTGGGCGTCGAACTCGGTGGCCCAGCGGTGTATCACGGCGAGTTGCACGAGCGTGCGCGCCTGGGCGATGGCCCGGTGGCCGATGCCGACACTATCGAGCGCGGCTGGCAGTTGGTGCGCAAGGGCGTGTGGTTGTGGTTGTTGCTGATCTGCCTGGGAGCGCAATGGCATGCTTGAACACGGTGGTCGCTTGCTGCGCGCGGTAAAGCAGTACGGCATCGCCCGGGAACAGTGGCTGGACCTCTCCAGCGGTATTGCTCCCTGGCCCTACCCGATTCCCGAAATCCCCGTGCAGGCCTGGGCGCGCCTGCCGGAAACGGACGATGGCCTGGAGCAGGCGGCTCGCGACTATTATGGCGTGCGCCAGATCCTTCCGGTGGCCGGCTCGCAAGCCGCGATCCAGACCTTGCCGCAGCTGCGCGGGCGCAGCGTGGTCGGTGTGCTTTCGCCGTGCTACGCCGAGCATGCCCACGCCTGGCAGCGCGCCGGCCATGAGGTGCGTGAACTGAGCGAGGAAGCGCTCGAACAGGGCCTCGACAGTCTCGACGTCGTGGTGCTGGTCAATCCCAACAACCCCACTGGCCGTCTGCTGCCCCGCGAGCGCCTGCTGCAGTGGCACGCTCGCCTGGCCAAACGCGATGGCTGGCTAGTGGTCGACGAAGCCTTCATGGACAACACGCCGGGGCAGAGCATTGCGGCGCTGGCCGAGCGGCCAGGGCTGATCGTGCTGCGTTCGTTCGGCAAGTTCTTCGGCCTGGCCGGGGTACGCCTGGGCTTCGTGATCGCCCAGGCGCAACGGCTGGAGCAGTTGGCCGAACGCCTCGGTCCGTGGTCCATCAGCGGCCCCACGCGGGTGTTGGGCCAGGCCTGCCTGCTCGACCAGCGCGCCCACCAGCGGCAGATCCTGCGCTGCGCCGCCGCCAGCCAACGCCTGGCAGCACTGCTGGCGCAGGTCGGGCTGAGCCCGGCGGGCGGCTGCGACCTATTCCAGTACGTGCGCAGTGAGCGTGCCGCGCACCTGCATGAGTTTCTCGCTCGCCGCGGCATTCTGGTCCGTCTGTTCAGCGCGCCCGCGGCCTTGCGCCTGGGCCTGCCCGAGCGCGACGAGGACTTCGTGCGCCTGGGCCAGGCCCTGAACGATTACCTCAAGGAACCGGTATGACCACCCTGATGGTGCAAGGCACCACCTCCGATGCCGGCAAGAGCACGCTGGTCACCGCGCTGTGCCGCTGGCTGTTGCGCCAGGGCGTCGGCGTGGTGCCGTTCAAGCCGCAGAACATGGCCCTCAACAGCGCCGTGACCGCCGACGGCGGCGAAATCGGCCGTGCCCAGGCGGTACAGGCCCAGGCCTGCCGGCTGGCGCCGCACACCGACATGAACCCGGTGCTGCTCAAGCCTAACAGCGACACCGGCGCCCAGGTCATCGTCCACGGCCGCGCCGTCACCTGCATGAACGCGGTGGCCTACCACGACTACAAGGCCATCGCCATGCAGGCGGTACTGGCGTCGCACGAGCGCCTGAGCGGGGAGTATCCGGTGGTGATGGTCGAGGGTGCCGGCTCGCCGGCCGAGATCAATCTACGCGCTGGCGACATTGCCAACATGGGCTTTGCCGAGGCGGTGGACTGCCCGGTGATCCTGGTGGCCGACATCAACCGCGGTGGGGTCTTCGCCCATCTGGTCGGCACTCTGGAGCTGCTGTCGACGAGCGAGCAGGCGCGGGTCAAGGGTTTTGTCATCAACCGTTTCCGCGGCGACATCGCCTTGCTTCAGCCGGGCCTGGACTGGCTGGAGCAGCGCACCGGCAAGCCGGTGCTGGGGGTGCTGCCGTATGTCACCGACCTGCACCTGGAGGCCGAGGACGCCATCGACGTGCGCCAGGGTGCCAAGCGCGAGCGCGCCCTCAAGGTGATCGTTCCGGTGCTGCCGCGCATCAGCAACCACACCGATTTCGACCCGCTGCGCCTGCACCCGCAGGTGGACCTGCAGTTCATCGGGCCGGGCCAGCCGATCCCGCCGGCCGACTTGATCATCCTCCCAGGCTCCAAGAGCGTGCGCGCCGACCTGGCGCAGTTGCGCGCACGAGGCTGGGACACGGCCATCGCCCGGCACCTGCGCTATGGCGGCAAGCTCATCGGCATCTGCGGGGGCCTGCAGATGCTCGGCCAGCAAGTGCACGACCCCCAGGGCCTGGAAGGGCCGGCTGGCTCAAGCGCGGGGCTGGGGTTGCTGGACTACGCCACGGTACTCGAGGCCGACAAGCAGCTGCGCAATGTGTCTGGCACCCTGCAGCTGGAGCAGGCCGCGGTCACCGGCTATGAGATCCATGCCGGCGTGACCACCGGCCCAGCCCTTGAGCGGCCCGCGCTGTATCTGGCGGACGGTCGCTGCGACGGCGCATTGAGCGCCGATGGCCAAGTCCTCGCCACCTACCTGCACGGATTGTTCGAAGGCGTCGAGTCGTGCGCCGCGCTGTTGCGCTGGGCTGGGCTCGAGGCGGTCGAGCGCGTCGACTACGACGCTTTGCGCGAACGCGACATCGAGCGTCTGGCCGACCTGGTGGAGCATCACCTGGACACCGCGCGACTGCGCCAACTCTGTGGACTGAACTGACATGCGCAATCTCATCCTCGGCGGCGCCCGTTCCGGCAAGAGCCGCCTGGCCGAGCAATTGGCCAGCGCCAGTGGCTTGCCGGTCACCTACATCGCCACCAGCGAGCCGCTGGACGGGGAGATGAATGCCCGGGTCCTGCTGCACCGCGAACGCCGTCCAGCCGACTGGGGGCTGATCGAAGAGCCCTTGGCCCTGGCCGCCACGCTGCACGGCGCAGCAGCCGAAGGGCGCTGCCTGCTGGTCGACTGCCTGACCCTGTGGCTGACCAACCTGCTGATGCTCGACGACGAACAGCGCCTGGTCCAGGAGCGCGACGCGCTGCTCGACTGCCTGCACCACCTGCCGGGCACGCTCATCCTGGTCAGCAACGAAACCGGCCTGGGCGTGGTGCCCATGGGCGAGCTGACCCGGCGTTACGTCGACCAGGCCGGCTGGCTGCACCAGGCCGTGGCCGAACGCTGCCAGCGCGTGGTGATGACCGTCGCCGGCCTTCCCCTCATGCTCAAAGGACCTGCCCTATGATCCAACCTTGGTGGCGCGATGCCTGCCAACCTCTTGATCACGCCGCCATGGACCAGGCCCGCGCGCGTCAGCAGCAACTGACCAAACCCGCCGGCTCACTCGGTCAGCTCGAGTCCCTGGCGGTGCAGCTGGCCGGCTTGCAGGGCCGTGAGCGGCCGGCGCTGGCGCACGTCTGGATCAGCATTTTTACCGGTGACCACGGCGTGGTGGAGGAGGGCATCTCTGCCTATCCGCAGGCCGTGACTGGGCAGATGCTGCGCAACTTCGTCAATGGCGGCGCGGCGATCAGCGTGCTGGCGCGTCAGCTCGACGCCCAGCTGGACGTCGTCGACCTCGGCACCATCGACCCCGACCTGGCGCTGCCTGGCGTGCGTCATCTGCGCCTGGGCGCGGGCACGGCGAACTTCGCCCGTCAGCCGGCGATGACCCAGACGCAGTTGCTGGCGGCCCTGCAGGGCGGGCGCGACAGCGCCTTGCGGGCGGTCGAGCACGGTGCCCAGTTGTTCATCGGCGGCGAGATGGGTATCGGCAACACCACCGCGGCAGCGGCCCTAGCCAGCATCCTGATGGGCTGCCCGGCAGGCCCGCTCAGCGGTCCGGGCACAGGCCTGGACAGCGCAGGCGTGCGCCACAAGGCCGAGGTCATCGAGCGCGCCCGCCTGCTGCATGACGTACGCGCCGACGACCCGCTGCACGCCCTGGGCTGTGTCGGCGGCTTCGAGATCGCCGCCTTGGTTGGCGCCTACCTGGCCTGCGCGCAGCAGGGCGTGGTGGTGCTGGTGGATGGCTTCATCTGCAGTGTCGCGGCCTTGGTGGCGGTACGCCTCAATCCGCAGTGCCGGCCGTGGCTGTTGTTCGCTCACCAGGGCGCTGAGCCTGGTCACCAGGCCTTGCTGCAGGCCCTGGACGCCCAGCCATTGCTGGCCCTCGGCCTGCGCCTGGGTGAAGGCAGCGGCGCGGCTTTAGCGGTCCCGCTGCTGCGTCTGGCCTGCGCCCTGCACGGCCAGATGGCGACCTTCGCCGAAGCCGCCGTGGCGGACCGACCGGCATGATCCTCGACCTGTTGCGCCACGGCGAGACCGAGCAGGGCGGCGGGCTGCGTGGCAGCCTGGACGATGCCCTGACCGCTCACGGCTGGAGACAGATGCGCGAGGCCATAGGAACACAGGCTGCGTGGGATGTACTGGTCAGCTCGCCCTTGCAGCGTTGCGCCCTGTTCGCTGACGAACTGGGCAGCCGCTTGGGCATGCCTGTGCTGCGCGAGCCCGCCCTGCAAGAGTTGCATTTCGGTGAATGGGAAGGCCGCAGCGCGGCGCAACTGATGCAGACCCATGCCGAGCAGTTAGGGCTGTTCTGGGCCGATCCCTATGCCTATACCCCACCTGGCGGTGAGCCGGTGGCGGCCTTCGCCGAACGTGTGCTGACAGCCATCGAACGCTTGCAGCAGGCGCACGCTGGCAAGCGCGTGCTGTTGGTCACCCACGGTGGCGTCATGCGCTTGCTGCTGGCGCGGGCCCGCGGGTTGCCCCGCGAGCAGCTGCTGCAGGTCGAGGTTGGCCATGGTGCCCTGATGCGCCTGGTGCAGCAAGAAGGCGGCCAGTTGAGCGAGCCGCGCTGAGATGCTGCCGTTCTGGATCGCCCTGCAGTTTCTCAGCAGCCTGCCTGTACGCCTGCCCGGCATGCCGGCTCCAGAGCAGATGGGTCGCTCGCTGTTGTTCTATCCGGTGGTAGGGATGCTTTTCGGGCTTGTGCTCTGGGCGGTCAGCAGCCTGTTGCAGGACACCGCGGCGCCCCTGCACGCCGCCGTGCTGCTGGCGGTATGGGTGCTGCTCAGCGGCGCCCTGCACCTGGATGGCCTGGCCGACAGCGCTGACGCCTGGTTGGGCGGCTTCGGCGACCGTGAGCGCACCCTGGAGATCATGAAAGACCCGCGCAGCGGTCCGGTCGCTGTGGTCACACTGGTGCTGGTGCTGCTGCTCAAGTTCTGCGCGCTGTGGGTCCTGGTTGAGCGCGGCCAGGGTGTGCTGCTGGTGCTGGCGCCCCTGATCGGTCGGGCCTCCTTGCTGGGATTGTTCATGTGCACGCCCTATGTGCGACGCGGTGGCCTGGGGCAGGCATTGGCCGAGCACCTGCCGCGCCGTTCGGGGCGCTGGGTACTGCTGGCCAGCGCATGGCTGTGCCTGGCACTGGGCGGGTGGCAGGGGGCCGTGGCGCTGTTGGCGGCGGGGCTGATGTTCGCCTGGCTGCGCCAAGTGATGCGCCGTCGCCTGGGCGGCACCACCGGTGACACGGCGGGGGCATTGCTGGAGCTGCTGGAGCTGGCGGTCGTGGTGGCCCTGGCCTTGTAATAGCTGGTCACTCGTTGAGCGATGCGAACCGGCCGACACCGGCGTATTGTTTGCGGCTCTCCAGTACGGCCAGGGAGGCCCGCATGCGCTACCGGATCATTGCCAGCCTGTTGCTACTGTTTTGCCTTGTGGGCCGAGCAGCGGCCGCCGACCTGATCGGCTTCTGGGACACCCCGCGTCACGGCGGCAACAGCTTCAACCGCCTGCCGCCGGACCAAGCCTATTTCGATGCCCTCAAGGGTCATGGCGCCAGTTGGGTGCGTTTGTCCTATGACAAGTGGCAGGCCGCCGAGCGAGATTTTCTGCTGGGCGACGCCGATGACTACCGTGGCCTGGTCGAAGCTGACCTGGCGCGGCTGCGCCAGGTACTCGACCACGCCCACGCGGCGGGCCTCAAGGTTGTGATATCCCCGCTGTCGCTGCCCGGCATGCGCTGGGCGCAAAACAACCAGGGCCGCTTCGATGACCGCCTCTGGCAAGACAAACACTACTGGGCCCAATCCGCGGCGTTCTGGCGTGACCTGGCGCAGGCACTCAAGGACCATCCGGCCATCGCCGCCTACAACCTCATCAACGAACCGGCGCCCGAGAAGCAGGGCGGCCTGGCCGAGCATGCCAGTGCCGAGCGCATGCGCCAGTGGTATGCCCGTGAGCAGGGGGGCGCGCGAGATCTGCCTGCCCTGTATGCGCAGATCGTCGCGGCGATCCGCGAGGTGGACCCACTCACCCCGGTGATGCTCGATGCCGGCTGGTATGCCGGGGCTGATGCCTTTGCCTACTGGCCGGCTCCCTTGGACGATGACCGCGCGCTCTACAGCGTGCACATGTATGAGCCCTATGCCGCGACCAGCGCGCCGAACATGAACCGCGTCGCCCCTTACGCCTATCCAGGGCCAGTCCCCTTTGGCGGGCGGACCCAGACTTGGGATACCGACAGGGTCGCGGATTACCTGCAGCAGCCATTGCGTTGGGCCGACACGGTCAAGTTGCCGCGCTCGCGCCTGGTAGTCGGGGAGTTCGGCTGCATGCGTCGGCTGCCGGGCTGCCGGCAGTACCTGGAGGACGTCCTCGGGGTGCTCGACGAGGCCCGCCTGCATTGGGCGTTTTACAGTTTCCGCGAAGACAGCTGGGATGGCATGGACTATGAATTGGGCTCGGCCAAGGTTCCCTGGCGCTACTGGCAGGCCATCGACCAGGGTGCGCCCGACCCGATAGCGCGCAAGGCCACCGTGGAGTTCGAGCCGATCCGACGCCGGCTGCAACCCTGAGCACCCTACAAATTCCTTGCAGCAGTGGTGATGCGGGTATATAGAACAGCCCGATGACCTGGCACGGCGGCTTGAGCGCTTGGCCGGGTCCACAACGGTAATAAACGGGGATAGACCCGTATAACCTTGCGATGGGCTGGAGAATAACGATGACTTCGGTGTGGCGGACCAGCGGGTGGATTCTTCTGGGGGCGGCGCTGATCCTCGCGCTGTCGCTCGGCGTGCGGCATGGCTTCGGCCTGTTCCTGGCGCCGATGAGCGCCGAATTCGGCTGGGGCCGCGAGGTGTTCGCCTTTGCCATCGCCTTGCAGAACCTGATCTGGGGCCTGGCCCAGCCGTTTGCCGGCGCCTTGGCCGACCGCCTGGGCGCGGCGCGGGTGGTGATCATCGGCGGCATCCTCTACGCCGCCGGCCTGGCGCTGATGGGCATGGCCGATTCGGCCTGGTCGCTGTCCCTGAGTGCCGGCCTGTTGATCGGCATCGGCTTGTCCGGTACGTCGTTCTCGGTGATCCTCGGCGTCGTCGGGCGGGCAGTGCCGGCGGAACAACGCAGCATGGCCATGGGTATCGCCAGTGCCGCCGGCTCGTTCGGTCAGTTCGCCATGCTGCCCGGTACCCTCGGCCTGATCGGCTGGCTTGGCTGGTCGGCGGCACTGCTGGTGCTGGGCTTGCTGGTGGCGTTCATCGTACCGCTGGTGAGCCTGCTGCGTGACCAGCCACTGCCCAGCCACGGCGTCGAACAGACCCTCGGCCAGGCCCTGCGCGAAGCCTGCTCGCATTCCGGTTTCTGGCTGCTCGCGCTGGGCTTTTTCGTCTGTGGGTTCCAGGTGGTGTTCATTGGCGTGCACCTGCCGGCCTACCTGGTTGACCAACACCTGCCGGCCACCATCGGCACCACGGTGTTGGCGCTGATCGGGCTGTTCAACATCGTCGGCACCTATACCGCCGGTTGGCTCGGCGGGCGCATGTCCAAGCCGCGCCTGTTGACGGCCCTGTACCTGTTGCGAGGCGGGGTCATCGTGCTGTTCCTCTGGGCCCCCGTGACCGAGGTCAGCGCCTACCTGTTCGGCATCGCCATGGGCCTGCTGTGGCTGTCCACCGTGCCCTTGACCAACGGTACCGTGGCCACGCTGTTCGGCGTGCGCAACCTGTCGATGCTCGGCGGCATTGTCTTCCTGTTCCATCAGTTGGGCGCTTTTCTCGGCGGCTGGCTGGGCGGCGTGGTCTATGACCGCACCGGCAATTACGACCTGGTCTGGCATATCGCGGTGCTGCTCAGCCTGATGGCTGCCGCCCTCAACTGGCCGGTACGCGAGCGCCCGGTTGCCCGCCTGCAGGCCCGCGCCGCATGAACCGGCGCAGGCTGCCCTGGCTGCTTTTACCCGCCGTGCTGGCATTGCTGGCCCTGGCATGGTGGGGCTGGCAGCAGGGCGGGCTGGCATTGATGCAATTGGGCATGGGCGTATGTTAGGCGTAACCTGCAGGCTCAAGCACCGTTTTGCAGGAGAACGAAGATGCGAGCACGCTGGTTGTCGATTCCGCTGTTGACCCTGATTACCGCTGCGTCCAGTTGGGCGGCGGACTGTCCGGCGCTATTGCAGGGCAGCTTGCCCGAGTTGCGTGGCAAGGAGCAGGTCGACCTGTGCGAACGCTTTGCCGGCAAGCCGCTGGTGGTGATCAATACCGCCAGCTATTGTGGCTTTGCGCCACAGTTCGAAGGACTCGAAGGTGCCTACCAGGCATATCACGAGCAAGGCCTGGAAATGCTCGGCGTGCCGTCCAATGACTTCAAGCAGGAAGACGCCGACAACGAAAAGACCGCCAAGGTGTGCTACGCCAATTACGGCGTGACCTTCACCATGACCAAGGCCCAACCGGTCCGCGGCAATGACGCTATCCCCTTGTTCAGGGAACTGGCCGAGCAGAGCAGCGCGCCCAAATGGAATTTCTACAAGTATGTAGTGGATCGCCGAGGCAAGGTGATCGCCAACTTCTCCAGCCTGACCAAACCCGATGATCCGGCATTCAAGGCAGCGATCGAAAAGGCCATTGCCTCCCAACCTTGAGCGGACTCAGTGTGGGTGCACGGTCAGCGCCACAAGGCGGATGACCAACGGTCGCACCATCAGCACGCAGACGAAGGCTACCGGCATGGCGAGTTGGTAGGCCTTGAGCACGTTACCCAGGTAATCGGCGGTCACCCCGGCGTTGGCGGCGGTGATCACGAAGCACATCAGCAAGGCCATGATCGACGACATGTAGAGCGCGAAGACATAGGGCGTTGCGCTGGGGCGCAGCTTGCGGCGACTGTGCAGCTGTGACGGATGATTCATGGGCGGCTCCGGGATAATGAGTGAGGCGTCAGCGTACCAAGGCGCCGCGTGGTGTCAGTAGACTGCGTACGCTGAGTTCTTTATAAAGAAATGCTTACGAATGCTTACCAACTTAGGGGCTGGAAATGGACCTGCTCAACGCCATTCGCAGCTTCATCAAGGTGGTCGAGGCAGGCAGTATCGCTGGTGGGGCGCGCGGCCTTGGCCTGAGCCCAGCGGCGGTCAGCCAGAATATCGCTCGGCTCGAGGCGCACCTGCAGGTGCGCCTGCTGGCGCGCACCACCCGCAGCATGGCACTGACCCCCAGCGGGAGCCAGTACTACGACAAGGTCCGGCACGTCGAACGTGACCTCGCCCTGGCCCAGCAGGCGATCACCACCCCCGAGAGCGAGCCCAGAGGCCGCCTGTGCATTGCCTCGACATCAGCTTTCGGGCGCCATGTGCTGGCGCCACTGATCCCGGCGTTTAACACGCGTTATCCGCAGCTTTCGATAGAATTGATAACGACTGACCGCAAGGTCAACCACGCGCGCGAGGACGTCGATGTCAGCCTGCGGATCAAGCCGCAACTGGAGGACCACCTGCTGGCCCGGCACATTGCGCGGATTCCCTTCATCTGCTGCGCCTCACCCGGTTACCTGGCGATGGCCGGGCAGCCGGCCACGCCTGAAGCACTGCGTGAGCACCGTTGCCTGGTGTTCCGCTACCCGGTGGACGGCCGCTTCCTGCGCTGGGGGTTCGTGCGTGATGGGCTGCGTTTCGAGGCAGCCTTCGGCCCGGTGCTGATCAGCGATGACATCGACGTGCTGACCCAGATGGCGCTCAAGGATGGCGGTATTACTCGCCTGGCTGAATTCGTCGCGCGGCCGTACCTGGATTCTGGGCAACTGGTGCCACTGTTCGAGTTCGATGATGACGAGCAGGTCTATGCCCAGACCGAGTCGATGGATGTTTACCTGTGTGTCGTGGATCGCTCCGCCTTGACTGTCAGTGTCCGGGCGTTCATGGACTACCTGCAGGAGCAGCTCGGCGACCTGGCAACCCAGCGGCAAGAAAAAACCGCCACGCGGGCGGTTTTTCCGTGAAGCGCTAAGGCGCTTAGAAGCGGTAGGTCAGCGAAGCACCTACACCGTGAGCGCTGTTTTCGTACTTGGCCTGGTAGCTGCCTTTGCTCGGGCTTGCCTGGTTGACCTTGGTGTCCTCCTCCCACAGGTAGGAATAGGCCATATCGATGGTCATGTCATCGGTCGGGCTCCAGCCAGCGCCGACGCTGAAGATCTTGCGATCACCGGTCGGGATGCGTGGCGAACGGTCATGGTTGTTGGTCGGCGACTGGTCAACCGTGAAGCCGGTGCGCAGCGTCCACGCTTTGTTCAGCTTGTAGGAGGCACCGATGGCATGCGCCCAGGTGTCGTGCCAGTTCTGCTCCTCGGTGATGGTCTCGAAGGCCGAGCCCACCAACGGCCCCGGTACATCGTTCTGAACGGTGATGTCTTCCAGGCGGCTCCAGCGGGTCCAGGTGCTGCCCGCGTAGAGGGTCCACTGGTCGTCCAGTTCGTGGGTGATCGACAGATCCACCGATTCCGGCGTCTTGATCTTCAACGACGCATCGAACTTGTCCCCGTTGAACGGGCCGATCAGCGGCGTGCTTACGCGGGTCTTGCCTTCGAGCTTGTAGTCGACCATCGAGTGGTAGGTCAGGCCCAGACGGGTGCTGTCGGTGGCCTGCACCATGATGCCGATGTTGTAACCGACCGCGGTATCGTCGCCCTTGATCTTCACTTCGCCGTCATTGCGGCCCGGGGTGAGGGGGTTGATCAGGCTGGACCCCAGCTCACCCTCGATACGGTTGATGGTCGGACCGAAACCGATCGATACCCGGTCATTGAAGGCATAGCTGACGGTAGGCTGGAAGGTGACGACTTGAACATGGCTTTTCTTGCCCCAGTAACGTGCGGCATCGTCGCTGCCGTAGTCGGTCACCAGGCCGAAAGGTACGTAGACGCCGAAACCGACGCTCCAGTGCTCATCCAGTGGCTTTACGTAGTAGCCCATGGGCACGCCGACGACCGGGACCATGTCGCCATCGGTCTCGCCTCCCAGGTTGCTGCCACCCTTGATATCGGTCTTGGCAATGACGGCGGCGCCGCCCACGGTGACTTGCTCGCGCTTGAGGCGCGACATGCCGGCAGGGTTTCCGTAAATAGTGCTGGCATCATCGGCAGCGGAAGAACGACCCGCGAAACCTGTCCCCATACCGCTGACACTCTGCTCGTTGAGGGCGAAACCGCTTGCGAGCAGCTGGCTGGACGCGAGTGCAACGGCAATGCCGAGGGAGGTTTTGAGCATTACTTTTTTCATTATTAGAACTCCTTGGGATCTCCGAAGCGAAAGCTACCAACATTTCCTCTGGCGCGCTATAGGCGGGATCGCAGGAGATAGAGCGGTTTTGTAGGACAATCCTACTATGTTGTGAGAGGTTTCTGAGTTCGTTGTAGGAGTATTCAGCAGGCATGTGAAACAAGGGGATCGATGCAGGTATGCCATGCCTGCGTGAAGTCGCGCAACCGTCCTTGTGGATGAAAAGCCTGGCGCCAGATGCGCGCCAGACCGAGCAGGTCATCGGCGGCAGGAAGCGGCGTGGCCTGCTCTTCGATGAGCATCCAGGCAATGGCGGTGGCATAGCGCAGGTTGACGGTCAACTCCAGATGCGGGCCGCAGAGAAAAGCGTGCTGGCTGGCGAGGCCACGTACCATGCTGGCGAGTTCGGGGTCACGAGCAAGGTAATCGTCCCACAAAGAATTGTGACGTGTCTCACCAATCCTGTAGAGCCCATGGCCACGCCGGTCGTGCAAGGCGGACCCCAGTGCCGATTGACTGGCGGCCACTCCGAGCAGCAAGGCTTCGGCGCTGGCGCAGTGGCGACCCAGGTAGAGCAGGGTCGGGCGTATCACGTACTGGCTCAACTCGTTCGCAGCAATACCCATGGTGGCCTCGAACTGAAATAGGACCGACGGGCGCAGGCGCTTGGCAGCTGATGGAAGGGGAGGCCCGCCGGAAGCGATCAGTGCCGCTCGAGTTGAAGTGTAGTGTGATAAGCGTGGTGTAAAGGACTGTTTTTAAATCAATTGCGTTTGGCGGAGCTTAACGATATGTCATCAAGCAATTAGACGGGAGGCATGCGGGGAGGTAGCAGCGTAAGGACGGAAAACGGTGCGGGGGCCGTTCCTGTATCAATCAGGCGGGCCTGCAAAGGGCTGGGCGTTGAAGCGCAACCGCGGCGGCAGGGCACTCCCTGCCGCGGCGCGGTTGGTCATCAGGCTATCAGCGACTGGCGAGTGCGATCGATGATCGCCTGCAGTGGCTCGGCCTTGGTGTATTGCTCCGGGTACAGACGTTCGGTGTGGCAGGCAATGCCATGCTCGTCGACCAGGGTGAAGCTGAAGCTGCCCTTGCGCGGGGCAAGAATGAGGCAGTTCAAAGGGGCAAAAGCGCTGGAGAGGGTGCTAACCGCAGCCTGAAAGTGATGATTATGAGTCATAGTTATTAGATGTTCCTGCAATAGACACGGATTCGATCCGTGCACGAGAAAAACGTTCCAGCAGCGCCGAGATTTAGTGAGGCGCAGAACCTGTCTGGAACAGGGCAGCCAGTTGGGCGCTATAGATAAGGTGCGCTGGGCTGACTGGTAGGTACATGGGAAGGCAGGCAGCACGCCAGGGCAAGGTTCGAGGCCTCTGGGTGAAGTTCCTGATCAATTTCGACGTGGTTCGTGCTGGGGCAGGTATGGATTGCCGAGGGAACCATCGAGTGGGCCGGTCCTGGTTTCGTCAGGCGCTGCTCAAAGAAAGAAGCAGGGCGCTGCAAGGACAGTGGGGCCAGAATTGACTTTCAGCTTGGTACTAACGACGGCCACATTACAGCAAGAAATCACGCTTGGCAACCCCTGATGCTGTTCATGTGCCGAGCCGAGCAGTATCTCTTTTTCTGAGGCTTCTGTGAAGGGGGTGCGAGAGAGGGCAATAGGGTCGATATACACATTGTGTGCGGCGAAATAGCACCGAAGGCATGGCTTGTACACATTTACGGATGAGCATGTACCACTCTCGAAACAGCTCGACGCAACCCCGCCAATGCCTCGATCGCGCACTTAAGTCAATGAAAAAAAACACTAATTTAAGCTGGTGAAAAAATCATCAGTTTGACTTCAGCCCCCATTCCATGGGGGTTTGCGGGCTGCCTGCAGAGGTTGTCCACCGAGTTATCCACAGCTTCTGTGGATTGTCCCGAGCGCTTGCTCTAGGACGGGCGTGCCAGGATTTTCACCACTGTCGGACAATCCTGCGCATTCACTTTCGGTGGAAGTGCCTGGCTGCAAACCGTCAAGAAAAAAGCGAAGATTTTTTTCAAAAAACTGTAGGAAACCGCCGGGCCATTCGTGAAAAAAAGGAGTAGAGTGGCGCGCCTCTCGAGTTGCCATCGCTGTAAGTCATGAAGTTTCGCGATAAAAATCTCGCTTCCCCATCGGTTGACACGGCATCGCCGCACGCCAAGCGCTTTTCCCTGAAGGTGGCCCTGTGGCTGCTCGATAGCCCGCGCCTGGGCGACAAGCCCCGCATCAAGCACTTTGCCGGGCGTTTGCTCAAGCAGCCGGCTCGCCAGGGCGTAGTGGTGGCCCAGAGTCGCCTGGGACAAATGCTCTGCCGTGATTGCGGCAATGCCCGCGACCGACGCATCGGCCACGAACTGCTACGCCAGGCCGCGCGTGCCGGTGATCGGCACGCCCAGTTGGAATACGGCCGTCTGTGCGCGCAGCCGCAGCTCAACGAGCCCGACCAGGCGCGCTACTGGCTGGAACTGGCGGCCGCCCGAGGGTCGCAAGAGGCGCGCCGCCTGCTCAAGCAATTGTTTCCCGCCTGAGGCCCTGGCGGCCCTGGGCTGATAAGCTGCAGCCTTGATTTGTGTGATTGATCGGGGTACCTATGGCGGTGGATCTGGCCAGCATTCTGTTGGGCATCGTGGCAGCGGCATTGCCGTGTCTGGGCTGGGTGTTGCACGTGCATCGCCGGTTGGCGGCGCGACAGGCCGAAATGGCCCTGCTGCAGGAGCGCCTGAGCAGTGCCCTGCTGGCCCAGGAGGGTCTCCAGGCGCAGTTGGAGGCCAGTCGCGACGAAATCAGCGACCTCAGCGAAGCCAACGCTGCCAAGCAGGCCACCCTGGCGGCCCAGAGTCGTGAACTGGAGCTGTTGCAGATCGACCGCGACAACGCCCGTGACGCTGCCCACGCCTGGCAACTAGAGCGCAGCGCCCGCGAGGCCGACTTGCGGCGCCTGGAAGCCCAGGCGGCCGGCCTCACCGCCGAGTTGCGCGAACAGCAGGAAAGCCACCAGCAGCGCCTCGGTGACCTGCAGGAGGCGCGCGACACCCTGCGCGCGCAGTTCGCCGAAATGGCCACGAAGATCTTCGACGAGCGCGAGCAGCGGTTCGCCCAGACCAGCCAGCAGAGCCTGGGCCAGCTGCTTGACCCGCTCAAGGAGCGTATCCAGTCCTTCGAGAAGCGCGTGGAGGAAAGCTATCAGCAGGAGGCGCGCGAGCGCTTTTCGTTGAGCAAGGAGCTGGAGCGTCTGCAGCAACTGAACCTGCGCCTGAGCGACGAAGCCACCAACCTGACCCAGGCCCTCAAGGGTCAAAAGACCCAAGGCAACTGGGGCGAGCTGATCCTGGAGCGCGTGCTGGAGCATGCAGGCCTTGAGAAAGGCCGCGAATACCAGACCCAGGTGAGCCTGAAAAGCGCCGACGGCGAACGCTTCCAGCCCGACGTACTGATCATGCTGCCAGGCGGCAAGCAGGTGGTGGTCGACGCCAAGGTGAGCCTCACGGCCTACCAGCAGTTCGTCAGCGACAATGACAGCGAACGCGGCCAGGCCGCGTTGAAGCAGCACGTGCTGTCGCTGCGCAACCATGTCAAGGGCCTGTCCGGCAAGGACTACAGCCGCCTCGAAGGGCTGCACAGCCTGGATTTCGTGCTGCTTTTCGTGCCCATCGAAGCCGCGTTTTCGGCAGCCCTGCAGGCCGAGCCCAACCTGTTCCAGGAAGCCTTCGACCGGCAGATCGTCATCGTCAGCCCGACCACGCTGCTGGCCACCCTGCGGGTGATCGACAGCCTGTGGAAGCAGGAACGCCAGAGCCAGAATGCCCGCGAGATCGCCGAGCGCGCCGGCTGGCTGTACGACAAGTTCGTGCTGTTCATCCAGGACCTCGACGAGCTGGGCAGCCGCCTGCAGCAGGTCGACAAAGCCTACGCCGCCGCCCGCAACAAACTCTGCGAGGGCCGTGGCAACCTCATCAGCCGTAGCGAACAGCTCAAGCTGCTCGGCGCCCGGGCCAGCAAGAGCCTGCCGGCCGACCTGCTCGAGCGTGCCCTGAGCGACGTCGCGGTTACTGAGCCAGGCTCAGATGTCGATTGAGCAAGGCGCGCAGGGCGGCGGGCTTGACCGGCTTGGCCAGGTAGTCGAGACCGGCGGCATGCACCAGGGCGATGGTTTCGCTGCGCCCGTCGGCGCTGATGACTACGCCAGGCACCGGCTCGCCCAGGCGGGTGCGTAGCCAGGCCATCAGCTCGGTGCCGGTCTCGCCATCGTCAAGGTGGTAGTCCACCAGCGCCAGGTGTGGCCGCAGGCCCTCGCCCAGCAGGGCTTCGCATTCTTCTCTATTGCGCGCGGTCCACACCTGACAGCCCCAGCGGCTGAGCAGGCTGTTCATGCCGATCAGGATGCTGTCCTCGTTGTCGATGCACAGCACCTGCAAGCCCGCCAAGGGTTGGCTGGCCTGTTCCACCGGTGCGCTCGGCGCCGGCGCGGCGCTGGTGGCCAGAGGTACGCTGACGCGGAACACGCTGCCCTTGCCCGGCCATGAGCGCACCTCCAGTTGATGACCCAGCACCCGGCACAGGCCATCGGCAATCGCCAGGCCCAGGCCCAGGCCCTTTTCGGCGCGGGTCTGGTGGCTGTCCAGGCGCTTGAATTCCTGGAAGATCACTTGCAGCTTGTCATCGGCAATGCCCGGCCCGCGGTCCCAGACCTCCAGCCACAGGCGTCCACCCTGGCGACGCGCCCCCAGCAGGATCGGGCTCTTGCCATAGCGCAAGGCGTTGGTCAGGAAGTTCTGCAGGATGCGCCGCAGCAGTTTCATGTCGCTGTGCACCCGCAGTCGACTGCCGCGCAGGCGGAATTCCAGGCCCTTCTGCTGGGCCAGCACCTTGAACTCGGCGCCCAGGGTGTCGAACAGCGCGTTGAGGGCGAAGGGCTGGGCGTCCGGGGTGATCTTGCCGTTTTCCAGGCGCGAGATGTCGAGCAGGTCGCTGATCAGTTCCTCGGCCGAGCGCAGCGAGCTGTCCATGTGCTGCACCAGCTGCTGGGCGTCTTCGGACAGCTCTTCACCCTGCTGGGAGAGCGCCGCCGAGAACAGCCGCGCAGCATTGAGCGGTTGCATCAGGTCGTGGCTGACTGCCGCGAGGAAGCGCGTCTTGGACTGGCTGACTGCCTCGGCATGGCTCTTGGCCTCGCTCAGCGCCTGGTTGAGCTGCGACAGCTCGAAGGTGCGCTCGGCGACCCGTTGCTCCAGCCCTTCGTTGGCCTCCTTGAGTGCCTGTTCGGCCTCGCGGAAGGGGGTGATGTCAGTGAAGCTCATGACAAAGCCGCCCCCCGGCATGGGATTGCCGATCAGCTCGATGACCCGGCCGTTGGGGAACAGGCGCTCGGAGGTGTGCGCCCGGCCCTGGCGCATCCAGTGCAGGCGCCGGGCTACGTGGACCTGGGCTTCGCCCGGGCCGCACAGGCCGCGCTCGGCGTTGTAGCGGATGATGTCGGCAATCGGCCGGCCGACGCTGATCAGCCCGTCCGGGTAGTTGAACAGTTCCAGGTAGCGCCGGTTCCAGGCCACCAGGTGCAGGTTCTGGTCGACCACGCTGATGCCCTGGTTGATGTTCTCGATGGCGCCCTGCAGCAGCGCGCGGTTGAACTGCAGCACCTCCGAGGCTTCGTCGGCGATGCGCACCACGTCTTCGAGCTGCATCTCGCGGCCTTCGATGGCCGCCTTGACCACCGCGCGCGTGGAGGAGGTGCCGAGCACGCCGGCGAGCAGGCGCTCGGTGTGCTCGATCCAGTCGCCGTCGGCGTTCAGGCTGGGGTTGAAGCCCTTGCCCTGGCGGTAGGCGAACCGAATGAAGCTCTGCCGGGCGCGCTCTTCGCCAACGAAGCGCGCCGCCAATTTGAGCAGGTCATCGATCTGCACCGCCAGCAGCGAGCGGTTGCTGGGCCGGGCGCTGGTCTGCTGGCCGATGAAGCGACCGGCCTGCCAGTGCTCGGAAACCCGCGTGCGCGACAGGATCGAGACCCAGGCGAAGAGGATGAAATTGCCTGCCAGCGACAGCACCACGCCTTGGGTCAATGGCGTGATCGGCAGGTTCAGCGGGTTGCCGTGCAGCCAGTCCAAGCCTGGGAACAGCGCCAGCGACCAGCCCAGGCTGTGGGCGGTGATCGGCAGCACCAAGGTGTAGAACCACAGGAAGATCCCCGCCGCCAGGCCGGCAAACACGCCGCGGCGGTTGGCTTGCTTCCAGTACAGCGCGCCGAGCATGGCAGGCGTCAGTTGGGTCACGGCGGCGAAGGCGATCTGGCCAATGGTCGCCAGGCTCGCGGTGGAACCCAGCAGCCGGTAGCTGACATAGGCGAGCAAGAGGATGACCACGATGGTCACCCGGCGCACCGACAGCATCCAGTGACGGAACACCTCGAATGGGCGCTCGGCGTTGTTGCGGCGCAACAGCCAGGGCAGCAGCATGTCGTTGGAGACCATGGTCGACAGCGCCACCGCTTCGACGATGACCATGCCGGTGGCTGCCGAGGCGCCCCCGATGAACGCCAGCAAGGCAAGGCTTGGATGCGCCTCGGCCAGCGGCAGGCTGATGACGAAGGAGTCGGAGATCACCGTGCCCGGCAGCAGCAGTTGCCCGGCCAGGGCGATCGGCACCACGAACAGGGCGGCCAGGCACAGGTACAGCGGGAATACCCAGCGCGCCAGGCGCAGGTCCTGGGCTTCGATGTTTTCCACCACGGTGACGTGGAACTGCCGCGGCAGGCAGATGATCGCCATCATCGCCACCATGGTCTGCACCACCATCGACGGCCAGTTGATGGTCTCCTGCCAATAGCTGTCCAGGTGCGGCGCCAGGCGCGCCTGGCTGAACAGGTCGTCGAAGCCGTCATACAGGTTGAACACCACGAAGGCACCGACAGCCAGGAAGGCCAGGAGCTTGACCAGCGACTCGAAGGCAATGGCCAGGACCATGCCGCGGTGGTGCTCGGTGACATCCAGGCTGCGGGTACCGAAGACGATGCTGAACAGCGCCAGGACCAGCGATACCACCAGGGCGGTGTCCTGCACCCGGCTGCCGGTGGCGTCGGCGTTGGCGCCGATCAGCAGGTTCACCCCCAGCACGATGCCCTTGAGCTGCAGAGCGATGTAGGGCAGGACCCCGACCAGGCAGATCAGCGCCACCACCACGGCAAGGGTCTGCGACTTGCCGTAGCGCGCGGCGATGAAGTCGGCGATCGAGGTGATGTTTTCCTGCTTGCTGATCAGCACCATCTTCTGCAGCACCCAGGGTGCGAACAGCATCAGTAGCACCGGGCCCAGGTAGATCGGCAGGAAGGCCCAGAGCTGTTCGGCCGCCTGGCCGACGGCGCCAAAGAATGTCCAGCTGGTGCAGTACACCGCCAGCGACAGGCTGTAGACCCAGGCACGCAAGCGCGGCGGCAACGGCGTGCTGCGGCGGTCGCCATAGAAGGCGATGGCGAACATGATGGCCATATAGGCCAGGGCGACCATGGCGATCAGCCCGCTGGACAACGACATGACAACTCCGGAGCAAAAGGTTACGCGGACGCACTGGACAGCGCTTCCCGATCGATCAGTCTGGCACGTCGCCTGCGCTTCGTCAGCGCCGACCATGGTAGCAATGGCAGAACGTCGCACCAGCCTCTTGCTTTATCAGTAAAACCGATAACGGTTAGAGAAAATAACCGTTATATGGATATTCGATCCAGGCATAACATGAACCCACCTTTCACGAGGCCAGGACAATCAACCATGCCATGCCGCAATCCTCCCATCACCACGTTTCGCCCACTGAGCCAGCTGACCCATCCCCGGGAAGTGATCCGCCAATTCACCCCTAACTGGTTCGCCGCGACCATGGGCACGGGGGTGCTGGCACTGGCCTTGAAGCAGGTTGAGAGGCCCGCGCTGGAGGGGCTGGCCGAAGGCCTGTGGTGGCTGACCATCGCCCTGTTTGCGCTGTTCACCGTGCTGTACGTCGCCAGGTGGCTGCTGTTCTTCGACGAAGCACGGCGAATCTTCGCCCATTCCACCGTATCGATGTTCTTCGGCACCATCCCCATGGGCCTGGCGACGATCCTCAATGGCGGCCTGCTGTTCGGCCTGGCGCGCTGGGGCGAGGGCGTGGTGCCGTGGATCGAGCTGCTGTGGTGGGTCGACGTCGGCCTGGCACTGCTATGCGGCGTGGCCATTCCCTACCTGATGTTCACCCGCCAGGAGCACAGCATTGGCCAGATGACGGCGGTCTGGTTGCTGCCGGTGGTCGCCGCGGAAGTTGCCGCGGCCAGCGGCGGCCTGCTGGCGCCGCACCTCGTCGATGCGCACCAGCGGTTTCTCGTGCTGATCACCAGCTATGTGCTGTGGGCAGTGTCCTTGCCGGTGGCCTTCAGCATCCTCACCATCCTCATGCTGCGCATGGCCCTGCACAAGCTGCCGCCGGCCAACATGGCCGCGTCGAGCTGGCTGGCCCTGGGGCCGATCGGCACCGGCGCGCTGGGCATGCTGCTGCTGGGTAACGAGGCCCCGGCGATCTTCGCCGCCAACGGCCTGGGCAACCTGGGCGAGGTCGCCCACGGTATCGGTCTGATCGCAGGCATCGTGTTGTGGGGCGCCGGCCTCTGGTGGCTGCTCACCGCCGTGCTGATCACCTTCGGTTACCTGCGCCAGGGCATGCCGTTCAACCTGGGCTGGTGGGGCTTCACCTTTCCACTCGGTGTCTACAGCCTGGCGACACTGAAACTGGCAAGCTGCCTGGGCCTGGGCTTCTTCTATGGCCTGGGCCAGTTGCTGGTGGTCGCGCTGGCGCTGCTATGGCTGCTGGTGGCCAGCCGCACCCTGCAAGGCGCCTGGCGCGGCGAGCTGTTCGTGTCACCGTGCATTGCCGGTTTGAACAGGTAAGGGCGGCCTTCCTTGCCGACCTGCTGGCTATCATCGAGGGGGCACGGCATGCGCGACACAGTTGCCAGCCAGGGTTTGGCGGTGCAGATTGTGGCTTGCTGCGCATCGCGTGCCTCCAATGACAAAGCCCCACTCAGGTACAAGGACGATGAGTCACCCTTCGCAATTCACCTTGCTCGGCAAGCGGCGTTTCCTGCCGTTCTTCATTACCCAGTCGCTGGGTGCCTTCAACGACAACCTGTTCAAGCAGTCGCTGATCCTGGCGATCCTCTACAAGCTCAGCTTCGAGGGTGACCGGTCGATCTGGGTCAACCTCTGCGCATTGCTGTTCATCCTGCCGTTCTTTCTGTTCTCGGCCCTGGCCGGGCAGTTTGGCGAAAAGTTCGCCAAGGACGCGCTGATTCGCGCGATCAAGTTGGCCGAGATCGTCATCATGCTCATCGGTGCGCTGGGCTTTGTCAGCAACCATCTGGAACTCATGCTCCTGGCGCTGTTCGCCATGGGTACCCACTCGGCGTTGTTCGGGCCAGTGAAATACTCGATCCTGCCCCAGGCCCTGTGCGAGGAGGAGCTGGTGGGCGGCAACGGCCTGGTGGAAATGGGCACCTTCCTGGCGATCCTGGCCGGTACCATCGGCGCTGGGGTAATGATGTCCAGCACCCATTACAACTCGGTGGTAGCCGGCGCCGTGGTTGGCGTGGCAGTGCTCGGTTACCTGGCCAGCCGCTGGATCCCCCGCGCCGCGGCCGTCGCCCCACAGATGAAACTGGATTGGAATATTTTCAGTCAGTCCTGGGCCACGCTGCGCCTGGGCCTGGGACAGACACCGGCGGTGTCGCGCTCGATCATTGGCAACTCCTGGTTCTGGTTCGTCGGGGCTATCTACCTGACCCAGATACCAGCCTATGCCAAGGACTGGCTGCACGGCGACGAAACCGTGGTGACCCTGGTGCTGACGCTGTTCTCGGTGGGCATCGCCCTGGGCTCGCTGCTCTGCGAGCGCCTCAGCGGACGCAAGGTGGAGATCGGCCTGGTGCCGTTCGGCTCCTTCGGCCTGACCTTGTTCGGCCTGCTCTGGTGGTGGCATTCCGGTGATGTGCCAGCCGCGGTCGCGCCACACGATTGGCTGTCGCTGCTGCTCACGCCCGAGGCTTGGTGGATTCTGCTGGCGATCCTCGGGCTGGGCGTGTTCGGCGGCTTCTACATCGTGCCGCTGTATGCGCTGATCCAGGCACGCACCGCTGAACACCAGCGGGCCCGGGTGATTGCAGCCAATAACATCCTCAACGCGCTGTTCATGGTGGTTTCAGCCATCGTCACCATCGCTCTGCTGAGCCTGGCCGAGTTGTCGATCCCGCAGTTGTTCCTGGTGGTCTCGCTGCTGAATATCGCGGTCAACGCCTACATCTTCAGCATCGTCCCCGAGTTCACCATGCGCTTCATGATCTGGCTGCTCAGCCACTCCATGTACCGGGTCGAGCACCGCGACCTGCAGCGCATTCCCGATGAAGGGGCAGCCTTGCTGGTATGCAACCACGTGTCGTTCGTCGACGCCTTGCTGATCGCCGGTGCCATTCGCCGGCCGATACGCTTCGTCATGTACTACAAGATCTACCGCCTGCCGGTGCTCAACTTCATCTTTCGCACCGCGGGCGCCATCCCGATTGCCGGACGCAGCGAGGATGAAGCCACCTACCAGCGGGCCTTCGCCAGGATCGCCAGCTACCTGGCCGCCGGCGAGCTGGTGTGCATCTTCCCCGAGGGCAAGTTGACCAGCGATGGCGAGATCGATGCTTTCAAGGGCGGGATCAACCGTATCCTCGGCGAGACACCGGTGCCGGTGATACCGCTGGCCTTGCAGGGTTTGTGGGGCAGCTTCTTCAGTCGCGATCCGGCCAAGGGCTTTTTCCGCAGGCTGTGGTCGCGGGTGACCCTGGTCGCCGGTGAGGCGGTCGAGGTACAGGCGGCCCAACCGGACGCGCTGCGCGAGCGGGTCAGTGCCCTGCGCGGCAGCGCGCGGTAGAGGAGGGTGGGGTAGGGGGTCAGCTTGCGCTGACCTTGAGCCCAATCAGTCCGCAGACGATCAACGCCACGCTGACCAGCCGCACCAGGGCCATGGACTCGCCGAACAGGATGATCCCGGCGATCACCGTGCCCACCGCGCCGACGCCGGTCCAGATGGCGTAGGCGGTGCCCAGCGGCAGTTCCTTCATGGCCAGGCCGAGCAGGCCAAGGCTGATGGCCATGGCGGCGACGGTCAGAGCGGTGGGCAGCGGACGGCTGAAGCCATCGGTGTATTTGAGGCCGACGGCCCAACCGACTTCGAACAGGCCGGCGAAAAACAGGATGATCCAGGACATGGTCAAATCTCCATCGAAGCAAGAGGGGGCCGTCCCCGGATCGTTCACGCAGTGCGTCGTGAGGCCGTCCTCACCGTTGCCACAAATTACTAGCTTCAAGCTGCAAGCTTCAAGCTGCAAGATAAAGCAGACCGCGCACTATTCTGCTTTTTCTTGCAGCTTGCAGCTTTAGAGCCGACGGAACCAGGTCGACAGCAGCGCCCCGGAAATATTGTGCCAGACGCTGAACAACGCGCTAGGCACCGCGGCCAACGGCGAGAAGTGGGCACTGGCCAGCGCCGCGCCAAGCCCCGAGTTCTGCATGCCCGCCTCCAGCGCCAGCGACTTGCGCTGGGCCAGCGGCAACTTGCACAGCTTGCCGGTGAGGTAGCCGAGCAGGAAGCCGAAGCTGTTGTGCAGCACCACCACCGCCATGATCAGCAGGCCGGATTCGGCGATCTTCGCCTGGCTGGCGGCGACCACCGCGCAGACGATCATCACGATGCTCACCACCGAGACCAGCGGTAGCACCTGGACCGCCACCTGCACCCGCGCGCCAAGCAGTCGCTGCGCCAGCACGCCGAGGACGATCGGCAGCATCACCAGTTGCAGGATCGACCAGAACATGTCCATGAAGGACACCGGCAGCCACGCCGAGGCCAGCAGCCAGATCAGCGTCGGGGTAAGCAGCGGTGCCAGCAGGGTGGTGACCGCCGCGATGGCCACGGCCAGGGCCAGGTCACCCTTGGACAGCCAGACCATGACGTTGGAGGCAGTGCCACTGGGGCAACAGCCGACCAGGATCACGCCCACGGCGATTTCCGGAGGCAGCTGGAACAGTTGGCACAGCAGCCACGCCACCCCCGGCATGATCATGAAGTGCGCCACCACTCCCAACGCCACACGCCAGGGCTGACGGGCCACGGCGGCGAAATCATCGAGCTTGAGGGTCAGGCCCATGCCGAACATGACCAGGCCCAGCAGCGGCACGATCCAGCTCTTAAGGCCGATGAACCACTGTGGCTGAAGGAACGCCAGGCAGGCGAACAACAGCACCCACACGGCGAAGGTATTGCCGACGAAGCGGCTGAGGGTGGCAAGGGCACGCACTGTGAAACCTCCTTTTTTTGAGCTGCAAGCTTCAAGCTTCAAGCGGCAAGTTGAAGCAGCGCGGGTGAGCGGCAAGCTTCAAGCGGCAAGTTAAAGCAGTGTGCGTACGGCTCTTGCTCTTGCTCTTGCTCTTGCTCTTGCTTGCAGCTTGCAGCTTGCAGCTTGGGGGGTCAGACGCCCTGTGGGATTTCTTCGCCGCCCAGGGCCTCGAACAGCGCTGGCAGGTAATCGGCAAAGGTCAGCATCATCAGCAAGAAGCTGGCATCGAGCTGGCCGAGGGCTTCATCGCCACCGTCCTGCTCGGCCTGGTCCTGCAGCAGCTCTTCGAACTTCAGGCGCTTGATCACCATCTTGTCGTCGAGCACGAACGACAGCTTGTCCTGCCAGGCCAGGGCCAGCTGGGTGACCACCTTGCCGGTGCCCAGGTGCAGCTGGATCTCGTCGCTGGTCAGGTCCTGGCGCTTGCAGCGCACGATGCCGCCGTCTTCGTGGGTGTCGCGCAGCTCGCATTCGTCCAGCACGTGGAAGTCCGGGGCGGCCTTTTGCGACTTGACCCAGTCGGTCATGGTCGCCGTTGGGGCGATCTTCACCGACACCGGGCGCACCGGCAGCGAGCCCATGACTTCGCGCAGGGTCGAGAGCAGGTCTTCGGCGCGCTTGGCGCTGGCCGAGTTGACCAGGATCAGGCCTTGGCGTGGAGCGATAGCGGCGAAGATCATCGAGCGACGGATAAAGGCACGCGGCAGGAAGGCCTGGATGATCTCGTCCTTGATCTGGTCACGCTCCTTCTTATAGACCTTGCGCATCTGCTCGGTCTCGATCTCGTCGACCTTCTCCTTGACCGCGTCACGGACCACGCTACCCGGCAGGATGCGTTCTTCCTTACGCGCAGCGATCAGCAGGAAGTCGCCACTGACATGAACCAGCGGTGCATCCTCGCCTTTGCCAAATGGCGCGACGAATCCGTAGGTGGTCAACTCCTGGCTGGCGCAGGGACGGGCCGGCTTGGTGGCCAGGGCGGTTTCCAGAGCTTCTGGGTCGAATGCAACGTCCTGGGTCAGGCGGTAGGTCAGCAGGTTCTTGAACCACATGGGGTGAATCTCTCCTTAATGCATTAAGGAGGGCATTATTCTCTTATGAGTGCTTTCAGGCCAAGTCCGTAGGTCGTTGAAAGGCCTGAAAAAAAAATTTAAAAAAGTGCTTGCCAGGGTGGTGGGTGCTCCGTAGAATGCGCGCCACACCGAGACGAAGGGTGATTAGCTCAGCCGGGAGAGCATCTGCCTTACAAGCAGAGGGTCGGCGGTTCGATCCCGTCATCACCCACCACTTCTCAGTGTATCGCGCAGCGGTAGTTCAGTCGGTTAGAATACCGGCCTGTCACGCCGGGGGTCGCGGGTTCGAGTCCCGTCCGCTGCGCCATATTTAGCTTCCAGGGCCCACTGAACACCCGGAAGCCACAAAGAAAGCGACCTTAGGGTCGCTTTTTTTGTTTGTGCTGCTCATTCAGGGCGCCGCGAGCCCAGACTGCAATTTGCCTGGCTGCGGCTCTGCAGGGTATAGCAATAGCGCCCGCCGGTTGCCCAGCCGCTCAAGGCGCGTCGCGCCAGGCGCGTTCCTCCTCGCGCAGGGTCAACACCTCAAAGCCCTCGGCGGTGACCGCCACGGTGTGCTCCCACTGGGCCGACAGGCTGCGGTCGCGGGTGATCACTGTCCAGCCATCACGCAAGGTGCGCACGCCGTGGCCGCCCTGGTTGATCATTGGCTCGATGGTGAACACCATGCCCGGCTTGAGCGTCAGGCCACTGCCGGGTTGCCCGTAGTGCAGCACCTCTGGCGCCTCGTGCATCTGCCGGCCGATGCCGTGACCGCAGTACTCGCGCACCACGCTGTAGCCGGCTGCCTGGGCGTGGGCCTGGATGGCATGGCCGACGTCGCCCAGGGTCGCGCCGGGGCGTACCTGCTCGATGCCCTTCCACAGCGCGGCATAGGTGCTGTCGACCAGGCGCCGTGCCTGTTCGTCGACGCGGCCGATGCAGTACATCTTCGACGAGTCGGCAATGTAGCCACCCTGTTCCAGGGTGATGTCGACATTGACGATCGAGCCCTCGGCCAGTACCTCGCCGGCGTTGGGCATGCCGTGGCAGACCACGTGGTCGACCGAGGTGTTCAGCGCATAGGGGAAGCCGTACTGGCCCTTGCTGGCCGGGCGCGCCTTGAGCGTCTCGACGATAAAGCCTTCGGCGCGGTCGTTGATCTGCAGGGTACTGACACCGGCTCGGATGAAACCGTCGAGGTCGGCGAATACCTGCGCCAGCAGTTGCCCGGCGTGGCGCATCAGCGCCAGTTGCGCCGCATCCTTGATGATGACCCGGCTCATTGGATCAGCGCCTTGAGGTTGGCCTGCTCCTGGCGCAGCAGCTGACGCAGCAGTTCCTGGTAATTGGCCTGGGGATGGAGCTCGGCGAGCATGCCGATGCGGATCCAGTACTCGGCCTGGGCGTTGATCGAGCGCGACAGTGCGGCGCTGGCGATACGCAAGTCTTCGTGAAGCTCGTCGGCGATCTTGACGATGCCCATGGGATGTCCCTCGCGGCTATATGAAACGTATATGAAGCATATCGTCTTCCCCAGGCGTCGTGCTACCCCGTGGTGCGGCGTTCACCATGTCGGTGCGCACGGGGCAGCGCCGGTCACCCTTGGACAAGCCAGCCTTCTACCTCTATCCAGGCTGGCCTGACTTTTGCTGTAGCTCTGTCATGCAGGCCGTCAACGCAGATGGCCCACCGTTCACGACAAAGGCGCCGTGTTGTCCCTCGCTTGCTTGCGCAAGCCTGGGGCAGCCGGCGCCTTTTGTGGTTTTTGCAGGCAGGAGATCGGCCGATGAGCAGCAGCGAGGTGCGCAGCGTTTGCCCGTATTGCGGGGTAGGGTGCGGCATCGTCATGACCGTGGAGAACCAGCGGGTCAGCAAGGTCAGCGGCGACAAGCAGCACCCAAGTAATTTCGGTCGCTTGTGCACCAAGGGCCTTACCGCCCACCTGCCGCTCACCGCCGCAGGGCGGATGGACCATGCCTTCCTGCGCGAGCAGCGCCAGCAAGACCCGGTGCAATTGGGCATCGACAGCGCCATCGACCAAGCCGCCCGGCGCCTGCGCGCGATCATCGACACCCACGGCGCGGATGCCGTGGCGCTCTATGTTTCCGGACAGATGTCGCTGGAAGCCCAGTACCTGGCCAACAAGCTGGCCAAGGGCTTCATCGGCACCCGCCACATCGAGTCCAACTCGCGCCTGTGCATGGCCAGCGCCAGCAGCGGCTACAAGCTCTCACTGGGCGCCGACGGGCCGCCCGGCAGCTACCAGGATTTCGAGCACGCCGAGGTGTTTTTGGTGATCGGTGCGAACATGGCCGACTGTCACCCGATCCTATTCCTGCGCCTGCTCGACCGGGTCAAGGCCGGTGCCCGGCTGATCGTCGTCGATCCTCGGCGCAGCGCCACGGCCGACAAGGCCGACCTGTTCCTGCAACTGCGCCCCGGCACCGACCTGGCGCTGCTCAACGGCCTGCTGCACCTGCTGCACCAGAATGGCCATACCGACGCCGACTTCATCGCCCAGCACACCGAGGGCTGGGACGCGATGCCGGACTTTCTCGCCGATTACACCCCCGAGCGGGTCGCCGAGCTCACGGGCCTGGCCGTGGATGACATCCGCCAGGCTGCCGCCTGGATCGGCGAGGCCACGGATTGGATGAGCTGCTGGACCATGGGCCTGAACCAGAGCATCCATGGCACCTGGCACAGCAATGCCCTGTGCAACTTGCACCTGGCCACCGGCGCCCTCTGCCGCCCGGGCAGCGGACCGTTCTCGCTGACCGGCCAGCCCAATGCCATGGGCGGCCGCGAGATGGGGTACATGGGCCCGGGCCTACCGGGGCAGCGCTCGGCACTGGTCGATGCCGACCGTGCGTTCGTCGAACGACAATGGCAACTGCCACCCGGCCGCCTGCGCAGCGAGGGCGGCGAGGGCACGGTGGCACTGTTCGAGCAGATGGCCGCGGGCGAGGTCAAGGCCTGCTGGATCATCTGCAGCAACCCGGTGGCCAGTGTCGCCAACCGCCAGCAGGTCATCGCCGCCTTGCAGCAAGCGGAGCTGGTGATCACCCAGGATGCTTTCCTCGACACCGAGACCAACCGCTACGCCGACATCCTCCTGCCGGCCGCGCTGTGGGCCGAAGGCGAGGGCGTGATGATCAACAGCGAGCGCAACCTGACGCTGATGCCGCGCGCCGTGGCGCCCGCGGGCGAGAGCTTGCCCGACTGGCAGATCATCGCGCGCATCGCCTGCGCCCTGGGCTACGCCGAGGCCTTCAGCTACGCCGATGCCGAGGCAGTGTTCGATGAGATCCGCCAGTTCTGGAACCCCGCCACCGGCTACGACCTGCGCGGCATCGACTATGCCCACTTGCGCCACAAACCCCGGCAGTGGCCCTGCGCCCCTGGACGCACCGACGACCGTAGCCCGCAGCGTTACCACAACGACGGCAGCAGCCAGACCCTGCTGCAGGATGCCCAAGGTCATCGGCCTGCGCTGGCGTTTCCGACGGCCAGCGGGCGGGCGCGATTTTTCGCCCGGCCCTGGCTCCCGCCCGCCGAATTGCCCGATGACGACTTCCCGCTGGTGCTCAACACCGGTCGTGTGCAGCACCAGTGGCACACCCTGACCAAGACCGGCAAGGTGGCATCGCTGAACAAGCTCGATCCCGGCCCCTTCGTCGAATTGCACCCCGAGGATGCTGCGCGCCTGGGCATCGCCGACAAGGACCAGGTGGCGATCCGTTCACGCCGCGGCCAGGCAGTGCTGCCGGCACGGCTCAGTACCCGGGTGTTGCCGGGCAACTGCTTTGCCCCCTTTCACTGGAACGATGTCTACGGCGAGCACCTGGCGATCAATGCCGTGACCTGCGATGCCGTCGATCCGCTATCGCTGCAGCCGGCCTTCAAGCATTGCGCCGTGGCCCTTGAACGGGTCGGCGGCGAGCGCATCGACGTCCTGGAACTGCCCCCTGAACCGATGTCGGAGCCTGCCGCCATGCCGACCGCTACCTTGTCCCGCCTGCTTGGTCTCGATCAACTGCCCGTCCCAGCGCTGACCCTCGATGAACAGCATTACCTGCAAGGCTTCCTGCTCGGTTTCGGCCAGACACAAGCCCGTGGCGCAGGGGTACCCAGCCTGCCTGCCAGCGCGCCCCTGGCGCCAAGCCGACGCCTGTTCATCGATGGCCTGCTGGCCGGGCTGTTTGCCCAGCCGCAGCCTGTGACCGCTAGCTTCCCGGCCAGCGCGGAGCCGCGGCATCGGGTGCTCTGGGCGTCGCAGACCGGCAATGGCGAAGCCCTGGCCGAGCGCTGCGCTACGCGCCTGCGTGACTGCGGGCTGGCGGTGGAGCTCAGCTGCATGGAAACGGTCACCCCAAGCCAGCTGCAAGGTGCGGCCAGCGTGCTGCTGATCACCAGCACCTTCGGCGACGGCGAGGCGCCGGACAGCGGTGTGGCGTTCTGGCAGGCCCTGCACGACGAGGGCAGCCAGTGCGCAGACCTGCCCTTCGCGGTGCTGGCCCTGGGCGACTCCAGTTACGACCAGTTTTGCGGCTTTGGCCGTCGGCTCGACCAGCGCCTCGCCGAGCTGGGCGCCCAGCGCCTCGTGCCGCGGGTCGATTGCGAGCCGGATTTCGACGAGGCCTTTGCCCAGTGGCTCGAGGCGCTGGTGCCCGTCCTCGTCCCAGCTGCGGCGCCGCCTGCCGCGCCAGCGCCGGCCGTCGTCGCCAGCTACAGCAAGCAGCACCCCTGGCACGCGCCGTTGCTGGAGAATCGTCTGCTCAACGCCCCTGGCGCAAGCAAGGAAACCCGGCAGTTGGTATTCGACCTCAGCGGCAGCGACCTCACCTACCAGGCCGGTGATGCCCTGGGCGTCTGGCCGCGCAATTGCCCGGCGCTGGTCCAGGAGCTACTGAGCCTGATGCACCTGGACGGCACTACCCGGGTTGAGCTCAAGGGCTTGTCTGCCATGCCACTGGCGAGCGCCCTGGAGCTGCACCTGGAGATCGCCCGCATTACTCCCCAGCAACTCGAGGTCTTCAGTCAGCAGCCGGGGGCCGCCGATCTGCGCCGGCTATTGCTGCCCGAGCACAAGGCCGAGCTCAAGGACTGGCTATGGGGGCGGCAACTGGCCGACCTGCTGCGCGAGTTCCCCCAGGCGCTGGCGCTGGACAGCTGGCTGGCATTGCTCAAGCCGCTGCAACCGCGCCTTTACTCGATCAGCTCCAGCCCCACGGCCCACCCGCGGCAGGTGCACCTGACCGTCTCGACGGTACGCTACGGCCAGCGCAAGGGTGCCTGTTCGACCTTCCTCGCCGACCGCGCCGAGGGCTTGCGCGTGGCCATCTTCGCGCAGGCTTCCAAGCATTTCCGCTTGCCCGAGGATGACAGCGTGCCGCTGATCATGGTCGGCCCCGGCACCGGTATCGCGCCGTTTCGCGCCTTCCTCGAAGAGCGCCAGGCACGTGGCGCACGAGGGCGTAACTGGCTGTTCTTCGGCGAGCAGCGCGAGGCCACCGACTTCTATTACCGCGAGCAACTCCAGGCCTGGCAAGCCAGCGGCCACCTGCGCCTGGACACCGCCTTCTCCCGCGACCAGGCCGAGAAGGTCTACGTCCAGCAGCGCATGCTGGAGCAGGGCGCGCAGTTGTGGCAGTGGCTTGAGGCCGGGGCGTACTTCTATGTCTGTGGCGACGCCAGTCGCATGGCCCGCGATGTCGATGCCGCGCTGCGCCAAGTGGTCGCCGAGCATGGCGGGCTGAGTGACGTGGCGGCGGCTAACTATGTCGCCGAGCTGGCCAAGGCCAAGCGCTATCGGCGGGACGTGTACTGAGTGCCCCATGACGGGGAGCGCTGCACCAGCTTGGTTCAATTGGTGCTTGCCATACGCCGGAGGTGTCAGGTGCTGCTGAACCTGTGGTCGGGTTCCAGGGGTTGGCACAGTCCCTGCTTTGTTAATCCCACAAAGGCCCCAAACGATCAACGGCGATCGCTACTGAGGGCCAAAATGATGAACACCAGGCAAAGGCGCCTGGAGCTACGGCTCCAGGCGCCTTTTTTTTGTGTCTTTGCTGCGGGCAGGCACCGCAACCCTGATTGAGGATCGGCTATGAACGCAACCGCGAACGGCGGACATCGGCAGCGATTGATCATTGTCGGCAACGGCATGGTCGGCCACCACTGCGTCGAACAACTGATCGAGCGCGGCGCCCTGGCGCGCTTCTCGCTACGGGTGTTCGGCGAGGAGCGCCAGCGCGCCTACGACCGTGTGCACCTGTCGGAGTACTTCGCTGGCAGCGACGCCGAGGCCCTGGCCCTGTGCGAGCCCGGTTTCTACGATCACCATGGCGTGCACCTGCACCTGGGGGAAGCGGTGCTGCAGATCGACCGCGAACGCCGCGAGGTCATCACCGCCGAAGGCCGCTACGGCTATGACCAGCTGATCCTGGCCACCGGCTCCTACCCGTTCGTGCCGCCCATCGAGGGCTCAAGCGGTACCGCGCGCCTGGTCTATCGGACCCTGGACGACCTCGACGCGATTCGCGAGGCCGCGGAGGGCGCCCGACGCGGGGTGGTGGTCGGCGGTGGCCTGCTGGGCCTGGAAGCGGCCAACGCCCTGAAATCCCTGGACCTGGAAGCGCATGTGGTGGAGTTTGCGCCACGGTTGATGCCCGTGCAGCTGGATGGCGAGGGCGGTGCGGCACTGCGCGCGCAGATCGAGGCCCTGGGCGTGGGCGTGCACCTGTCGCGTGCCACCCAGTCGATCAGCACTGGCGAAGACTACCGCTACCGCATGAACTTCGACGGCGGCGAGCACCTGGAGACCGACCTGGTCGTGTTTTCCGCCGGCATCCGGCCCCAGGATGCCCTGGGCCGTGGCTGCGGCCTGGACATCGCCGCGCGCGGCGGCGTGGTGATCGACGGCCAATGCTGTACCAGTGACCCGCGGATCTTCGCCATCGGCGAATGCGCCTCCTGGAACGGCAGTGTCTTCGGGTTGGTGGCGCCGGGCTACAGCATGGCGCGCAACCTCGCTGCGCGGTTGCTCGGCGAAGCGGCACCTGCCTTCACTGGCGCCGACATGTCGACCAAGCTCAAGCTGCTCGGCGTCGACGTCGGCTCCATCGGCGATGCCCACGGTGCCACCCCCGGCTCGCGCAGCTACCGATTCATCGACGAAGCCAATGCTGCCTATCGCCGCCTGGTAATCGATGCCAGCGGCAAGCATGTGCTCGGCGCTGTGCTGGTCGGCGACAACAGCTACTACGACACTTTGCTGCAATACGCGCAGAACGGCATCATCCTGCCAGCCGACCCGGCCGCACTGATCCTGCCGCAAGGGGGCGGCGCGCCAGCGCTGGCTGCCGATGCATTGCCCGCCAGCGCGACCCTTTGCTCCTGCCACAATGTCAGCAAGGGCGCGGTCTGCGCCGCCATCGACAGCGGCTGCGCCGATCTGGCCGCGGTCAAGGACTGCACCAAGGCGGCGACCGGCTGCGGCGGTTGTGCGGCCTTGCTCAAGCAGGTCTTCGAACATGAGCTGGTCGCCCGTGGCATCAGCGTCGACAACAGCCTGTGCGAACACTTCGCCTACACCCGCCAGGAGCTCTACGCGCTGGTGCGGGTCGAAGGCATCCACAGCTTTGCCGAACTGCTCGCCCGTCACGGCAACGGGCAGGTGGGCTGCGACATCTGCAAGCCCACCGTCGGCAACATCCTGGCCTCCTGCTGGAACCAGCCGGTCATGGACCCATCGCTGGTGCCGCTGCAGGACACCAACGACACCTTCATGGCCAACATGCAGAAGAACGGCACCTATTCGGTGGTGCCGCGCATTCCCGGGGGCGAGATCACCCCGGACAAGCTGATCGTCATCGGCCAGGTGGCGAAGAAATACGACCTCTACACCAAGATCACCGGCGGCCAGCGCATCGACCTGTTCGGTGCCCAGCTGCATGAGCTGCCATTGATCTGGGGGGAGCTGATCGAAGCCGGCTTCGAGACCGGCCACGCCTACGGCAAATCGACGCGCACGGTGAAGTCGTGCGTCGGCAGCACCTGGTGCCGCTTTGGGGTGCAGGACAGCGTGGCCATGGCGCTGACCCTGGAGGACCGCTACAAGGGCCTGCGCGCGCCGCACAAGCTCAAGTTCGCCGTGTCTGGATGCACCCGCGAATGCGCCGAGGCGCAGAGCAAGGACATCGGCGTGATCGCCACCGAGAAGGGCTGGAACCTGTACGTCTGCGGCAATGGCGGCATGCGCCCGCGCCACGCCGAACTGTTCGCCACCGACCTCGACGACCAGGCCTTGATCCGCACCATCGACCGCGTGCTGATGTTCTACATCCGTACCGCCGACAAGCTGCAACGGACCTCGGTCTGGCGCGAGGGCCTCGAGGGCGGCCTGGACTACCTCAAGCAGGTGATCCTCGACGACAGCCTGGGCCTTGGCGCCGAACTCGAAGCGCAGATGCAGCAGGTGGTCGAGCGCTACGAATGCGAGTGGGCCAACGCCCTCAACGACCCCGAGAAGCTCAAGCGCTTCCGCACTTTCGTCAACGACCAGCGTGGCGACCCGGACGTGCACTTCATCCGCGAGCGCGACCAGCGCCGCCCCTTGATCGCAACCCCCCTGCACCTGATCGCAACCACCGAGGAGGCTGTTCGATGAACCTGTCCACTACCGCTGTAGCCCAGAAACCGCAGTGGCGCCCCGTGTGTCGCCAGGAGGATCTTGTCGTCGATTCCGGTGTCGTGGTCTGGCTCGATGGCGCCCAGGTCGCACTGTTCTACCTGCCGGGCGAGGATCAGGCGCTGTACGCCATCGACAACCGCGATCCGCGTTCCGGCGCCAACGTCATCGGCCGCGGCCTGGTCGGCAGTCTGAACGGCGAGCTGGTCGTGGCGGCCCCGCTGTACAAACAGCATTTTCGCCTGCAAGACGGCCACTGCCTGGAAGATCCACGACAAGCGTTGCAGGTGTGGCCAGTGCGGCTCAATGGAGACGCTGTCGAAGTCGGGGTAGGGGGGTGAGCTGCAAGCTTTAAGTCTCAAGCCTCAAGCCTCAAGCTGCAAGAAAAGCGGGTCGGAGTAGCGACTGTTGGCGGTGGAGTGTCAGGGCGTCGCTGGCGCGGGCGGCTGGCTGCCACCTGCCTGCCCCGGCTTATGCCGGTGAGGCTTATTTCCTTGCCGGCGCTGGGTTCAGGCCACACAATCCGCGTTCCTGCCGCCAGCCTCGCGGGGCACGCCCGCGCCATCACCCATGAACCTCGATACGCGTATCAAATTCCGCCACCTGCTGTGCTTTCTGGAGATTGCCCGCCAGGGTAGCCTGGCCAGGGCCGCCGACATCCTGGCGATCAGTCAGCCGGCGATATCCAAGACCCTCAAGGAGCTGGAGACGCTGCTCCAGGCACGGCTGTTCGAACGCAGCCGCCTGGGGGTCGAACTGACCCCGGCCGGTGTGCGCTTCATGCGCTATGCCGGCCCCAGCGTCCAGGCCCTGCGCGAAGGCGTGAGCAGCCTGCGCGACGAGGCCGGGCTGCCGCCGCAGGTACGCATCGGCGTGCTCTCCACGGTCGAAAGCCTGTTGATGCCCGAGGTGCTGTGCCGCTTGCACCAGCGCCACGCGTCGTTGGTGATTACCGTGATCACCGGCGTCAGCGCTCATTTGCTGGGGCAACTGCACCTGGGCGAGCTGGACCTGGTGGTCGGGCGCATGACCGACAGCCCACAGATCCAGGGGTTGTCCTTTGAGCACCTGTACAGCGAATCCATGACCCTGGTGGTGCGCCCCGGCCACCCTCTGCTGGCCCGCCAACCCGCCGAGCGCCAGCGGGTCGGCGACTACCCCCTGGTGCTGCCCCTGGCCGGCACCACCATCCGCCAGCATGCCGACAGCCTGTTCGTACAGTGCGGCATCGGCTTGCCAACCCAGCGCCTGGAGACCTTGTCCCTGGCCTTGAGCCGCCGCTACGTGCTGAGCAGCGACGCGGTCTGGGTGGCGCCGCGTGATGCCGTGCTGATCGACCTGGGGCGGGGCGAGCTCGACGAACTCGACCTGGGCGTACGCGAGCCCGGTGGCTCGGTGGGCATCTGCAGCAACGCCGCCCTGACCCAGACCGTCCCCGCGCAGTGGGTGTGCCAGGTGCTGCGTGAAGTGGCGGGGGAGTACCGCGACGGGGCATACCCATGATGCCGCTGCGCTCTAGCAGTATCGACATAACCTGCTACAAATTATCGAGGCGTGGCCACTTGCCCACTTACCTTGGATGAAGAAGGTTTTATCTGCTGAACTTCTCGGACTTTACTGGCTCCTATGCCGGTAGCCATTGGTCATGGCCGCCTGATAAGCTCGCGGCTTTACCCCGATTGCCCTTATGGCGCATGAACAAGGAATTAGCATGAAACAGCATCGTTTGGCGGCTGCGGTTGCCCTGGTTAGCCTGGTACTGGCGGGTTGCGATTCGCAGACCAGCAGCGTCGAGCTGAAGACTCCGGCACAGAAAGCCTCCTACGGTATCGGCCTGAACATGGGCAAGAGCCTGGCCCAGGAAGGCATGGACGACCTTGATTCGAAAGCGGTAGCGCTGGGCATCGAAGACGCCGTCGGCAAGAAAGAACAGAAGCTCAAGGACGATGAGCTGGTCGAAGCCTTCGCCGCGCTGCAGAAGCGTGCCGAAGAGCGCCTGACCAAGCAGAGCGAAGAAGCCGCCTCGGCCGGCAAGAAATTCCTCGAGGAAAACGCCAAGAAGTCGGGCGTGGTCACCACCGCCTCGGGCCTGCAGTATGAAGTCGTGAAAAAGGCCGACGGCCCGCAGCCCAAGCCGACCGACGTGGTCACCGTGCACTACGAGGGCAAGCTGATCGATGGCAAGGTCTTCGACAGCTCCGTCGAGCGTGGCAGCCCGATCGACCTTCCGGTCAGCGGTGTGATTCCAGGTTGGGTCGAAGGCCTGCAACTGATGCACGTAGGCGAGAAGTACAAGCTGTACATCCCGGCTGAACTGGCCTACGGCGCCCAGAGCCCGAGCCCGCTGATCCCGGCCAATTCGGTCCTGGTCTTCGACCTGGAACTGCTGGACATCAAGGACATGAACGCGCCACAAGGCGACGCGCCAGCAGCGGCCCCGGAAGCAGCCGCCCCGGCAGAGGCGCCTGCTCAATAAGCAGCCCTGTTGCCAACCCAGCGCCCCGTCTCGACGGGGCGTTGTCGTTTTCGCCTTGAGCTTGACGCGAACGCTTGAAGCAAGGCACTGTCTGAATCACTGCACCGCTCATCAACGGCGCACTGACGCAAAACGTTTGCGCCAGTGAAACAAGTGTGTAAAAAACGCCCGATCTGAGCGCGACCCTTGCTGCCCGGGCGCCCCGCGGCGCACACACGGTTCTGTTCACAAGGTTATCCACAAAAAATGTGGATAACCTTTTCTGTTTTTCGTCGTGGAGGCTTTCATGAGCGCACCCTGGAATTTCGCTCGCTTCCTGCCCCTGGCCGAGCGCCTGCTCAGCCGCGGACGGTTGCCAGCTCTGCTGTTCGCCGTCGCACGCAAGGGACCGCGACTGGGCCAATTGCGCGAGGACCTAGGCCTGCTGCAGTCGCTGTGCCTGGCCTGGTGGCGCGGCGAATACCGCGCCATCAGCTCCAAGGCGCTGATTACCATCGTGGCGGGCCTGCTGTATTTCGTCAGTCCCCTGGATGCCATTCCGGACTGGTTGCTGGGCGTCGGTTTTCTCGATGACATCGCCGTGCTGGGCTGGGTACTCAAGACCGTGTCCGATGAGCTGGGCCGTTTCAAGGCCTGGCGTGAGCATCAGACGCCCGAGCGCTTGCGCGTGGTCGAGCGTCTGCCAGACAGCCCCGAAGCCCTGCGCCTGGAAAAGCGCGGCGATTGAAAACCGCAAGGCCCCCGCAGAGTCCCGCGCTTGGACATATAATTGGCATAAGGGTTATGCCTATGGGTTACATGTCTTGATCCTACAAAGGGGGTAGTAATGGATATTCAGGTCATCAGCCGGGACGGTCAGCCCGAATATGCAGTCGTACCCTGGGAGCAGTACCAGGCGCTGCTCCAGGCTGCCGGCCAGGCGCCTGCGCCTGCCGAGGGGAAGCAACACGACAGCGACAACAGCGACACATCAAGCGCCAGCCTACCAGCCTTCAACGAATTGGCGCGCTTGCGTCAAGCCAAGGGCCTGGCCCCTGAGCAACTGGCCCGCAGCGTGGGCATTAGCCCGGCCTACCTGGCCATGATCGAATCCGGTGAACGCCAGCCGGACGCGGCAATCCGTCGAAGCCTGGCCTGGGAATTGGGGGTGGGCGGCTGGAGCGACGCCTCGTGAGTCAGGTCAGAATCAGCCGCGAGCACTGGGACAACCTGCTGGGCGAACTCAACCTGGCCCGTCGTCAACGTCACCTGCTGACGTACCGTGCGCTGCTCGAACGCCTGCAATTGCCCAGCCCGGCCATGCAGACCCTGACCGCTGCCCTGGAATACCTGGCGGTACTGGACGCCCGCGCCGAACAGCCCCTGCGCAGTTCACTGGTAATCAGCCAGGGCGCCAGCCGCCTGCCGCGCACCGGTTTCTTCGAGTGTGTCGAGCGTCTGGGACGTTTCTCCGGGCCGGCCGACGGCATGGCCGCGGCGTCCTGGCATGCTTCGGAAGTGGTACGGGTATTCGAGTACAGCTATCCCGAAGAAGACTGAGCGGGTGCCCGGTTGATGGCCAGTCGGTGCTTGCCTTGAGCGGTATGGCGCCCTTGAGATCGAGCGTCGCCCGCGGCGCTCGTTCTCAAGGGCGCTACAACACTCAAGGCAAGCACTAGCGCGGGTGGCGCTCGACCTCAAGAGCGCCACCCAAGGCAAGTCAGTGCTTGGCCATCGCCGAATTCAAGCTGAGGTAGTCGAGCAGAATGCGTCCGGTCTCCGACAGGTAGGCGTCATCTTCCGGCTTGGTGTTCTCGTCTTCGACGGCGAGTGCATCCTCGTCTTCCTTCTTCAGCTCCTTGAGCGGCTCTTCGCCCTTGGCCTTGCGGCGGATGTTCTCCAGCGCCAACTGCTTGCCTTCGATCTCGTCGTGACGGGCGCGGCGCTCGGCCTCGTTGAGGCTGACGGTCTTCTCGTTCATCAGCTGCTGGGTCAGGGCCAGGCGGTCGCGGATGTAGACGAACTCCGGGTCCGTGGCGCTACGCGCCTCATGACGGGCCTTGAGCTGGGCCAGGAACGGTTTGAACGAGTCGGCGGTCGGTTTGATGGCCGGGCGGATGGTATCCCATGGCATGGCCTCGGGCAGGGCGCTTTCGCCGATCTCCTTGGTGTCGATGATCGAGGGGTAGTTGATGTCCGGCAGCACGCCCTGGTGCTGGGTGCTCTGCCCGGAAACCCGGTAGAACTTGGCCAGCGTCAGCTTGAGCTCGCCATGATTGAGCGGCTGGATGGTCTGCACGGTGCCCTTGCCGAAGGTCTGGCCGCCGATGATCAGGGCGCGGTGGTAGTCCTGCATGGCGCCGGCAAAGATCTCCGAGGCCGAGGCCGACAGCCGGTTGACCAGCAGCGCCAGCGGGCCCTTGTAGAACGCACCGGTATTCTCGTCCTCGAGCACGTCGACACGGCCATCGCTGTTGCGCACCAGCACGGTCGGGCCCTTGTCGATGAACAGGCTGGTCAGCTCGGTGGCTTCCTGCAGAGAGCCACCGCCGTTGTTGCGCAGGTCGATGACCACGGCGTCGACTTTTTCCTTCTGCAGTTCGGTGAGCAGTTTTTTCACGTCACGGGTGGTGCTCTTGTACTCCGGATCACCGGCGCGGAACGCCTTGAAGTCCAGGTAGAAGGCTGGAATCTCGATGATCCCCAGCTTGTAGTCGCGGCCATCCTGCTTGAGCTTGAGCACCGACTTCTTCGCCGCCTGCTCTTCAAGCTTCACCGCCTCGCGGGTGATGGGCACGATCTTGCTGGTCTGGTCGCTTGGCGCGTTGCTCGCCGGGATTACCTCCAGGCGCACCACAGAGCCTTTCGGGCCGCGGATCAGCTTGACCACTTCGTCCAAACGCCAGCCCACCACGTCGACCATTTCCTTGTTGCCCTGGGCGACCCCGATGATCTTGTCGGCCGGGGCCACTTGCTTGGTCTTGGCCGCGGGGCCCGCCGGCACCAGGCGTACGATCTTGACCTGGTCGTTGTCGCTCTGCAGCACCGCGCCGATGCCTTCGAGCGACAGGCTCATGTTGATGTCGAAGTTTTCCGCGTTGTCCGGCGACAGGTAATTGGTGTGCGGGTCGTAGGATTGGGCGAAGGTATTGATGTAAGCCTGGAAGATGTCTTCGGCACGGGTCTGGTCCAGGCGCGCCCGCTGGTTCTTGTAACGCTTGGTCAGGGTTTCCTGGATCTGCTTGGGATCCTTGCCGGCGATCTTCTGGCGCAGCACTTCATCCTTCACGCGCTTGCGCCACAGGTCGTCCAGTTCGGCTTCGTTCTTCAGCCACGGCGCGTCCTTGCGGTCGATCAGCAAGGTCTCGCGGGCATTGAAGTCGATCTTGTCGACGCCCTTGTCGAGTTCGGCCAGGGCGAAGTCCAGGCGTGACCTGACGCGGTTCAGGTAGCGCTTGTAAATGGTGAAGCCGGGATCGAGGTTGCCGCTCTTGAGGAAGTCGTCGAATTGCGTCTTCCACTTGTCGAACTCGGCGATGTCACTGGCGGTGAAGTAGCTGCGCGCCGGGTCGAGCAGCTTGATGTAGCTGTCGTAGATGATCACCGAGCGAGCGTCGTCCAGGGGCGGCTTGCTGTAGTGATGGCGCTTGAGCAATTCCACCACGTTGAGGCTGGCGACGACTTCGTCGCGGTCTGGCTGCAGACTGTCCCACTTGTTGGCGGCCGACGCGTTGCCGCTCAGCGACAGGCTGCCGAGGCCGAGCATCAGGGCGAGGGCGGTGCCGGGCAGGAATTGCTTCATGCTGATTCGACGTAGGGGCAATTGATCACGCATAGTAGGCCGTCTTATCCATTCGCCGGTTCCAACGGAGCCGGACGCATACTGCAAAAAGCCTGGGATAAGCGATCCCAGGCTCAGTCATGACTCAACTATGGAGGCACTGTGAAGGCATTGCAAGGCGTGGACGGACATGTGGCGTGGGTCGAAGCCGAGCGCCCCACCTGTGATGCAGGCCAGGTACGCATTCGCGTGGCCGCTGCGGGACTGAACCGAGCCGACCTGTTGCAACGGGCAGGTTTGTATCCGCCGCCGCCGGGTGCCAGCCCTTATATGGGGCTGGAATGTGCCGGGGTCATCAGTGAAGTCGGCCCGGGTGCCGACTGGCGCGTGGGCGATCGGGTCTGCGCGCTGCTGGCCGGTGGCGGCATGGCCGAGGAAGTGGTGGTCGATGCCCGCCATGTACTGCCGGTGCCCGAGGGCCTGAGCCTGGAGGAGGCGGCGGCGATCCCCGAGGTGTACGCCACGGCCTGGCTCAATCTGTTCCAGCTGGGCGGGCTCAAGGCTGGCGAGAAGGTGCTGGTGCATGCCGGGGCCAGTGGCGTGGGTTCGGCGGCCATCCAGCTGTGCAAGGCCTTCGGCAACCCGATCTGGGTCAGCGTCGGTTCGGCCGAGCGCCTGTCCTACTGCCAGGACCTGGGTGCCGCGGGCGGCGTGGTGCGTAGCGAGAACCTGGAGGCCTTGGCGGGCTTCGCGCCGTTCGACGTGATCCTCGATCCGGTGGGGGCCAGCTATGCAGCGCTCAACCTCAAGTCACTGGCCCGTGACGGGCGGTGGGTGATCATCGGTTTGATGGGCGGGCGTACCGCCGAGTTGGACCTGGCGCAGGTGCTGGCCAAGCGTTTGCAGATCACCGGCTCGACGCTGCGCAACCGTGACGACGGCTTCAAGGCCGAAGTGTTGCGCGAGCTGGGGCAGCAGGTGTGGCCGCTGTTCAGCGAAGGCCGTCTCGCGCCACAGTTGGTCGGCAGCTATCCGGTCAGCGATGCACAAGCGGCCTACGAAGAGCTGGCCGGTAACCAGGTGTCGGGGAAGCTGGTGCTGGTGATTGACGAGAGTCTTGTCTGACCCAGCTCAGCCGTCTGCAGGAGCGACCACTGCGCGGCCGCTCCTGCAAGGCTAGGTCCAGCTCAACACCGGCCAACCATTGGTCTGGGCATGCTCGCGCAACACCGGATCCGGGTTCACCACATGCGGATGATCGACCTTGAGCAGCAGCGGCAGGTCGTTACGTGAGTCGGAATAGAAGCTCGCCCCCTCAAGGTTCTCCTGCTCCTGGTCCAGCCACTCAAGCAAACGGGTAACCTTGCCCTCGCGGTAGGTCAGCACGCCATGGGTCCTGCCGGTGTACACGCCATTGACCGCTTCGAGCTCGATCGCCAGGTATTCATCGACGCCCAGCCGCGCGGCGATCGGGCCGACCAGATGGGTGCCGGAGGCAGAGATCACCAGGATACGGTCGCCGCGCTTGCGGTGCTCGGCGATGCACCGGCAGGCATCGCTGAAGATGATTGGCTCGATGATGTCCTCGACCCAGGGCTCGACCAAGTGCTCGATTTCCTCCAGCGTGCGTCCGGCGATGGGTTCCAGGCTGAAGGCCATGTACTCGTCCATGGCCAGGTGGCCCTTGCCGTAGGCTTCCATCATTTCGTGGTCGCGGCGCAGGAAGGATTCGCCGTCGACCCAGCCCAGGCGGACCATCTGTTCACTCCACAGCGACGCACAGTCACCGTGGATCAGGGTTTCATCCAGATCGAATATTGCCAAAGCCATTGCTGCAACTCTCCTCTGCGGCGCTCAGGCCACTTCACGTAGCGCGGTGGGGTCGATGCTCAAGGATACCCGCTGACCGTCCGGATGCAGATCGGCCGAGGAACGATTGAGCACATCGACCACCAGTTCGACCCCACGAGCCTCGACTCGGTAGCGGATCACATTGCCCAGCAGGCTGTGGCTGCGTACCTGGCCTTCCAGTTCGCCGTCCAGGCGCAGGGTGATGGATTCGGGGCGGATCGCCAGGCGGGCGCTCACCGGTCGCTGCAGCAAGCGACTGGCGCTGTCGGCATCGAGCAGGTTGTAGTTGCCGATGAAGCCGGCGGCGAACAGATCCACCGGCGCGGTGTACAAGGTCTCGGCGTCGCCGCTCTGGACGATGCGGCCCTGGTTCATCAGGAAGATGCGGTCGGACAGGGTCAGCGCCTCTTCCTGGTCGTGAGTGACGAAGAGCGTGGTCAGGCCCAGCTCGCGCTGGATTTCGCGGATCTGCTCACGCAGGTGCTTGCGGATGCGCGCATCCAGGGCCGACAGCGGCTCGTCGAGCAGCAACAGGCGCGGGCGAGTGACCAGCGAGCGGGCCAGGGCCACGCGCTGGCACTGGCCGCCCGAGAGCTGGTGCGGGTAGCGCGTGGCGAAGTCCTGCAACTCGACCAGTTGCAAGGCTTCGCGTGCCCGCGCCTGGCTTTCCTCGCCCTTGACCTTCTGCATGCGCAGACCGAAGGCGACGTTCTGCTCCACGGTCATGTTCGGGAACAGCGCATAGCTCTGGAACACCATGCCGATGCCACGTTTCTGCGGGCTCAGCGGCACCAGGTCCTGGCCGTCGAGCAGGATGCGCCCACTGTCCACCGGGGTCAGGCCAGCGATGCAGCGCAGCAGGGTGGATTTGCCGCAGCCCGAGGGGCCGAGCAGGGTGACGAATTCGCCACGTTCGACCTGACAGTCGATGTCATTGAACACCGCGCTGCCGGCGTAGCTTTTTTGCAGCTTCTGTACGCTGACAAAACTCATCTCAGGATTTGTCCTTGTTCAGGCGGTTGGCGACCCAGGTCAGCACCAGTACGAAGAAGAAGTAGGAGATCACCAGCGCGCTGTTGAAGTGGCCGCTGCTGTTGCGCATGTTGTTCAGGTACACCTGCAAGGTCTCGTAGCGGGTGCCGACCAGCAGGTTGGCGAAGACGAACTCGCCGAACAGGAACGAGAACGACAGCAACAGCGCCACCAGCAGGCCCTTGCGCAGGTTCGGCAGCACCACCAGGAACGCCGCCTGCCAGGTGTTGGCACCCAGCAATTGCGCGGCGTCCATCAAGTCGCGCAGGTTGATTGCCTGCAGGTTGTTGGTGATGGCCCGGTACATGAAGGGCAAGGCGATGGTGAAGTAGCAGCCGATCAGGATCCACGGCGTGCCGACCATCGCCATCGGGCCACTGCCATAGAGTTGCAGCAAGCCCACCGAGGACACCACCGGCGGCACGGCGAAGGGCAGCAGGATGAGGACATTCATCAGCGCGTCGAGCCGTGGGAAATGGTAGTGCACCACGAACAGCAGCGGCAGGATCAATACCACCGAGAGCAGCAGGGCGCCGAAGCAGACCAGCAGCGACTGGCCGAAGGCGGCCAGGAAGCGTGCGTCGGTCCACAGCGCCAGGTACCACTTCAGGGTCAGCCCGCTGGGCAGCAAGCTCGCCGACCAACTGGTGGATACCGAGTAGAGCAGGGTGCCGGCCAGCGGCAGCAGCAGGAGAACAAACAGGGTGTAGACGACGAGACGATGGTAGAGGCTGCCCGAACCGGTTTCAGCGCGCATGGTAGCTCCTTCGCAGCAGCCACTGGTGGACCACGGTCACCAGGGTCATCAGGCCCACCAGCAGCATTGCCAAGGCGCTGGCCAGGTTCGGGTCCAGGGTGATGTCGCCGGCCACCAGGGCGGCGATACGGATGGTCAGCATATTGAAGTTGCCGGTGGTCAGGGCATACACCGTGGCATAGGCGCCCAGGGCGTTGGCCAGAAGAATGACGAAAGTACCGAGCAGGGCCGGGGTCAGTACCGGCAGACCGATGTGCCGCCAATACTGCCAGGCACTGGCGCCGAGCAGCGCGGAGGATTCGCGCCAGTCTTCGCGCAGGGCGTCGAATGCTGGATAGAGCAGCAGTACGCCCAAGGGAATCTGGAAGTAGGTGTAGACCAGGATCAGGCCAGTCTTGGAATACAGGTTGAAGTCCTCGATCACCCCGGCCTGCTTGAGCAGCAGGGTCAGCGCGCCGTTGAAACCGAGCAGGATGATGAAGGCGAAGGCCAGCGGTACGCCGCTGAAGTTGCTGGTCATGTTGGCGAAGGCGCTGACGAAGTCGCGCAGGCGCGAGTCGACCTTGTGCAGCGAGTAGGCACCGAGCACCGCGATGAGGATGCCAAACAGGCTCGACCAGAAACTGATCTCCAGGCTGTGCTGGATGGCCTGGCGGTGGAACCGCGAGGCGAAGACCTTGCTGAAGTTCTCAAGGCCCCAGCCGGCATCGCCCTGGACGCTGTGGATCGCCACCCAGGCCAGCGGAGCGATCTGGAAGATGATGAAGAACAGGGTGAACGGCAGCAGGCAGAGCAGGGCCAGGTAGCGGCCACGGTTGATCGAATTCACTTGAGCAGCTCCCGGCACAAGGTCTTGTCGTGACGGGCTCCGAGCAGCTCGCAGACGGTGCCGCACAATTCGGTCTGCAGCGGCTTGGCCACGGGGTCCAGGCTAAAGGCGTCGCCGAAGACGAACAGCGGCACCTCCCGTTCCTCGGCCAGCAGGCCGTTGTGTGAACGGTCGTTGTTCATGCCGTGATCGGCAGTCACCAGTACCTGGTAGCCTTCTTGCAGCCAGCGCGGCAGGTAGTCGGTCAGGAGGATGTCGGCGTTGCGCGCGCTGTTGCGGTACTGACTGCTGTCCAGGCCGTGGCGGTGGCCGGCGTCGTCGATGTTCATCGGGTGCACCAGAAGGAAATTCGGTGCATGGCGTCGGCGCAGGTATTCGGCATCGGCCAGCAGGTGCGAGTCGGGGTAGTGGTCGGCGTAGTAGAACAGGCCGTGTTGGATCGGCAGCTTTGGCGCGTGGGTATGGCGATCGCGCAGGGCGTCGAACGGTGAGCGGTTGTACAACTCGCTGATCCAGTGGTACGCGGCTGCCGCGGTGAGCAGCCCGGCTTCGCGGGCGTAGTGGAAGATACTGCGCTGGTTGGACAGGCGGTTGATGTTGTTGTGGACAATGCCGCTGTCGATCGGCGCGACTCCGCTGAGGATACATTCATACAGCGGCCGCGACAGCGCCGGCAGCTCGCACTCCAGCCGGTAGAGCGCCGCGCGGTCGGCCTCGACATAGGCGTGCAGGTGGCCCATCGCATGATGGGCCACCTGATAGTTGAGGCCATCGAGCAGGACCAGGATGACGTTGTGGTTCATTGAGTGCTCCGCGTTGAGCCTGACAAGGGCCGCTGCGACCCATTCGCGGGCAAGCCCGCTCCCACCGGTATTGCATGACGCCTCAACCGGCGTCGAATCTCTCGTCTCACCCCACCCCCATAAACAGTGCGCACTGCCAGGGGCACCGCTGCCCCTGTGGGAGTAGCGGTTCGGTGCCCCGACCTGCCCGCGAACAGGCCATCACCGACGGTAAGCGGCCTCGCATCGTTCGCCTCATTCCATTTCGATAATCACCTGCTCCTGCCACTTCTGCGGCAAGGTCTTGGAGGTCGCCTCCCAGGCGGCGGCGTCCTTGATCGGCTGGGCCACGCGGTACTGCTCGTTGGGCAGCAGCTTGGCCTGCACCTCGGCGGGCAGTTTCAGGTGCTCGGCGCGGATCGGCCGGGCGTGGCCGATGGCCAGGTTCGTCTGACCGGCATCGCTGAAGATGTACTCGCGGGCCAGCTTGGCCGCATTGGGGTTTTTGGCGTACTTGTTGATGATCGTGGTATAGCCGGAAATCACCGAACCATCAGAGGGAATCAGCACCTCGAAGCGCTTCGGATCGATCTGTTCACGATAGCTCAGGCCATTGAAGTCCCATACCACGCCGACCTCCACTTCGCCTTTCTCCAGCGTCTGGATGGTCGGGTTGGCCAGTGACAGGCGCTTCTGCTGGGCCAGCTTGGTGAACAGCTGAAGGCCCGGCTCGATGTTCTTCTCGTCGCCCTGGTAGGCGAGCGCCGCGGCCAGCACGCCGTTGGCGGCTTGGGCGGCGGTACCCACGTCACCGATGGCGACCTTGTATTTGCCTTTTTCCAGGTCGTGCCAAGTCTTGGGCCGCTCACTCTCTTTGACCAGCTCCTTGTTGATGATGAAGGCAATAGTCCCGGTGTAGGCCAGGGCCCAGTGGCCGTCCTGGTCCTTGGCCCAGTCCGGAACCTGATCCCAGGTGCTCGGCTTGTAAGGCTGAGTCACCCCCTTGGCCACGGCGATGGGGCCGAAGGCGGCGCCGACGTCACCGATGTCGGCGCTGGCGTTGTCCTTCTCGGCTTCGAACTTGGCCACTTCCTGGGCCGAGCTCATGTCGGTATCGCTGTGCTTGAGGCCGTACTTGCTGGCAAGGTCCGCCCAGGTGCCTTTCCAGTTGGCCCACGCATCGGGCATGCCCACGCTGTTGACCACGCCTTCCTTGCGGGCGGCGTCTTCCAGGGCCTTGAGGTCCGTGTCGGCGGCCATGGCCGAGGTGCACAGGCCGATGGCCGAGCCCAACAGTGACGCCATGAAGAACTTTTTCATCCGAAGCTCCTTGGAGGTGCCTTGCTATCGTTGTCGTGAGGAGGACCTTGCGTGCGAACGTTCTGGTCTAGGTCAGCAATACCTGAGCCAAGGTAGGCCGTGCGCATGACAATTTGATGTAGCGGCCGAGCTGCACAGGTGTCTTGGCGATCCTGGAAATACAGCGTAGACCATCCTCAAGTGCCTGATACGCAAGGCCTGGGCACCTGCGCGGCGAGCGCCCTCGGGGCGCTTGTCATCGGATCTTCATCGACACTGTCTAGCCTTGCGCTGTTCTCCAAGCCCCGGAGAGACGTGCTCCGGCGGGCCCGGTCCGGATACTGGACTAGTCCAGATAGGTAACCTTGATGCAGCCATTGCCACCGCGCGCGGTAACAGCCATCTGCCAGGCGTTGCAGGAGCAGATCGTCCACGGTCTGCTCGGCCCGGGCGGTAAGCTGCCGGCCGAACGCAAGCTCAGCGAAGTGTTCGCGACCACGCGGATCACTCTGCGCGAGGCCCTGGTGCAACTGGAAGCTCAGGGCTTGATCTACCGCGAGGAGCGGCGGGGCTGGTTCGTCGCGCCGCAGCGTCTGACTTACGACCTCAATCAGCGCAGCCACTTCCACGCGATGGTCGCTACCCAAGGCCGCCAGCCAGGCACCGAGCTGCTGTCGGCCCGCCTGCAGCCTGCGCCCGCGGCGATCTGCGCCCGGCTGCAGCTGCCGGCGCTGTCGAGTGTGATCCAGATGTGCCGGTTGCGGCGTATCGATGGTCGCGCGGTGCTCTATGCCGAACACTACCTGAACCCGGCGTACTTCCCGGCCATCCTCGAACAGGCGCTGAACCTGTCGCTGACCGAGCTGTACGCCCGGCATTACGGCATCGAATATGGGCAGGTATGTTTCGAGATTCTGCCCACCGCCTTGCCCAGCGCGGCGGCCATTGCCTTGAAAGTCTCGGCTGGCAGCCCCGGACTGCACATCACCCGGGTCAACAGCGATCAGCATGGGCGGTTGATCGATTGTGACCTGGAATATTGGCGGCACGACGCGATTTGCATTCGCGCCGTGGCAGGGCAATAGTGTTGCTCCCGGGGAACACTGTCGCGGCCCATCGCGGCGCCAGGCTACTCTCATAGAACACACGCTAACTCTTTGATTTAGCTGAACTCTGTGGGAGCGGGCTTGCCCGCGAACACCGGCGAAGCCGGTGCCATACACCGCGGTGCCTGCTTCGCGGGCAAGTCGGAGCGCCGAACCGCCACCCCCACAGAGTATTGCGCCGCGCTTGCAGGCTTTGTTCTCTG
>Ga0160433_100121_pt1 | contig 73825 bp, 97 predicted proteins | sample HID1972K_E0MG_FD_108235 | JGI IMG/M metagenome (GOLD analysis project Ga0160433, IMG submission 108235) | Enriched pill bug-associated microbial communities from UW Madison campus, WI, USA - HID1972K_E0 MG | ecosystem: Host-associated > Arthropoda: Insects > Digestive system > Unclassified ...
CATGTCCTGTGGGAGCGGGCTTGCCCGCGAAGAGGCCCGCCTGGACACCATCGTTGTATGGCCCGGGCTGCGCCCGTGTTCGCGGCGGTCCGGCGTCCCGGCAAGACCCGCTCCCACAGGGTTCAGCTAAATCAATGAGTTAGCGTGTGTTCTATGAGAACGGGTTTGCCCGCGATGCGCTGGGCCAGTCAACTCAGATGTCCCTGTTGGCGCCATCGCGGACAAACCTGCTACAGGTATCTAAACCCTATGATCAGCCCCCTTTCAGAGGTCACCGCCATGCCCACCGTCCTCATCACTGGTTGTTCCAGCGGCATCGGCCGCGCCCTGGCCGACGCGTTCCGCGATGCCGGCCATGAGGTCTGGGCCACGGCGCGCAAGGCCGAGGATGTCGCGCAACTGGCCGCCGCCGGCTTCACCGCCCGGCAGCTGGACGTCAATGACAGCGACGCCCTGCAACGCCTGGCCGAAGAACTGCAGGACAGCCACAATGGCCTGGACATTCTGGTCAACAACGCCGGCTACGGCGCCATGGGCCCGCTGCTCGACGGCGGGGTCGAGGCCATGCGCCAACAGTTCGAAACCAATGTGTTCGCCGTGGTCGGGGTGACGCGTGCCCTCTTCCCGCTGCTACGCCGCACTCGCGGTGTGGTGGTCAATATTGGCAGTGTTTCCGGTGTGCTGGTCACGCCGTTCGCTGGCGCCTACTGCGCCTCGAAGGCAGCGGTGCATGCCTTGTGCGACGCCCTGCGCCTGGAGCTGGCGCCATTCGGCATCCGCGTAATGGAAGTGCAGCCGGGGGCGATTGCCTCGCAGTTCGCCAGTAACGCCCGGCAACAGGCGGACCAGGTGCTCGCGGCTGATTCGCCATGGTGGCCGCTGCGCGAATACATCCAGGCCCGCGCCAGGGCGTCGCAGGACAAACCAACTTCGGCCGCGGTCTTTGCCCAGGGGCTGCTGGCCGCGACTCGCAAGTCGCCTGTGCCGGCCCTGGTGCGCCTGGGCAACGGCAGTACGGCGTTGCCGCTGTTGGCCCGGCTGGTGCCGCAAGGGGTGCTGGACAAGGTGCTGCGCAAGCGGTTCGGGTTATCGCGGCCGCTCTGAACGATGTGTCGACCGTACCGGCCTCTTCGCGGCGGTCCGGCGTCCCGGCAAGCCCGCTCCCACAAGTACAGCGCCAACTTCAATAAATGCGCTAACCCTATGGGCGCGGGTTTACCGGGACGCCGGACCGCCGCGAAGAGGCCGGTACAGAGGCAACAACTCAAGCAATCGAGCGCAACACGCCGCCATCGACTCGCAGGGCCGCTCCAGTCGTGGCACTGGCCTGGATCGAAGCCAGGTACACCACCATGTTCGCCACCTCTTCAACCGTCGCCAAGCGCTTGATCAATGACGTCGGCCGATGCTCGGCAAGGAAGTTGGCTTCCAGCTCATCCGTCGAAACACCCTGTTCCTCGGCCAGCTTGGCAAAGAACTCACCCACGCCTTCCGAGCGCGTTGGCCCCGGCAATACCGAATTGACCGTCACCCCCGTACCCGCCAATGTCTCGGCCAGGCCACGGGACACCGCCAGTAGCGCGGTCTTGGTCATGCCGTAGTGAATCATCTCGGTTGGGATCTGCAGCGCCGATTCACTGGACAGGAAGATCACTCGTCCCCATTTACGCTGTGTCATGCCCTGGGCGTAGTGGCGCGACAGCCGCACCGCGCTCAGCACATTGACGTCGAAGAAGCGCTGCCAGTCTTCATCCTCGATCTCGAAGAACGGCTTGGGTTCGAAGATGCCCAGGTTGTTGACCAGGATATCGGTGTGCGGCACCCGCTCGAACAGCGCCTGGGCGCCTTCCTGGGTGCTGAGGTCGGCGGCGATGCCGATGATGCGGGCGGCTGGGAGTGTGTCCCGCACCCGTTTGAGCGCTTCGTCGACCCGCGCCTGGGTGCGGCCGTTGAGCACCACTTCAGCACCGGCTTGGGCAAGGCCGATGGCGATGGCCAGGCCAATGCCGGCGGTAGAACCGCTGATGATGGCGCGCTTGCCGTTCAGGGAAATGTGCATCTGTGCCTCCTCGCTTGATCAAGACATCTTTGCGGCCCCTGCGCAGCCCTTCGCGGGTAAACCCGCGAAGGACCGCAAGGCGGCCCCTATACCCCCGGCGGCTGCTCATCGAACGCCTGCCACCCACCGCCCAACGCCTTGTACAGCCCCACCATGGCCTGCGAAACCGCCGCCGAACTGTCGATCCACTGCTCTTGACTGGCCAACAGCGCCGACTGCACCGTCAGCACATTGAGAAAGTCCACCGCCCCTTCAACGTACTGCCGCTGGGCAGTTTCCAAGGCAATCCGGTTCTCCCGCACCGCCTCGGCAAGATGATCACGACGCAACTGACTGGCGTTGTACAGGCGTAGCACATCGTCGATCTCATGCCAGGCACCGAGCACCACCTTGCGATAATTCAGCGCCGCCTCCTGCTGCTGGGCCTCGCGCAATTGCAGCGTGCCCTTCAACCGTCCGCCTTCGAAAATCGGCAGCGACAACTGCGGGCCAAAGGCAAAGCGCCGCGAATCCCAGGCACCGAAATCGGACAGCTGCATGGCCTGCAAGCCCAGGCTGCCAGAGAGCCGAATGCTCGGATAGAAATCGGCCTTGGCCACGCCAATGCTGGCGGTCGCCGCATGCAGGCGGGCTTCGGCCTGGCGGATATCGGGACGGCGCTCGGCCAGCTCCGACGGCACGCCGATGGCGAATGTCTGCCGCGGTGCCGGTAGCTCGCCCGTCTGCAGCAGCTCACTCTGCAGGCTACGTGGCGGCTCGGCAGCGAGCAGGCTGAGGGCGTTGATCAGGTCATCGCGGCGCGCCTCCAGGATTGGCAGGCGCGCTTGGATCGAGGCCACTTGAGCACTCGCCTGGGCCACATCGAGACGGGTCGCGACGCCTTCGGCCTGGCGATCCTGAGACAACTTCAAGCTGTGCCGGGCAACCTTGAGGTTGTCCTGGGTGACGTCAAGTGTGTGCTGCACGGCGCGCAACTGGATGTAGTTGCCCGCCGTCTCGGACAGCAATGCCAGCAGCACGCCGCGTCGATCATTCTCGGCCACTTGCACGGTGGCATCGGCGGCCTCCACCTGACGGCGCACCCGGCCCCACAGGTCCAGTTCCCAACCGGCCACCAGATCACCCTGCCAGAGATTGAACGCCGACTTGCCGGAGTTTCCGGACGGGTCGCTCAAGCCTTCAGCACTGTTGCGCGCGCGGCTGTAACCGGCGTTCACCTCCACCGACGGCGCCTCGTCAGCGGCCACGGTGCTGCGCAGCGCGCGGCTCTGCAGCAGGCGCGCGCTGGCCATCTGCACATCAAGGTTGCGCTCGGCAACGCGTTGGATCAGGGCGTTCAGTTTTGCGTCGTGGAAACTGTCCCACCAGCGCAGCTCCAGAGGCTCGGCCACAGGTTGGCTGGTTGCGGTCTCGCCCTGCACCGCTGCCCAGGCCTGCGGCGCCTGACTGTCAGGGCGCTGGAAATCCGGCCCCAGCGTACAGCCGCCTAGCAGCACGGCCAGGAGCAAGGGGCTCAAACGCGATACCGGCTTCATCGGACGCTGACCTCTTTGCCAGAGAGACGGTCGCCGTGGGTGTCGATGGTCGCTTCCACCGACATGCCGACGCGCAGGCGGTCGAGCAGCGGCTGGTCGGCGTCGAAGACGATCTTCACCGGAATGCGCTGCACCACCTTGGTAAAGTTGCCGGTGGCGTTGTCCGGCTTGACCGCGGCGAAGGTCACGCCGGTGGCCGGGGCGATGCTTTCGACATGGCCATGCAGGGTTTCGCCGGAAAAGGTGTCGACGCTGATGCTCACCGCCTGGCCGGGCTGGACATGGGTCAGCTGGGTTTCCTGGAAGTTGCCCACCACGTAGGCCTGGGCCAGGGGTACCACCGAGAGCAGGCGCGCGCCGGGATTGACATAGGCACCGACGCGCAGCGCGCGCTCGCCGACCATGCCATCCACGGGCGCGACGATGCGCGTGTAGGACAGGTCCAGGCGCGCCCGCTCCAGGCCCGCCTCTGCGCGCTTGAGTTGGCCGTCAGCGCTGGCGACCTGAGCGTCGAGGATGTCGACCTGCTTGCGCGCCGCCAGCAGCGCCGCCTGGCTGTTGGCCAGGCGCGCGCGGGCCTGGTCGACGCGGCTGCGCGCCTGCTGGGCGTTCTGCACGGTGCCGGCGCCCTGCTCGGCCAGGCGGCTGTAACGGGTCAATTCATGGTTGGCGAAGGCCAGTTCGGCCTGGGCGGCGCTGACGGCGGCCTGGGACTGGGCGATGATCGCCGTCTGACGGTCGAGGGTGGCGCGGGCGTCCGCGCTCTGCGCCTTGGTCACCAGCAACTGTGCCTGGGCAGCGTCGAGAGCGGCCTGGTAGTCGCGCTCGTCGATCAAGGCCAGCAATTGGCCGGCCTTGACCTGCTGGTTGTCCTGCACCAGCACCTGGTTGATGAAGCCTGCGACCTTGGGCGCCACTACGGTGTAGTCGGCCGTGACATAGGCGTCGTTGGTGCTCTGCTCATGGTTGCTGCCCAACAGCCACGGGCCGAACAGGCCGGCCAGCACGGCGACGGCGAGCACCGAGCCGATCAGAAGGGTTTTACGGTGGTTGGTCATTTCAGCAATCTCGAATTCATCCAGGGCTCAGGCCACCGCGCGCGGTGGGTAGACCCGGGTAGGCACGAAGGGAATCAGGCAGATCAGCGCCACGGCGATGCACGCCATAATCAGGTACAGGTCGGCCGAGGTGAGGACCAGGGCCTGTTCGTGGATTCGGTGGGCAAGGTCAGGGGCGCGGTCATCGACCAGCGGCGCGTTGCCCAGGCTGTCCACCAGGTGGTTGGAATGAAAATGCCGGCGCAGGGTGCCCAGCGCATCCAAAAGGCCCGCCGCGATCACCGCCGCCAGGCCCTTGACCGTGTTGAACCAGGCCGAGGCGAATGGCCCGTCCTGCGGGCTCATGCCGTTGGTGGACAGCATCAGCAGCGGCAGCACGGCCATTGGTTGGCCGAACACCTGGAGCAGTTGCAGCAGGTAGAAGTTGTCGCGGATCCACGCCGAGGTCAGGTGGTTGCCGCCGATGCAGCTCAGCGCCAGCATCGACAGGCCGACGGCCAGTACCCAACGGCAATCCACCGCACGAAGGTTGCACAACGCCGCTACCAGCGGCAGTGACACCAACTGCGGCATGGCCACCAGCAACATCAGCGGGCTGGTCTGGGCCGGCCGATAGCCCTGGATCTGCGCCAGGTAGCCCGAAGGAATGCTGCTCGCCGCCGACAGCACGATCAGCACCCCGGCCAGGGTCAGCAAGGCAAAACTGAGATTGCGTCGACCCAGCAGGCGCAGCTGGAAGAACGGCAGCGGCTCGGACCACTCGTTGTACAGGAACAGCACCAGCAACAGCGCGCCGCCGCCAAGCAGCCAGCAGATCAGCGGCGAATCGAACCAGCCCCAGCGATCGCCCAGGCTCAGGCCGATCACCAGCGCACTGATCGCCGGCAGGCCGAGCACCACGCCGCGCCAGTCGAACTGCTTGAAGCGCTCCAGGCGCAGCGGGTCCTGGGGCAGGCCCCAGCCGACACAGAACATGGCCAGCAACGACGGCAGGATGATCTGCCAGAACGCCCATTGCCAGCCGACATACTCGGTCCAGAGGCCGGCCAGGGGCGTGGCCAGGTTGGGTCCGAAGGTGGCGGTCAGGGTATAGCAGGCCAGGCCGTAGACCTTGATCCCCGGCGGCAGGAAGCGCAGCGCCACGCTCATCAGCATCGGCGGCAAGGCGCCCGAGGCCAGGCCTTGCAGCACGCGCAGCAGCATCAGGCTGTGCAGGTCCGGCGCAAAGGGCTGGACCAGGCCGAGCACGGCGAACGCGCCGATAGCGCAGAGGGTGAAGCGGCGCAGGGAAAAGGTCGTCGCCAGCCACGGCGAAAAGGCCATGGCCGATACCGAGGCCGCCGAGTAGACCGCCAGCAGCCAGGCCCCTTCGTCGGCGCCGATGCCCATGGCGCCGCGAATGTCCGCGAGTGAGAGCTTGGTCACCGTCTCGTTAAGGCCGGCGCAGAGCACCGACAGCAGCACGCCGAACAGCCCGACCACCACGCGCAGACCAAAGGCCGTCTGCGCGGGCGGGCCGGCCACGGGGGCGGCAGCGAGCGCAGCGGTGGGCGCGGGCAACGAACTCATGCGATGAAATCTCCGGCAACAAATTTACCGGAGCAAGTTTAGAAAGCTTGAATGCTGACGAAAACTGACATATCGGCAGTTTACTGTTGCAGCAAACGCAATCGGCATCAGGGATCGACGCTGCAGCAGGCTTTCAGCGTCTGCCGCAGCCAGCGGTGGGCAGGATCATTGTGGTAGCGCGGGTGCCAGGCCTGCATCACCGTGACCCGTTCCATAGGCAGGGGAATCTGGAACGAGCGCAGCGGCAAGCCGAGCTTGGCCACGCTATTGAGGATATTGGCCGGCATCGGCAGCAGCAGGTCGGAGTCGGGCAGCGAGAACATCGCCGAGTGGAAGCTCGGCGTAATCAAGGCCACACGGCGCTGCACCTTGTAATTGGCCAGTTCGGCATCGATCGGCCCATTGGCCCGGCCCCGCCGAGACACGCTGATCTGTGGGTAGGCGGCAAAGCGCTCGGGGGTGATCTGCTCCTCGAAGATAGGATGATCTCGGCGCGCCAGGCCGACGTAGACCGTGTTGAACAGGCTTTGCACCTTGATCTCCGGGCCCAGGTCGATGGTCGAGCTGATGATCAGGTCGGTGCGCCCGTCGCGCAGCACAGCGTCATCGTCGCCCCCGGTCTCGGGCACGAAGCGCAGCACCGTGCGCGGCGCCTGCTCGTGCATCATGCGCAGCAGCTGCGCGCCGTACAGGGCGATGAACAGATCATTGGTGCGGATATTGAATGCACGATCGAGGTTGGCCAGATCGACCTCTGGCCCATTACGGAACACCTGCCCGGCCTGCTCGACCAGCGCCCGCACCTGCTCGCGCAGGGCCAGGGCCCGCGGCGTTGGTACCAGGCCACGGCCGGCGCGCACCAGGATCGGATCGCCCATGGCGTCGCGGATCCGGCTCAACGTCCGGCTCATGGCCGCCGGGCTCAGGTTCATGCGCTGCGCGGCGCCGACCACACTGCCCTCGTCGAGCAAGGCGTCGAGGGCGACCAACAGGTTCATATCCGGGAGCTGCATTGCCAGGCTTCCATGTGCGGGAGGAGTGGTCGGCAAAGCTTACCAGCTTGCCTGGGTTGCGCCCGGCACAACTACAGAGTGCATTCCAGACCATTTATTCGTGGGTGGGCATGGCCAAGAATGTCGGATTGATCTGGCATTCAAGGAGACCGCATGCCCAGCAACGTACTGATCGCCATCGATGCCTCCCCCGCTTGCCACGGCCTGCTCGAGCTGGCCCGGCGTTATTGTCAGCCGGGGACTCACCAGCTGCACGTGCTCCTGGCCATCGACTCGACCTACGCCGTGCACGACCACCTCGCGCCTCTGCGCCAGGACGAACGCGAGGAATACCCGGCGGCGAGCGAAGAGCAGCGCGTGGCAGACGCCGCGATGCTGCAGGCCGTGCGCACCTTGCGCGAACACGGCTTCGACTGCGAAGGCACGCTGGTGGCCGCCGAGCCGGTCGCTGCCATCGTCGGCCAGGCCGCCGAGCTTGGCTGCGAGCTGATCATCATGGGCCACCGCCACCTGTCGCGGCTGGGGCGCTTGCTGGATCCCTCGATCAGCGCGAAGGTGATCGATCAGGTGGAGTGTCCGGTGTTGGTGTGTGCGGCAGGCTAGGGCTGTTCGTCTGATGACGACGTAAGGTAATGCATGTGCATTGACCCACCAATGCGCTTGCATTACCTTGGCAGGGCACCCTGATACGGAGCCTTGCCATGGCCATCCCTCTTGAAGTCGAATCCACGCTCACCGACCGTTACCAGACCACCGTTCCAGAGACGGTACGCCGGGCGCTGCGTCTTGGTAAGCGCGACAAGATTCATTACTCCATTCGCCCGAGCGGCGAAGTCGTGCTGACGCGCGCGCAAACCTCGGTGGATGACCCGGTGCTTGGGCACTTTCTGCAGTTTCTGGAGCAGGACATCGCACGGCATCCCGAGCATCTGCAACCGGTCGATTCCGGGCTTATCGCGCGTATCCACAGGCTGACAGGTCACTTGGAGTTCGATCTGGATGCACCATTAACGGCGGATGACGAATGACCGCGAGCAGCTCCACGCCGCTGGTGGTCAATGGCTGGACGGTGTATGCGCATCCGTTGTTCCTGGAGCAGGTGGAGGCGTTGATCAGACAAGTCGAGGCAGCGCGGCAAAAGGATCCTCAGGTTTACCGGAAGAAGAACGTGACCAAGAGGCTGGCTGCGATTGCCAGATTGGCGTTCGATGTGATTCCCCAGGATCCAGCCAAGCCTGAGTACCGCCAGGGTGGAACGCTCGGGGACGAGCACAAGCACTGGTTTCGTGCGAAGTTCTTTCAGCAGTACCGGTTGTTTTTTCGCTATCACGCGCCCAGCAGAATCATCGTTCTCGCCTGGGTGAATGATGAAGCTACCAAGCGCGCCTATGACAGCAACGATGACGCTTACCGAGTGTTTCGCAAGATGCTTGCCAGTGGTGACCCGCCTGGTAATTGGGAGGCCTTGCTGGAAGAGGCCCAGGCCAGCGCCGGGCGCCTGCGTACAACGGCGTCTGGCATGACGTGAGAGCAGCTCGCATCATAATAGGCGCAGTTTTCGCTTGCGTGTCGGGCGATTCGTACTGGCCTCTTCGCGGCGCTCCGGCGTTCCCACAGACTCACTGCTTGACAGCTACAGTTGCCGCTATGACCTGTGGAGGTTGAGGTTAGCGCGCCTGTGGTTTGACCACCACGGTACAGGTCGTCCCCGCTGCCAGCAGAAAGCCCTGCGGCACGTCGTCGATATGAATCCGTACGGGCACGCGCTGGGCCAGGCGCACCCAGTTGAAGGTCGGGTTGACGTCAGCGATCAATTCTCGGCTTTCGGGGTTGTCGCGGTCGTAGATGCCGCGGGCGATGCTTTCGACATGGCCGCTGAGGCGTTCACCGCTCATCATCTGCAGTTCGGCCGGGTCGCCCACCTTTACGTGCGGCAGCTTGGTCTCTTCGAAGAAGCCATAGACCCAGAACGAGTGCTCGTCCACCACTGCCATCTTCGCCTCGCCGGTGCGGGCGTAGTCGCCCTTGTGCACGTTGAGGTTGGTCACGTAGCCGTCGACGGTGGCGAGGATGCGGGTGCGTTTGAGATCGAGCTCGGCGGCGGCGAGCGCGGCCTGGGCCTGCTGGTAGTCGGCCAAGGCCGAGCTTGCGATGTTGCTGGCGTCTTCCCGGCTCTCCTTGGAAATCACCAGGTTATCCAGGTCGGCACGCCGGTGGGCATTGACCTTGCGCATGTCCCAGGTGGCCTTGCGCGAGGCGACCAGGGCCTGAGCCTGCTTGACCGCCAGCGCATAGTGCTCGGGGTCGATCTGGATCAACAGGTCGCCCTTTTTCACCCGCTGGTTGTCGCGCACCGGCACGTCGACCACGTAACCCGGCACGTCGGCGGCGACATTGATGATGTCGGCGCGCACCCGGCCGTCGCGGGTCCAGGGAGTGGTCATGTAGTGCAACCACAGCTGTCGACCGATCACCACGGCGGCGGCCAGCACGAGCAGGGTGGCGATCAGGCTGAAGAACTTTTTCATCGACGTGGGACTCACCGGTAGACAGACAGCGCCATGGCGCCAAAGAGGCAAACGAACAGGCTCAGGCGCAGCAGCGCCGGGTGCCAGAAGAAGCGGTAGCCGTCATGGCTGGCGATAAAACGGTCCAGGCCCCAGGCAAGGCCGGCGGCGAACAGGAACATCAAGGTCATGGTCGGCATGTACACGCCATGGAAGGCGATCTCACGGGGCATGGGGCAGTCCTTGCGCCGGGGCCAGGGCGGCCAATGGCGACTGTGGATCGAGCAGGGAAGTACGGATGAAATGCAGGTAGCTCTGCACCCGGCGCAGGGCCGAGGTGTCGAAGTGCCGGGCAAAAGGCTCGTCGGTGGCCTGCACGCGGCTGATGGCATGGTCCACCGCCACCAGGGCGCGCTCGTGGTTGCTCGCGCTCGGCTGCAGGAACAGCCGCGCCAGGGCCCGGCCCATCACGCGGATGGCCTGGCGCCAGGGCTGCGACTGGGCATAGCAAGGATGCACCGGCAGTATCGCCTGCTCCTTGCGCAACTCGATGGTCGCATGGCCGACCTCCAGCACCACGAACATCCAGCGCAGCAGGTTGCTCTGCACCCGCGGCTGACCGGCGGCCAGGCCATAGGCCTGGTGCAGCAGGTCGCGGGTGCGGCTTTCGAAGGCCGAGCCCAGGCCACGCAGGCGCCCGCTGATGGCGAACAGCACCTGGCCGCGCAGGTCCTGTTCCAGGCGACTCCACAGCCAGCGGCTGTTGGGCGGGAGGATGATCGCCCCGGCGGCGGCGCACACCAGCATGCCCAGGACCATGCCGATGTAGTCGTTGATAAAGCTGTAGGGATCGTAGACGGTCAGGTTGTTCGGCACCGAGCCGATGGCGAAGAACACCAGCAGGCCGAGGCCGTAGCCGGCGTAGGCCGGCCGCGAGGAGAGGAACGCGCCGAGCACGAACACCGGCGCCAGCACCATGCAGAGCAAGGGGAAGCCGTCGATCCAGGGAAACACGAAGAAGGTCTCGAAGAAGCCGACGAAGGCACCCAACAGCGTGCCGCAGGCCATCTGGAAGGACATGCGCCGGGGGTTGGGCGAGGCTGCCGAGAGACCGACCGTGACCGTGGCGATCAGGGTCATCATCGCGCCGCTGGGCCAGTCGGTGAGGATCCAGTAGCTCCCCAGCAGCAACAGCACCACCGAAGCGCGCACGCCGGCCGCCAGCGATACCAGCCAGTTGGTCTGCGCCACGTAGGGTTCAGCCCACTGCTCGCGCTCATGGGTGTGCGCCGAGAGCGAAGCGTGGGTCTGGGCGTAGTCGTGCATGTCGTCGACGAAGCGGTACAGCAGCTCATAGGCGGTGTGGAAGTCGAGCAGGTCGGATTCGCTCGGTCCCGTCTCGACGTAGGCGGCGCGCAGGCCGCGTACCTGGCCCGGCAGGCCCTCCTTGTAGGCGGCCAGCTCCAGGGTCAGGCGCAGGGCATCGGCATCGGTCAGGGCTCGCCCGACATAGGGCTGGAGCAGTTCGATCAGGGTCTTGAGGCCTGGCTCGATGGCGCCGACGATCTGCAGCGGGCCCTTTGCGCGCAAGCGCTCGAGCAGCTGGTGCAGGGCGTTGAAGCGCGTGGTGATGGCCATGAATTCGCTGTTCATGCGTACCAGGCGGCCATTGCGCCGACGCATGTGCGGGTCTTCGAAGGCCGTGACGTTGCGCAGGCTTTCCAGGCCCACGGCTTCGGCGATGAAACGCACGTTGCTGCTCTCGAAACGATCGCGCTGGCTGTCGCCGCGCAGGCCTTCGACGACGAAGCCTGCGAACACGCCGAAGCGCTGGTACAGGGCATTGCGCATGGCGGCGCTGGCCGACTGTGGCAGGATCGCCGCGCTGACCAAGGTCGAGACGAGGATGCCCAGGGAGATCTCCAGCCCGCGCCAGACCGCCGCCATGAAGGCGTCCTGCGGGTGCTCCAGCACCGGCAGGCCAATCATCGCCGCGGTATAGCCGGCGAGCACGAAGCCGTAGGCGCGAAAGGTGCGGTAGCGCATGGCGCCGGCCGAGCACAGGCCGACCCACAGCGCCAGGCTGGGCAGAAACAGCTCGGTGTTCTGCGGGAACAGGGCGATCAGCGCGACCATCATCGACGAGCCCGCCAGGGTGCCGAGCACGCGGTAGAAGCTCTTGGCGAAGACATGCCCGCTCTGTGGCTGCATGACGATGAACACGGTGATCATGGCCGTGCGCGGCTGGGGCAGCTCCAGGCGCATCGCCAGCCACAGGGTGATGAAGGCGGCGGCCAGGACCTTGAAGATGTACACCCAGGTCACCCCGTCGGTGCGCGCCCAGGCGAAAAACCCGCGCCGCCATTCGAGGCTGGCCAGCCAGCGAGCGGTCAAGCTCAAGGCGCTCATCGAGGCAGGCCCGGTTTGTCGAAAATCGCCAGGGTGGTCGGGGTTTTCGGCGCGCCCTGGCGCGCCTCATCCGGCACATCGCGCCCTGCGCCAAGTCCTCCGCCCAAGGCGGTGACCAGCTCGGCATGGGCGGTCAGGCGCGCGGCCTGGACCTGCTGCTGGGTCTGCTGCTGACGAAACAGCAAGGTCTGCGCATTGAGCACGTTCAGGTAGTCGGTCAGGCCGCGCTGGAAGGCGATCATGGCGATGTCGTAGGTCTTCTGCGCCGCGGCCACCGACTCGGCGGCAAAGTGTGCTTGCTCCTGCATCGACTCGCGACGGATCAACTGGTCGGAAATCCCCTTGAGCGCCTCTATTACAGTCTGGTTGTAGTGCGCCACGGCCACGTCGTAACCGGCCGAGGCCACGCCCAGCTGCGCGCGCAGGCGCCCGCCATCGAAGATCGGCAAACTGATGGCCGGGCCGGCGTTGTAGTTGAACTTGCGTCCGGTGAGAAATTCCAGCGCGCCGCCGCCCGTGGCCATGAAGCCGAGGCTGCCGACCAGGTCGACGTTGGGGAAGAACCCGGCATGGGCAACGTCGATGCCGCGGGCCTGGGCCGCTACCTGCCAGCGGCTGGCGACCACGTCAGGACGCTGGCCGACCAGTTCGGCCGGCAAGGCCGAGGGCAGTTTCAGCGGCGCGCCGAGGGCCAGGTGTGGACGCTGGATCTTCGCGCCCTCCCCTGGCCCCTGGCCAGCCAGCGCGGCCAGCTGGTTGCGCGCCAGGGCGATCTCTTCACTCAGGGCATCGAGCTGACGGTGGGTCTCGGGCAGTGGTGCCTGGGCCTGGCTGACCTCGAAATGGGTACCGATGCCGCCGGCCAGGCGGCGTTCGGCCAGGGCCAGGATCTGCTCCTGCTGTGCTAGCTCGGCCTTGACGATGTCGCGCCGGGCAAACTGCAGCGCCAGCTGGATGTACACCTTGACCACGTTGTTCTGCAGTTCCAGCTGGGCCTGGCGGGCCAGGGCGGCGCTCATGTGGGCCCTGTCCACGGCCTGTTCGCTGGCATTGCGCTCGCGCCCCCAGAGGTCGAGGGCATAGCTCAAGCCCAGGGCGGCGTTGTTGTCCCAGGTGTTGGCGCCGGACAGCGCGCCGGGGCCGTAGAACTGATCCTCCGGCCAGTTGTGGCGCTTGAGCGTGGACTGGCCGTTGACCTGCAGTTTCTCGGCCGACTCGACCACCCCGGCCATGGCCTTGGCCTCGCGCACCCGCGCTGCCGCCATCGCCAGGCTCGGGCTGCCCGCCAGCGCCAGGGCTACCCAGTGGTCCAGTTGGACATCGCCATAGGCCCGCCACCACTGCTGCGTAGGCCAATGGGCATCCTGCGCGGCTTGGTCGATCGCGGCGTCGGTGGTCAGGGTATTGGCTTGCAGCGTCTTGCTTTGTGGGGCGATGCCCCAGGTTCCGATACAGCCGCTCAAGGTCAAGCTAAGGGCACAGGCACTGAACGCATGGAGCGCTCTGATAATGCGACGCGGCACAGCTGCAAATTCCCGAGAAGAAATGAAGAACGCTTGGAGCGTGCAATTCTAGGGGGCAGCCAGACTGGCGATAAGCGTATATTCCTGCGAATCTTTGTTACGAAAACAGCGATAATCCGGCTTTAGTCGAACGACCATCTCGGTCACTTCATGTCACAATTTGTCGTCTACTTCGAGAGCGACCCATGGACACCCTGCAAAACATGCGTGCTTTTAGCTGCGTTGCCCAAGTGGGCAGTTTCACTGCAGCCGCCGCGCAACTGGATACGACCACCGCGAACATCTCGCGGGCAGTTTCCAACCTGGAAGCCCATCTGCAAACCCGCCTGCTCAACCGCACCACCCGCCGCATCGCCCTGACCGAGGCTGGCAAGCGCTACCTGATGCGCTGCGAACAGATCCTCACCTATGTCGAGGAAGCCGAAGCCGAGGCCAGCGATGCCCATGCCCGTCCTGCCGGGCAGCTGAAAGTGCATTCGATGACCGGCGTCGGCCAGCATTTCGTCATCGACGCCATTGCCCGCTACCGCGAAACCCACCCTGACGTGACCTTCGACCTGACCATGGCCAACCGCGTGCCGGACCTGCTCGACGAAGGCTACGACGTGTCCATCGTGCTGGCCAGCGAGCTGCCGGACTCGGGCTTCGTTTCCCAGCGCCTGGGCATCACTTACAGCATTGTCTGCGCCTCGCCTGACTATGTGGCGCGGCATGGCATCGCACGCAAGCCGACCGACCTGATCAAGCATGCCTGCCTGCGCATGGTCAGCCCGGTGATCCCGCTGGAGAAATGGCTGTTCGATGGCCCGGAAGGCCAGGAGGTGGTCAACATCACCCAGGCGCCGTTCCAGGTGAACTCCGCCGACGCCATGAAGACCGCGATCCGCAGTGGCATGGGCGTGGGTGTGTTGCCAATCTATTCGGCCATCGACGCCCTGCGTGATGGCAGCCTGGTGCGGGTGATGCCCGAGTACCGTCTGCAGGAACTGAACCTGTACGCCATCTACCCCTCGCGCCAGTACCTGGATGCCAAGATCAAGACCTGGGTCGAATACCTGCGCAACTCCCTGCCAGAAATCCTCGCTGCCCACGAGGCGGACCTGAAGACCCACGAGTTGCTCATCGCCAACTGACCTTGGCGGTGAGCGGTGAGCTGCAAGCTCCAAGCTGCAAGAAAAGGCAGGCCGCATACAGATGCGCTTTTACTTGTAGCTTGAAGCTTGAAGCTTGAAGCTTGTAACGTGTCTGCCCCCGCCCTGCAGAGAGTTGCCGATGAAAAAGACCGTCCTGGCCTTCAGCCGAATCACCCCGGCGATGGCCGAACGCCTGCAGCAGGATTTCAACGTGATCCTGCCCAACCCCAAGCTCGGTGATATCGCCGCCCAGTTCAACGAAGCCTTGCCCGAGGCCCACGGCCTGATCGGTGCCGGCCGCAAGTTGGGTCGCGAGCAACTGGAAGGTGCCGCCAGGCTTGAGGTGGTTTCCAGCGTGTCGGTCGGTTACGACAACTACGACCTGGCCTACTTCAACGAGCGCGGCATCGCCTTGACCAACACCCCCGACGTACTGACCGAAAGCACCGCGGACCTGGCCTTCTCGCTGGTCATGGGCAGCGCCCGGCGGGTCGCCGAACTGGACGCCTGGACCAAGGCCGGCCAGTGGCGGGCCACCGTGGCGCCGAGCCATTTCGGCAGCGACGTGCATGGCAAGACCCTGGGCATCGTTGGGCTGGGCAACATCGGCGCGGCCATCGCCCGTCGCGGCCGCTTCGGCTTCAACATGCCGATCCTCTACAGCGGCAACAGCCGCAAGCCGGCGCTGGAACAAGAATTGGGCGCCCAGTATCGCACCCTCGATCAACTGCTCGGCGAAGCCGACTTCGTCTGCCTGGTGGTGCCACTGAGCGAGGCCACACGCAAGCTGATCAGCACCCGTGAACTGCAACGGATGAAGCCCAGCGCCTTCCTGATCAATATTTCCCGCGGCCCGGTGGTGGATGAAGCGGCGCTGGTCGAGGCGTTGCAAAAAGGCACCATCCGCGGCGCCGGCCTGGACGTGTACGAAAAGGAGCCGCTGAGCGAGTCGCCGCTGTTCCAGCTGCCCAACGCCCTGACCCTGCCCCACGTCGGCTCGGCCACCGCCGAGACCCGCGACGCCATGGCCAACCGGGCGATCGACAACCTGCGCGCGGCATTGCTGGGTGAGCGGCCGCAGGATCTGGTGAACCCGCAGGTGTGGGAATAAGGCCGCGGCCGCGCCGTCAGAGCAACAGAAGTGCACAGGTAGGGCGTCGAGCGCAGGCGCCTTACCTCGGCCTGCGCCTTCGTCCCTGGACCTTGCGCACCACGTACCGTGGCCGGTGTTTGGTCTCCTGGTAGATGCGTCCGACGTATTCGCCGAGGATGCCAATGCCGATCAACTGCACCCCGCCCAGGAACAGCACGGCTGTCATCAACGACGGGTATCCTGGCACATCGGTGCCGAAGATTATCTTGTCCACCAGCATGTACAGCGCAAACCCCAGGGCGAACAGCGACACCAGGCCGCCGATGTAGGACCACAACCGCAACGGCACGGTGCTGAACGAGGTGATGCCGTCCAGCGCCAGGTTCCACAAGCGCCACAGGTTGAACTTGCTCGATCCGGCCACGCGCGGGGCGCGGTCGTACTCGACGATTTCAGTGCTGAAGCCCACCCAGGACAACACGCCCTTCATGAACAGCTGCTGCTCGGGCAACTGACGGATCGCCGCAACCACCTTGCGGTCGAGCAAGCGGAAGTCACCGACATTCTCTTCGATATGGGTCGAGGCGATGCGGTTGTGCAGGCGGTAGTAGAGGCTGGCGGTCCAGCGCTTGAAGCGGGTGTCGGAAGATCGGTCGCGGCGCTTGGCCAGGACCACGTCGGCCCCCTCCCGCCAACGCTGGACCATCAACGCAATGACTTCGATGGGGTCCTGCAGATCGACATCGATGGGCACCACAGCATCGCCATCGGCGTATTCAAGCCCGGCGAACAGCGCGGCTTCCTTGCCAAAGTTGCGCGAGAAGTTGATCACCGTGACCCACTCGTCACGCGCTGCCAGGTCAGCGCAGATCGCTTCGCTGCGGTCGCTGCTGCCGTCGTTGACGAAGAGGATTTCCACTGTCAGTCCGCGCAGCGACTGCTCGTTGCGCACGGCGCGGTAGAACAGCTCAAGCGTGGCTTGCTCGTTATACACCGGTACGATCAGGGAAATGTTCATGGCGCCCTCGGCCCGAAGATGACGCTGCGGGAATAGGCGTAACCCACGATCAGGCTGACCGCCGAAAAGACCACGAGGGTCAGCCAGGGCGACAAGCGGGCCCAATCGGAAACGCCTCCCAGCACCAAGCTGAGTCCGCCCATGCCCAGCAGGAACAGCAGGTAGCGCCGGCCACTGGCGCGCACGGCAAAAGTGAAGCGGGCATTGGCAAAATAGGACAGGCTGGCCGCCACGACGAACGCTCCCAGGTTGCTCAATGCCTGGGGCTGGTCCAGCACCAGGTGCAGCAAGAAGAACACCAGCCAGTGCACCAGCGTATTGCCGATGCCAACCAACCCATAGCGGGCGAAGCGCCGCCGGCTCACCATCGGTAGGCCTCAGGATCGCTTGGCCGCTTCATCAGCACGTAGCTGTTGCCGTCGACCAGGTGGATCGCGTAGAACTTGTTGTCCACCAGCGGCTTCGGGCTGCGCGCCAGCACCTGCTGGCGGTCGAGCGGCACCGCAGAGCCGAAGTTGCTCAGCCCGAGGCGGGGCATCATTTCTGGCAGCAGCAGAAAGTTGATGTTGAGCACGTACTTCAAGGCCGGCATTGCGCCGAGCGAGCCACTGGCCGCAGGCAGCCAGTGCCCGCTGGAGCTGATGTCGAGCACGTAATGACGCGGCGCATTGGCCAGCTCTGCTCGTGCGGTGATGTCGTGTGCCAGGGAAAAGGTCACGGCCTGCTGCAATTCCTTCTGCACCACCAGCACCCGGCCGTAGGCGAACGCGAATGACAACATGCACAGCAGCGGAATCGCCAGTAGCCAGGTCAGGCGCGGGTGCCAGGCGCTCAACAGCTGATGGGCGAGCAGCAGCACCAGCACCATCAGCGTGGCCAGCCCCATGAGGGTGCGCGCGCCGTCGTTGAAATAATCGAACAGCAAGGTCAGACCCGGTACCAGCAGCAGCACCAGAGGCAACGGCAACAACAGCGCCAGCAGCAGGCCAAACCTGGCCGGAAGGCCCTCTTCGCCGCGCAGCACGCGCAAGGCCACGCGGGCTAGAGCGAGTACCGCCAGCACCAGTAGCCCCAGGCTGAACCAGGCGGTACCCGGGGTGAACAGCAGCCCCACATGCTCGGCGATCAGTTGCAGACGCTGCACGATTGTGGCGGGCCATTGCCCGTCCAGGGCCAGCAGGGGTTTGCGAAGGGGTGCCATCAGCTGGAAGGCGCTGAGCAAGTACAGCAGGCAGCCGCCAAGCAGTTGTCCGAGGCGACCCACGGCGTGTCGGCAGCTTTGCCGCAGATCCGCTCCTTGCAGCACCTGGCGCAGTACCTCGATACAGCACAGTCCGGCGAACAGGTTGAGGCTGACCTGGTAGAAGCTTGCGGCGGCCGCCACCAGGAACGCACCGTAGAGCACGTTGCGCCGCTCAGGCTCCAGGGTGATCGCCAGTACGCTGGCGGCAAGGGCCAACGCCATGGCCGGGCCATCGTACTGGTAGGACAGGTTCTGCAGGAAGTACGGGCTGTACCACAGCGGCAGTACCACCAGTACCGCGCTGGCGGTGGGTGCGGCGAAGTAATGACGGACCAGGCGCGCCAGTGCCAAGGCGGCGGCACTGGCCGCCAGCAACAGCGGCAAGGGATACAGATTGGGCGCGCTGGGGCTGAAACTCAAACCGGCGTAGAGCCAGTCGATCAACACCCGGCCCTCCTGGGCCCAGGCATTGCCCGCCATTTGCGCGCGCCAGTTGTCATCGAGGTAGAAGTAATCGGCCAGCAGCAGCGGGAGCAGGTGCAGGCCCACGGCAAGCAGACAGAACACCTGGACTTCAGGGTGCGTCAGCTGTCTGTCCCAGGGCGCCTGTGTCGACATTGCCTATTCCCTGCTGAAGACGTGTGCTCGGCAAGTGTAGACAGCAGGGAAGTTGACCGTGCCGCACCCACGTCACCTCAGGATGACGGCGCCCGCCTCGACCTTGGGCCTGGCCTTGCGAAACACCAGCACGTTGCCGAGCATCACCAGCACCAACCCCAGCAGCGCGGGGGTGGTCCACTGGTAGCCTTCGGCAAAGGCCGAAACGTTCAGCGCCACCAAGGGGAACAGCACCGTGCAATAGGCCGCGCGCTCCGGCCCCATGCGCCCGACCAGGGTCAGGTAGGCGGTAAAGCCGATCACCGAGCCTGGGATCACCAGGTACAGCAACGAGCCGATGTAGCGCGTGTTCCACTCCATGGCGAAGGGAACCCCGCTGACCAGGCAATACACCCCGAGCATGCCGGCGCCGTAGAGCATGCCCCAGGCATTGGTGGTCATGGGTCTGAGTCCAGCCTTTTGCTGCAGGCTGGAGAGCATGTTGCCGGCCGAGAAACAGAGCGTGCCGAACAGCGCCAGGCCCAGCCCGATCAAGGTCTCGCGGCTGGCTGCGTGACCGCCCAGCTCAGGCCAAAACAGCAGGCCCAGGCCGGCTAGCCCGAGCGCGCCGCCGGCCACCACGTTGGCGGCGATCCGCTGGCCGAAGAACACCCGGGCATTGAGCGCGTTCCACAAGGTCGCGGTGGAAAACACCACGGCGATCAGGCCGCTGGCGATCCACTGACTGGCGGTGAGAAAGCACATGAAGTTGACGCAGAACAGGCACAGCCCCTGCGCCAGGCAAATCAGATGGCCACGCCGGTCCATCGGTTGCAGGCGCCGGGTGAGGAGCAGGATGGCGAACAGGATCAGTCCGGCCAGGGCGAAGCGGTAGACGATCGACACCGGGATGGCGACCACGCCCAACTGCAGTTTCAGGGCGATCCAGGTGGTGCCCCAGATCAGGACGGTAAGCAGGTAGAGCGACAGGTTCATGATGGACTCCGAGGGTTCGAGCGCCCGCTGCTCGCGATAAGCCGGGCAGCGGCTCCAATTACGCGCTGACCACCACTCTCAACCATTGCCCTTGGGACCCGCTTGCACGTTCTTGCGCTTTTGCGCCCTGCCCGGCTGCTACAGCCAGCGTGGCAGAGTAGGATGACCCCGGAGGTAGAATCCATGACGCCACTGAACCAGCTGCACGTCTTCAACGCCATGCACGCTTCGCCCAATGCCCGACTGGAACACAGCGCGCAGTTGGGCGATGGCCTGGCCGCAGCCCTGTGGCGCAACCGCGACGACGCCCGTGACTACCAGGCGCCGAGCCATCACACCCTGTCCTGCTACATCGACGATGGCACCGGCACCTTTCGCCGCCAGCGCCCGGCCGACAAGGGTGCGCCGGACAAGCTGTGCATCATGCCCGCCGGTCACGAGTCCAACTGGGTGGTCAATGGCGCGATCCGCCTGGCGCACCTGTACATCAGCGAGGAACAGTTCGCCCTTGGCTGCGTGCGCCTGCTCGACCGCGAACCGCGAGAAATGCAGCTCAGGGAGGCGACCTTCCTCGACGACGCGGAACAGGCCCGGCGCTTCCGCCAGTTGATCCGCCTGGATTGGGACGAACCCGGCGAACGCCTGCTGGGCAGCAGCCTGGCCCATGAGATCGTCGACCATGCGGTGCTCAGCCAGGCCGGCTTGCGCCAAGGCCTGCGTCTCAAAGGTGGGCTGGCTCCGCATCAGCGCCGACAACTGGTCGACTACATCGAAGCGCACCTGGACCACGTCATTACCCTTGGCGAACTCGCCGTGCGCTGCAACCTTTCCGAATACCACTTCGCCCGTATGTTCCGGGTCAGCTTCGGCCTGCCACCGCACCAGTATTTGCTGGCGCGTCGCCTGCAGCGGGCCTGCCAGCTGCTGCGCCTGGGCGATCTGCCCCTGGGCCAGATCGCCCTGCATTGCGGCTTCGCCAGCGCCAGCCATTTCAGCAACCGTTTCCGCCAGGCGATGGCAGCCACGCCCGGCGACTACCGCGCCGCTCTGCGCCCTTAGAATGCCGGGGTTCTGGCCCAACTGACCCGCGGCGGGGTCGTTCAGGACTCTATCCGCCTAGCATCGCCAGCAGCGCCCCGAGCACCAGGCTGGCGGCGGCCAGGCCCAGCAGCAGCCGCGGCTGATACGGTAGAAGAAAGACCCACAGGGTCACCCCGGCCATCAGCACCGCTGTCCATTCGACCAGGCCCAGGGCCCAGCCGCGCTGGTGTACGGCCAGCGCCAGCGCCAGCAGCAACAGGACCCAGCCAGCGCAGCGCAGGCCACGGCGCAGGCCCTGGGTCGGTTTGCGCTTGAGCAGCTCGGTGAAGTGCTTTTCCATGGCCAGGCAGAGGGCAGCGAAGCCGGCAAAACCTAACAGTGCGCTACTTAGCATCAGTTCACCTCAGGCTCGGCCAGGGTTTCACGGGGGGCTTTGGCCGCGCGTGGCGCGCGCTTGGCGACAGGCTTGGGGGCGCGCAACATCTTGTGCGCAGCCCAGGCCAGGAACAACCCGAGCGCCAGCGCCGTCAGGTCGAAGCCGGCCATGGCCCAGTCACCCACGGCGATGGAATGGTTAAGGCCCTGCCCTGTGGTCAGACCATTGAGCAGCGGCAACAGGGCAAACGCCAACGCCCCGAGCGCCAGCTGCTCGCCCCAGGCGCGACGGCCCGGACGCAGCATGGCGTGCGGCAGCGACAGCGCCCAGACCAGGAGGAAGCTGTTGATCTCCCAGTCGGCGCGCCCTTGCATGGCCACCGGCAACAGGCGGTTGGCCCAGAAGAACGCCGCAACCCCCAGCAGCAGGCCACTCATGCTGGCGATGTTGAGCACCTCGACCAAACGCAGCTCGGTGGGCAGGCTGCCGCTCGTGGCATGCTTGAGCTGGCGCTTGCCCAGCCACATCACCAGGCCCGTGCCGATCACCGCCGTGCCGGCGATGCCGAAGACGAAGTACAGCCAGCGCAGCCAGGGCTCGGCGAAGTTGCCCATGTGCAAGCCGACGAAAGTGCCCGACACCATCACCGCGGTGCTTTCAGCCTTGCCGCTGCGCAGCAGCTCACCACTGACGCCGTCGAAGCTCCAGCTGCCGCTGCGCCGGTAGGCCACGCTGTCGGCCGCGGCGCGGGTGAAGTTGACCCGGGCGTTCTGGTCACCCGGGTGCTGCACCTCGATCCAGCCCAGCCGGGCACCGGGTACCTGCTCCTGAACCTTGGCATAGAGGCTTGGCAACGACGTCATGGGCGCGACGATGCCCGCCGACTTCGGTGCCTCGGACTGGCCGAACAGCTCGTTGAAGTAGCCGCGGGGGCTGTCATAGCTGGCCATGATGCTGGCCGGCATGACCATGTACATGAACAGCACCAGGCTGCTGTAGCTGATCATCAAGTGGAACGGCAGCACCAGCACGCCAATCGCATTGTGGCCATCGAGCCACGAGCGCTGACCCTTGCCGGGCCGGAAAGTGAAGAACTCCTTGAAGATCTTCTTGTGGGTGATGATCCCGGTCACCAGCCCCAGCAGCATGATCAGCGCGCAGAAGGTCGACAGCCAGCGGCCCCAGGGGTGGGGCATCTGCAGTTGGAAGTGGAAGCGGTAGAAGAACTCGCCACCGCGGCTGTCGCGGGCCTCGACCACTTCGCCGCTCTGGGCGTCCAGCGCCTTGTTGATGAAGCCGCGGCGGCCGCCGCCGTCCGCGCGCCAGCCGACATTGAGCGCCGGCTCGCGGACACTGGGCAGACGGATGAACCAGCTACTGGCGCTGCCAGCGTTGGCTTGCAGGTACGCTTGGGCCAGGCCCAGGCTTGCCGCCGGGTCGAGCGGATGGCTGCGCACCTCCGGCTGGCTCCAGTGGCTGATTTCTTCCTTGAAATACGACATCGTCCCGGTCAGGAAGATGGCGAACAGCAGCCAGCCGAAGATCAGGCCGGTCCAGGTGTGCAACCAGGCCATGGCCTGGCGAAAGCCTTCTTTCATGGGTATTGCATCCAGTAGGCCAGGCCGTTGATCATCGCCAGCACCAAACTCGGCAGCACTACGCCGAACCAGGCGCGCCAGGCGCTACGACAGGCGAAGCACCAGATGAAGGCCAGCACGTAGAACACGAACGAGAGCATCATGCCGCTCAACACCGCGTCGACCTTGGGCATCGGCGCCAAGAGAGTGATGCAGACGCTGGCCATCGATGCCAGCAGGTACCCGCCCAACAGCGCGGCCAGGCTGCGTGAGGTCACGGCCAAACGGTAGCGCAGGGGCACTCCGGCGGTTTTGCTTTTCATTACGGCGGTCCGAAAAATGAGCAGCCAATAGTAATGATTTCAATTCTCACAAGCAAAGCAACCTGATGGCTGTCGCTGATTTTCCGCCTACCGGCAAGGTCCGCCGCAGGCAAGGCTCGCCCGTGATGGAACCCGCTTTGCTTGAGTTGCGCTCGCGGGCGCCGGCGTCTTTGCTACAAGAAATTTATCTTTCGCAGGGGGTTGAAATCGGCCGGCAATTGCCTGACCTTAGAGTCAAGAGGCGAACTTTCCCATAGGCCGCAACGGCCCTGGGGCGTCTCTGGCGAGCTAGCTGAATAAGGATTGAATCATGCAAATCCAGGTCAACTGCGACAACCATATTCAAGGCAACATCCGACTGAACGAATGGGTTCAGAGCACGTTGGAAAGCACGCTCGAACGATTTGAAGAGGACCTCACCCGCATCGAGGTCCATTTGCGCGACGAGAACGGCGCCAAGCCAGGTCCGCATGACAAACGCTGCCAGATGGAGGCACGGCCCAAAGGCCATCAACCGATTTCCGTGACCCACACGGCCACCTCGCTGGACCAGGCCGTCGACGGCGCGGCCAGCAAGCTCAACAACGCCCTGGAGCACTTCTACGGCAAGCGGCGCAGCAAGCGCAGCGTGTTGCAGCACACTGAGCTGGCAGATGAAGTCGAAGGCTGATCCAGACCGATGACAAAAAACGCCCGGTGCATTGCACCGGGCGTTTTGTTTGGCGCACGCTCAAGAGGCTAGCGGCCGCCAATCGTCACCTGGGCTGAACCAACCTCTTGAATACCGGGTCAATTCCAGCACATTCATTTGCAGATCCAGCGCCATGAACAACCCCTTCGACCTGATCAGCGACGCCTTCTCCCCGGAATATCGGGTCAACCTGAGCATCGAACGGCTGGATGGCAGCATCATGCTGACCCTCTCGAACGACGCTGGCGTGGCAGCCAAGCGCCTGATCACCGAGGCCCAGCGCAACGACCCGGTACGCCTGCAACGCCTGATCGACAGCATCCGCTTCGGCTTGGCCATCGAGCAGGGCCACAGCGCCCTCGACATCCTCGCCGCCATGACCGGCGAGCAAGGACATGAGCAGCGTCACATCGCGACGACCCAAGTGGCCAACTGAGCCCGGCGCTTGGCTACTTGCCCTCCTCGATCGCTTGCCCGTTGGCATCGATGACCTTGGTCGAGGGATAGCGGTACGACGCATAGCGCACCACCAGGATCGCGAAGGCCAACAGCAGGATGCCGCCACACAGGTACAAGAGCCCGACCTCCGGCGCCTTGTGGTGCGAAACATCGCCAATCAGCAGGCGCGTCAGCGCGGTGATCGCCACGTAGAGCAGAAAGCGGATGGGCATGTGGTTGGTCTTGAAGTAGATCCCTACCATCGCCCCCAGCTCCAGGTAGATGAACAGCAGCAGGATGTCGTCGACGCTGACGCTGCCTTTATCGAGCATCTCGCAGAAGGTCAGGACCGCGGCCCAGGCGGTGATGCCGCCGATGCCAAACAGCGCCAGGTAATGAAACGACTCCACGCACAGGTTGCCGAGCGAGTCGGCCGAGCCATGCAGGCCTTTGCGCAGCTTTTCAGCCCATTTGATGTTCACGATCTTGATGCCCCCGATACGCCCATGAAGGATGATGCGCCGCCGCAGATGACGGCATGTATGTCATGCAGTTAAAAGGCCAGGGCCCCTGCCTGAGAAGGCGACCGATTGCCGCAAGGCACGCCCGACCAGCACCGCGGCGGACCATTTTGAAGATAAATCGCGACTACCCGGTTGCAGGCGCGCCGCTTATCCGGAATACTGTATATCGATACAGTTGATCCTGACTAAACCAGCAAAAAGGCACATGAGGTGATGAATGGCCGTCGAAGTGGTATACCGCAGCAGCCGCGACCCGGAGCGCTTGTTCATGGATAAGGCCGAAGCAGATCGTCATGACAAGATGCTCGAACTGGCCGAACGCCTGGCCGAGGTGTTGCACAAGGCCGTCCCATCGCTGAGCGAACAGCAAGTCGAGGAAGCGGGTATCTACATGGCCAAGAACCGCGATGTGTTCGCCCGGGCCTTCAAGAGCCAGCCCGATGCCCTGGCCGAGCTGCTCGGCACCGACGCCGCCGAGTAACCGCGCTCAATCGTACAGCAGCCGCTCGGCGAGCATCTGTGCGACCCGCGCCGGCGAGCGCTTTTCCGCCTGGGCATGGGCGAAGACCTCGGTGAGCCGTGACGGGATGCGCGCCAGGTGCGCGGTGATGGTGCCGATGGCTTCGCCGCGGTGCTTGAGTGCCACGTAAATCAGCCCCCCGGCGTTGATCACGTAATCCGGCGCGTAGAGGATGCCGCGGCTCTCGAGCTGATCGGCCACCTGCAAGGTGGACAACTGGTTGTTGGCCGCCCCGGCCACCGCCGCGCAACGCAGCTGCATCACACTCTGGCCGGTGAGCACCGGCCCTACCCCACAGGGGGCGAAGATGTCGCAGGGAGTGCTGATCAGCGCTTCGTTGGCTACCGGGTGTGCATTGAACTGCTGCATGGCCAGCTGCACCCGCCCAGGGTCCAGGTCACTGACCAGTAACTCGGCGCCCGCCGCGTGCAGTTGCTCGGCCAACGCATAGCCGACATTGCCCAGCCCCTGGATCGCCACCCGCAAGCCTTCCAGGTTGTCGCTGCCCAGGCGCGCCATCGACGTCGCGCGGATGCCGGCGAACACACCCATGGCCGCATGCGGCGATGGATCGCCCGAGGCAGTGGTGCTGGTGACATGGGGAGTGGACTGGGCGATGCAGTCCATGTCGAGCGTCGAGGTACCGCTGTCCACGGCGGTGATGAAACGCCCTTGCAAGGTGTCGACGAAACGCCCGAAGGCCTCGAACAGGGCGGCACGATTCTCCACGTGGGGATTACGGATGATCACGGCCTTGCCGCCGCCCAGCGGCAACCCGGCCAAGGCCGCCTTGTAGCTCATGCCCTGGGCCAGCGAGATGGCATCGGCCATGGCACTGTCATCATCGGCATAGGGCAAGTAGCGACAGCCTCCCATGGCAGGGCCCAGGTGCTCGCTGTGGATCGCCACCACGGCCTTGAGGCCCGTGGGTGGATCGGTCCACAGGTGCAAGGATTGGGTGCGGGTGCTCTGCATGAGCGCGAACATCGACGGGCTCTCCCGATGAAGTGCTCCTGACAGTATAGGCGTGACCATGCAAGCCATGGCCCTGACGGACCACTGGACGAAAAGCTGCGCCGGGGCTACAACAGAAGCTTGAGCGGAGAAATCCATGAACCCACGCCAAGCCTGCCTGGCCTGCCTGGAACGCGAGCCTGTCGCCTTGCTGGAAGCTGCCTTGTGGATCGCTGCCGAGCATGATCGCAGCGTCGACCCCTCCGCGTGCCTGGCCCGGGTCCAGGACCTGCACCGGACGATCAGTGCCAACCTGCCGATGCTACCGGTTGCCGAACTGGCCCAGCCGCTGCTGCGCCAGCTCATCGCGCTTGGCTTCCAGCAGGATGAGTACCATCCGATACGCCCGCAGGCTGCATTGATGGACAAGGTCCTGCTGCGCCGTCGCGGCCAGCCGTTGGCCTTGGCGATCCTGACAATGGAGCTGGCGCAACGCCTGTCGATCCCGTTGGAGGGCGTCAACTTTCCCGGGCATTTCTTGCTGCGTGTGCCGGGCGCCGATCACCTGCTCGATCCCTGCGGCGGTCGACGCCTGTACCCCAGCGATTGCCGCGAACTGCTCGGCCGCCAGTTCGGCCCCCAGCTGCAGCTGACCGCCGACCATCTGCGCACGGCCAGCCCGATGCAGATGCTCCAGCGCCTGTCGCGCAACCTGCGTCAGTTGCACTCAAGCAACGACAACGACCTGGCCGCCCTGATCGATGCCGAACGGGTGATGCAACTGGGCCCGGTGATGGTCAGCGACTACCTGGCGCGAGCCACCCTGTACCAGCACCTGGACTGCCCCCAGGCCGAACGTTACGACCTGGAGCATGCCTTGCTGCTGACCGACGATCCGATCCAGCGCCTGCGCCTGAGCGATCGGCTCGCTCAGCTACCGACCACGACGCGCTCGATTCACTGAGCCGGGGTGTCTGGCTGCCGGGCGGGGTGAGCGTGGCTGAAGGCCGGATGCTGCTCGGCCAGCGCTGCCACCCGGCGGATGCGCGGGTAGCCGCTGAGGTCGACGTTGAAGCGCTCGGCGGCATACACCTGCGGGATCACGTACAGGTCGGCTAGCCCCGGGGCATCACCAAAGCAGAAACCCTGATCGCCGATCAGTTGCTCCACCGCCGCCAGCCCCTGGCCGATCCAATGACCTATCCACTGGTTGACCTGCGCCTCGCCCTGCCCCAGCTGACGCAGCTGGTTGAGCACGCTGACGTTGTGCAGCGGATGAATGTCGCAGCCGATCAGCGCCGCCACGCCGCGCACCTTGGCCCGCTGCTCGGCGCTGTCGGGGAGCAGCGCAGGCAGGGGATACGCCTCTTCCAGGTATTCGATGATTGCCGGTGACTGCATCAGTAGCGTGCCGCCATCGGTGCGCAAAGCCGGCACCCGACCCTGGGGGTTGACCGCGAGGAAGGCGTCGCCGCGCTGCTCCCCCTTGAGCAGATTGACCGGCAGGGCCTGGTAATCCAGGCCCTTGAGCGCCAAGGCAATCCTCACCCGGTACGAGGAGGTCGAACGGTAGTAGGTGTAGAGTTCCATTGCCCTGCCCTCTCAACGTGCCGGCAGGACGGTGCCGCGGCATTCGCCGAAGCCAATGCTGGCCAAGCCTTCACGGGTGCAACGGGCACGCAGGATGATCTCGTCGCCGTCTTCGAGGAACTTGCGCGTCTCGCCGCTGGCCAGTTCCACCGGATGCTTGCCGCCCTCGGTGATCTCCAGCAGGCTGCCGTGAGACCCAGGCTCTGCGCCAGACAGCGTGCCGGTACCGAACAGGTCGCCCGGCTGCAGCTGGCAGCCATTGACGCTGTGGTGGGTCACCAACTGCGCCACGGTCCAGTACATGCTGCGGGTATTGCTCAGGGTCAGGCGGTGGGCCGGCAAGCCCTGTTCGCGCATGCGTTCGGTCAGCAGCAGCACTTCCAGTTCGATGTCGAAGGCGCCGTTGGCCTGGTCACGTGGGTCGAACAGGTAGGGCAGCGGCTGCGGGTCGCCCTCCGGACGCGCTGGCTGGGCGCAACGGAACGGCGCGAGCGCCTCGGCGGTGACCACCCAGGGCGAGACCGTGGTAAGGAAGCTCTTGGACAGGAACGGGCCCAGCGGCTGGTATTCCCAGGCCTGGATGTCCCGCGCCGACCAGTCGTTGAGCAGGCAGAAGCCGGCGACATGCTCGCTGGCCTCGGCTACCGGGATGCTGTCGCCCAGGTCGTTGCCTTGGCCGATCCAGATGCCCAGCTCCAGCTCGTAGTCCAACCGCGCGCAAGGACCGAAGCTTGGCTCGCTCTGCCCGGCGGGCAGGGTCTGGCCCTTGGGCCTGCGCACATCGGTGCCCGAGGGGCGCAAGGTGGAGGCGCGGCCGTGGTAGCCGATCGGGACGTACTTGTAATTGGGCAGCAGCGGGTTGTCTGGGCGGAACAGCTTACCGACATTGGTGGCGTGCTGGATGCCGACGTAGAAGTCGGTGTAGTCGCCAACCCGCGCCGGCAGGTGCATCTGGCAGTCGCTGGCCGGATAGAGCGCGGCCTTGAGCGCGTCCTGGTGCTCGCTATGCTCGCCGAGCAACGCCAGCAGGCGTTCGCGCAGGGCTACGCGAGGCTCGCGGCCAAGGGCGAAGAAGGCATTCAGCGTGCCGCCTCGGGTGGCTTCGACCGCTGCCCGGGCCTGGCCTTCGAACAGCCCGCTTGCCAGCACCGCTTCCAGGTCGAGGATCGCCTCACCAATGGCCACGCCGCAGCGCTGCGCCTCGCCTGGGCGGCTGAAGATGCCAAGGGGCAGGTTCTGCAGCGGGAAATCGCTATGACCGTTGGCGTGTTCGACCCAACTGCGGGCGATGGCGGTGTGGTTCATGGGTTATCTCCGGTTCGGGTTGAAGGTGCTCGGCAAGGTGGCCCAGCAACTGTCGTAATCGGCCTGCAACTGCGGGCATTCGAGGGCATGGCGGCTCGGGCGCAGCACCTGGCTGGTCTCGAACATGAAGGCCATGGTGTTGTCGATCTTGTGCGGCGCAAGCTCCGCGGCGATCGCCTTGGTGCAGGTCTCGGCATCGGGGCCGTGGGCGCTCATGCAACTGTGCAGCGAGGCACCGCCAGGCAGGAAACCTTCGGCCTTGGCGTCGTAGGCGCCCTGGATCAGGCCCATGAACTCGTTCATCAGGTTGCGGTGGAACCAGGGTGGCCGGAAGGTGTTCTCGGCCACCATCCAGCGCGGCGGGAAGATCACGAAGTCGATGTTGGCCAGGCCATGCACGCTGGTGGGCGAGGTCAGCACGGTGAAGATCGACGGGTCCGGATGGTCGAAGCTGACGGTGCCGAGGGTGTTGAAACGGCGCAGATCGTATTTGTACGGCACGTTGTTGCCATGCCAGGCGACCACATCCAACGGCGAATGCTGCAGTTCGCAGCCCCAGAGTTCGCCGAGGAACTTCTGCACCATCTGCACCGGGCCGCTGGACTCTTCGTAATGGGCAACCGGTGCGAGGAAGTCACGGGGGTTGGCCAAGCCGTTGCTGCCGATCGGGCCCAGGTCAGGCAGGCGCAGCGGCGCGCCATGGTTTTCGGCGATGTAGCCGCGGGCGTGGCGGTCGAGCAGCTCGACGCGGAACTTCAGGCCACGCGGCAACACGACGATTTCCAGCGGCTCGACTTCGAGCACCCCCAGTTCGGTGGCGATGCGCAGGCGGCCTTCCTGAGGCACCAGCAGCAGCTCGCCGTCGGCGTTGAAGAACACCCGCTCCATGGAACGGTTGGCGCAATAGCTGAATACGCTGATCCCGGCCGGTTTCTCGGCCGCGGAGTTGGCCGCCATGGCCACCCAGCCGTCGATGAAATCGGTGGGCTCGGCCGGCACGGGCTGTGGGCTCCAGCGCAGACGGTTGGGCGTGACGGCGCCCAGCGGCCCGCCGGCGAGCTGACGCTCCAGACGCTCGAAGCGTGGATGCAATGCCGAGGGGCGGATGCGGTAGAGCCAGGTACGGCGCAACTCGCTGCGGGTCATGGTGAAGGCGGTGCCCGAGAAGAGCTCGGCGTACAGCCCGTAAGGCGCTTTCTGTGGCGAGTTCTGCCCGACCGGCAGGGCGCCGGGCAGGGCTTCGCTGGCGAATTCGTTGCCAAAGCCGCTGAGGTAGTCGGTGACAGGGGACGTGTCGGGGTTCATCTGTGCCTCCGGGCCGATGCCGGCCGGTTCATGGCAGCTGGCTGCCGACCTGGCCCGAGGCGGTTCAGGGATGACAGCGGCTCTGCATTGTTTTTATCGTAATCAGATTACGAATAACGTAATTTGATTGCCATGATGCGTCAAGCTATAAAGACGCCCACTCGTTTTCCCTGGATGCCCTGCCCCATGGCCAAAGCCAGCTCTCCTGCCGACAACGGCAAGCAAAAGGTCCGCTCGGCGGAAGTCGGTACCGATATCCTCAAGGCTCTCGCGCAGCTCTCCCCCTCCACCTCGCTGTCGCGCCTGGCCGACCATGTCGACATGCCGGCGAGCAAGGTGCACCGTTACCTGCAGGCGCTGATCGCCAGTGGCTTCGCCGAGCAGAACCCGGCCACCAACCATTACGCGCTGGGCCGCGAAGCCTTGCGGGTCGGCTTGGCGGCCCTGGGCGGGATGGACGTGCTGAAAGTGGCGGCCCTGCCCCTGTCGCAACTGCGCGACGATCTCAACGAGAGTTGCTTTATCGCCGTGTGGGGCAATCTGGGGGCGACGGTGGTGAGCATCGAACCTGCCGTGCGCGCGGTCACGGTGGTCACGCAGATTGGCTCGGTGCTGCCGCTGCTCAGCTCATCCACCGGCCTGGTGTTCGCCGCCTACCTGCCCGAGCGCGAGACCGTCGAGCTGCGCGACCAGGAGCTGGCCACGCTGCAGCACCCCGCCAGCGATTACGCGCCACTGCTGGCCGGCATCCGCGAGCGTGGCCTGCACCATGTGCACGGCTTGCTGATGCCGGGTGTGGATGCCTTGTCGGCGCCAGTGTTCAACGCCATGGGCCAGATTTGCGCGGTGATGACCGTGGTCGGGCCCACGTCGATCTTCCATGCCGACGAGCAAGGCCCAGCCGCCCGGCGCCTGCTGGACGCCTCACGGGCGGTGAGCTGGCGGATGGGTTTTGGCGATGCGCCAGTGACGGGACATGGTGAGTAGGTCGAGGAGGAATGGCCTTGGATCGCTTTACAAAAGCGGCCAGGCGCGCCGCTATCGTTCAGCGTTGACTGTTGCTCGATCGGTAATAGAGATTGTCAGAAGCAACTATTTTTCCTGCTGGATCAAGCGCTTATTCTGATCTCGCTGGCACGACGTGAAGGGCTCTTCCCCCTCCCTTCGGGCCAGCAAGGTTCACCGGCGTTGATTTTGAAGCTCCTTGATCTAACGTCTCAGTTGGCCGCTGCGCTTGCAGCGGCCTTTTTTTATGGGCGGGTGAAATGTTGTCTGGCTGCCAGGGGGCTCAGGAGGTGCGTGCCTTGGGGTCGGGTCAGGGCTGCCAGGTACACCGCTTGAGTGTTATGTCGCCCTTGAGATCGAGCGCCGCCTGCGCGGTGCTTCGCGGGCAAGCCCGTTCTCATAGAAAAAACGCTAACTCACTGATTTAGCTGATGAACCTGTGGGAGCAGGCGGCGCTCGATCTTCAGGGCGCTACAGAACTCAAAATATGCACAAACTGGTCATCTCTCCCCTCCTCACGCCTGAGGATACCTCTGCAAATTGGCCATCATCTGCTGCAGCGCCTGGAGGCTGTCTTGCGGGTGGGCGGCGTCGTTGAAGTCGGCGATCTGCTGCCAGCTGTCGGCCACCTGCTCGGGGGTGAAGCCTTCCCGTGGATCAAAGCCCACACCCTGGCTGCGCTCCCAGCGCACCTTGCCGATCCAGCCGCCGCCCACTTCGAACAGTTCGCCGCTGTCCTGGCACTGCTCGCTGCCCAGGTACACCACCAAGGGGCTGACCAGCTCGGGCTTGAGCCGCTCGAACACCTGCGGTGGGATCAGCCCTTCGGTCATGCGGGTGCCGCCGGTGGGGGCGATGGCGTTGACCAGGATGCCGTGCTTGCGCCCTTCGATGGCCAGGGTGCGGGTCAGCCCGTAAAGACCGAGCTTGGCCATGCCGTAGTTGGCCTGGCCGAAATTGCCATAGATGCCCGAGGTCGAGGCGGTGAAGATCACCCGCCCCCCGTTCTGCTCGCGCAGGTGCGGCCAGGCGGCATGGGTGACCTTGAAGGCGCCCTCCACATGCACCCGGTAGACCAGCTCCCAGTCGCTCTGCTCCATCTTGTGGAACGTCTTGTCACGCAGGATTCCGGCGTTGTTCACCAGCACGTCGACGCGGCCGAAGCTGTCCAGCGCCTGCTCGACGATGCGCTGGCCGTCGGTGACCGAGTCATGGTTGGCCACCGCCGTCCCGCCCGCCGCGCGGATCTCGGCCACCACGCGGTCGGCGGCCGAAGCGTTGGCGCCTTCGCCATGGGTCGAGCCACCGAGGTCATTGACCACCACCTTGGCGCCGCGCGCGGCGAACAGCAGCGCATGGGCCCGGCCCAGGCCGCCCCCCGCACCGGTGACGATGACCACTTTATCTTGCAGACGTACTGGTTCGCTCATGCTCAAGGTTCCAGGCAAAGGGTGGAAACAACGAGTGTCCGCCAGCACCGCGCGGCGGACAATCAAGCGCATTCAGGCTGAATGCCAAACGATAAGGCAGGACGATGATCGCCCAGGTCAGGACCAGGCAACCTTCTGCGGCAGGCAGCCCATGGGCTGTTCGCGAAAAGCCAGGTAATGCCGCAGCACCTGCACGGGCGCCTCGGTATGTGGGTAGTGGCCAATGCCTTGCAGTTGCACCGTGTCAGGTTCCGGCACCAGCTGTTGGTAGCGTTCGACCATGTGCGCCCCGGACAGTGGGTCGACCGTGCCATTGATGAAGCGCAACGGCACGCCCTCCTGCTGCAGCGCGCCGACCCAGCGCTCACGGTGCGCACGCCGCTCGGGCAGGTAGCCGATCAGCTTGTGCAGCACACGGGTGCCGCGGTTGGAGACGATCAGGCTCCAGTAATCATCCAGCGCGCTTTCACTGGGGTGGGTGCAGGGGCCGTAGACCTGGGTCACATTGCGCACCAGGTCATCACGGCCGAACGAACGCCCAACCAACCAGCCGAGGGGGCTGAGCAGGAGTTTCTGGATCAGTAGCAGCTGCGAGCTCTCGGGGAACAGGCCACTGTTGAGGAACGCGCAACTGGCGATATCGGCGCGCCCCTCGTGGTGCCGGGCAAGCAGCTCCTGGGCGACACTGCCGCCGTAGTCATGGGCCAGCAGATGGGCCGGCTCGCTGACGTTCAGGTGCGCGAGCAGGGCCTGCTGCAGATCGGCCTGTTCCAGCAGGCTGTAGTGGTGGTCGAGGGGCTTGGCCGAATCGCCGAAGCCGAGCATGTCGCAGGCGATCACCCTGAAGCGCTGGGCCAGTGGCGCCCACAGGTAATGCCAATCCCAACTGGCGGTAGGGAACCCATGAAGCAGCAGCAAGGGTTCACCCTGCCCTGCCGTCCAGTAACGAATGCTCTGGCCCCGGAAAGAGAAGTTCTGACCCCGGGTTCGCCAGACGCACAATGGAATTTCGGCCAAAGGCATCAGAGTCTTCCCGGTGGTGTGAGGAAAAATGAATCAAGCAAGGCTGTGGCTGCGGTCATTGCATTCACCTCGGCACTTACGTGTGCTCTCTCTTGAAGGCACAGTCTAAACAGCCGTGCCCTAGCGGTGTGTTGCGTTGGCAGCCAGCTTGATGGCCGTGCGGGTCAGGGGGCGAACGGTCAGAGCAACGTCGCCAGCAAGGGGGCTGCGAACAGGTTGAGCAAGCCGGTGAGAACCATCACCAGGCCGGCTACCGAGCCCTCTTCGCCGCCCACTTCGTGGGCTCGGCTGACACCGGCACCGTGCGCGCCGACCCCGAACAGCGCACCCCGAGCCAGCGGCGTGCGCAGTGGCAGGTACTTGAGCAGGAGGCCGCCGAGCATCGCACCCAGCACGCCGGTGAGCATCACGAACACTGCAGTCAGCTCGGGCACGCCGCCAAGGTCACGCGCCAGCGGCATGGCGAACGGCGTGGTGATCGAACGCGGCAGCAGCGACAGGCTCACCGCGCTGTCGAGCGCCAGCAGATGCGCCAGGCCCCAGGAGCTGGCGATGGACGCCGCGCTGCCGACCAGCATGCCCAGGGACAAGGCCGGCCAGTGGCGCGCGAGCAAGGCCCGCTGCTGCCAGATCGGCACGGCGAAGGCCACTGTCACCGGGCCGAGGACGCTCATCAGCCAATGGGTGTTACGCGAATATTCGGCATACGCCGTGTGCAGCGGGACCGCCGCCGCCAGCAGCAAGGCAGGCACCAGGATCAGCGGCGACAGCAGATAACGGCCGCTGCGCCGGTACAACCAGCGGCTGCACAGGTAGGCGAGCAGGGTCAGAACGAGCCAGAACAAAGGCATGGGTTCAAGGCTCATGACGCAGCCTCCAGCGGCAGACCAGTTCTACCGTCACGGCCGTCATGACCATCACCAGCAAGGTACTGACGCCGATTACCAGAAGGATCCGCCAGCCTTCGTCGCGCACCAGCGCCCCATAGTCGAGCAGGCTCATCAGCGCGGGGATGAAGAACAGTAGCATCTCGGCCATCAGCCAGCCGGCACCCAGTTGCAACATGGCCGGCTTCAGCCAGCCCAAGGCGAACAGTAACAGGAGCAGGACCAAACCCATCACGCCACCGGGGATCGGCCAGCCCAACCAGGTGGCGAGCTGCCCACCCAGCAGGTACAGGAGCAACAGCACCCCGAGCTCGGCGAGCAGGCGCAGGGATTTTTTCACTAGAGCGGCGTTCATTGCAGGATTCCTCGACAGGGCCCTATTCTAAAAGCCCGCTATGTAGGCCAAAAGCGAATTGTTAGACTGAGTGCCATTCCAGAATGGAATCGAGCCGTGGAATTCAAACAGCTGCGCAGTTTTATCGAAGTGGTGCACCGCGGGGGCTTTACCCAGGCGGCGCAGACGCTGCACATCAGCCAGTCAGCGGTGAGCAAGCAGGTGGCCCAACTGGAGCAGGACCTGGGTATGCCTTTGCTCGAACGTCAGGGTTCGCAGCTGCACTTGACCGCCGCCGGGCGCATCGTCCAAGAACGTGGCGAGGTACTGTTGCGCCAGCGCCAGGAATTGCTCGCCGAGCTCGACGACCTCAGCCAACTGGCCCGCGGCGAACTACGCCTGGGCCTGCCATTGCTGGGCAGTGACGCGCTGTTCGCTGGTTTGTTCGCCGAGTACCGGCGACGCCACCCGAACATCACCATCCAACTGCTTGAAGGCGGCAGCCGCACGGTCGAGCAGGCCGTGCTCAATGGCGAGCTGGAACTGGGCGGCAGCCTGACGCCGAGCGATCCGGCCTTTGAGTACCAGCCGTTCTGCAATGAACCGCTGGATGCACTGCTTCCGGCCGGGCATGCCCTGGCCAGGGCGACGCGCGTCAGCCTGCTGCAATTGGCCGACACGCCCTTTTTGCTCTATCAGCGCAGCTTCGTGCTCAACGACCGTCTGCTCAGTGCCTGCCAGCAACTGGGCTTTACCCCGCGCGAAGGTGGGCGCAGCGGCCAGGCGGACTTTCTTGCCGCTCTGGTCGCGGCCGGTCAAGGGGTGGTGCTCTTGCCGCGCGTAGTGGCACGGGGACTGGAACGTCCCGGCGTGATCCGGGTGGCATTGCAGGCCCCTGCCCACCTGCGCTGGGATATCGCCTTCATCTGGCGCCGTGGCGCCTACCTGTCGCGGGCGGCGCAGGCCTGGTTGCAGCTGTTGCGCGAGCAGCCGCAACCCCAGCTTGGCTGATCAGCCCTGGAGCGCGCTGGCGAACGCCGCCAGCCAAGGCTCGGCATCGGTTTCGGGGGTGACCGTCTCGCTGGCGTCCAGGCGCAGCATCGGCTGGACTTCGCGCAGGCCCAGCTCGATGAACAGTTCACGCAGCTGCTCGCCGCCGCCGCAGTAGGTTTCCCCATAGCTGGAGTCGCCCAAGGCGATCACCGCGCCTGGCAAGCCGCGCCACTCGCCGGGCAGCACATCGCGGATGCTGCTGAACAAGGGCATCAGGTTGTCTGGGAGTTCGCCCATGCCGGTGGTCGAGGTCACCGCGAGAAACGCATCCGGGGCAAAGCCCTGAAGATCCTGCAAGGTGGCGCGCGCGGCGTGCCAGGCTTCGAAGCCGGCGGACTTGAGCAGGGATTCGGCGTGGCGGGCAACTTCTTCGGCGGTGCCGTACACCGAGCCGGAAAGAATGACGACTTTCATCAGAGGATTCCGAAACTGAGTAAAAACGTAGGATACTAGCATCGGCGAGTGGCAAAAGGCCGCTTCGCTGGTCTTTACTACCAAGTCCCCCTCTTGCATGGCCTGGACATGATCAACGCGCAACTGCTGCAATCCATGATCGATGCGTCGAACGACGGCATCGTGGTCGCTGAACAGGAAGGCGATGACACCATTCTCATCTACGTGAATCAAGCCTTCGAACGCCTGACCGGCTATGAGGCCACCGAGATCCTCTACCAGGATTGCCGCTTCCTGCAGGGCGATGACCGCGACCAGCTCGGCCGCGCACGGATCCGCCGCGCACTCGCCGAAGGCATGCCATGCCGGGAGATCCTGCGTAACTACCGCAAGGATGGCAGCGCGTTCTGGAACGAGCTGTCGATCACACCGGTACGCAATGCCGCCGACCGCCGCACCTATTTCATCGGCATCCAGAAGGACGTTACGCGCCAGGTCGAGCTGGAACGCGAACTGGCCGAGGCGCGCGCGCGCCTGGAACGACTGGAAATCGAGCTACGCACCTGACAAAGCGCTTTTTCACCGTCCATTCGATGAAACAATCGCCAACACGTATCGCTACCCTAGAGTTCGACCATGCACGTAGATGCCCTCCTGACCCAGGATGAGCTGGATTTCATACAGAACATGCAGCATTTACCGCAATTGAACCTGGCCGACCCCTCGTTGGGCCTGCTGGTCAATGGCGACCCCCAGCTCAAGGACCTGCTCACTCGCCTGGTGGCCAACGAGCAAGTCACCCTGCAGGCGCAGTACAACAACCAGCAACTGAGTTTTCCGCTGCAACTGGTCGAAGACGAGTTCCACGCCTTGCACCTGCAACTGGGTTCGCCAAACATCTACGAAGACGGCCCGACCCTGCGGCCCTGGCGCCTGTCGCTGGACACGCCGGCGGCGCTGATCAACGAAAATGGCCAGGCCAGCGGGCTATGGGTGCGGGATATTTCCTTCAAGGGTGCATTGCTGGAGCTGCGCGGCCTGCCTAAGCCGCCGGCCCGCTTCAGTCTGCGTTTCGCCCCCGAAGGCATCGCACCGATCGGGGTTCAAGGGGTATTGCGGCAACGCATCGGCCCCCATCTGGTGGCCTACGACCTGGGCCACGGCCCGGCAGAAGAGACCGAACGGTTGCGCGAATACATCCTCCAGGCCCATCGTCGGGCCCATCCGGAACTGCATACTCAGGTATCCAGGTGACCGGCCAGGCTCTGCTGCAGGCGCCGGCGCATCTGCCCGGCTTCGGCGCCCAGGCATGCCACCTGGCTGCGGGCGAGGCTCTCCTGGGCCATCTCGGCCATCTCGCCGGCGAGCAATAGCGGGCATTCCACCCCCAATGCCAGGCGCGCCAGGCGCTTGCTCAGCCCGACACCCGGCTGGCGGTTGGAGAACAGCACCAACGCGTGGGGCTTGAGGCGTTCGCAGACCAGCGTCAGTTCGTCCAGCGGTTGTCCGGGTGCCAGCACCGTCACGGCGACTTCATCGCTGCCCAGCAGCAAGCCGGCCACCAGCAACTCCAGCTCGGGCAAGTGTTCGCCCAAGGGCGCCAGCACTATGTGCTGGGACTGTGACTCGCGCATCAGGTGCAGGCGCTGCAGCACGCGGGCGCGCAGGAAGTGGTCGAGGAACAGCCACTCGCTGGTCTGCCCGAACCTCTCGCGCTCGCTGCGCAGGGCAAGCCACACCGGCATGAACACCCCATCGAACACCTGCGCCAGCGGGTAGCTGGCAAACACCTGGCCATACACCTGCTCCAGGCGCATGCCATCGAAGGCGCGGACCGCCTGGCGCACCTGGGCCTGCCAGCGCGCCTGTTGATCAGGGGTGGATGAGACTTCGACAACGCCCTTGAGCGACTGACGGGCCAGGATGCGGCCGACCTTGCTCACCGCCACTCCACGATCGAGCCAACCGAGGATGCTGCGGATGTCGTCGATGTCTGCCTGGCAGTAGAGTCTGTGCCCACTTTCGGTGCGTTTAGGCTGGATCAGCCCATAACGGCGCTCCCATGCGCGCAGGGTCACCGGGTTGACGCCTGTCAGCCGGGAGACTTCACGGATCGGAAACAACACGTCGTGGTCAAGGTGGGCAACCGTAGGGGAAGCGGGAACCTGTTCGTTCATTGCCGGAAAACCACATTATGTGCATACGAATCGGCATTCTACGCCGGTAAACCTGCCCCAGTCATGGCCGGACAGACTGTACGTTCACATCTAAAACTGACGGGTCATGGAATTCAGGTGATAATCCGTGCCCGATTCTTGCAAGCACGCTTGCGTCGCCCACCACCCCGGGCGCCGTACCAGGGGCCAGCTACCCGCCATGCCCCCGTTGCCAGGAGATACACGATGTCTACCCCACCCGTAACCATGATGGTGTCGCGTCGCGCCGCCCACGGTCGCTACCAGGACTTGCTGGCCTGGCTGCATGAAGGCGAACAACTGGCCACCGACTTCCCCGGCTACCTGGGCTCGGGCATTCTTGCCCCACCCGTCGGCGGAGACGAGTTCCAGATCATCTTCCGTTTCACCAACGAACAGACCCTGCATGCCTGGGAGCATTCGGCGTCGCGCCGCACCTGGTTGCAACGCGGCAATGGCCTGTTCGAGCGCCCACAGGAGCAGCGCGTGAGCAGCATGGACGGCTGGTTCGGCATGTCGCGGGTACAACGCCCGCCGCGCTGGAAGCAGGCCGTGGCGATCTGGCTGGCGTTTTTTCCGGTCTCGCTGCTGTTCAACATGCTGTTCGGCCACTGGCTGGCGGCGCTGGACCTGGTCCCGCGCGTGCTGCTCAGCACCCTGGGCCTGACGCCGGTGATGGTCTACCTGTTCATCCCGCTGTCGACCCGCCTGCTCGCCCCTTGGCTCAATGCCGTGCCGGCGACAGCCGACGACACCGCGCGCGGGCTGCGCAGCCGCTGAGCCGGGTACACGCAAGGCGCGGCAGTTCGGGTATGCTGGGGCCATTCACGCACAGCCGAATAAGTTGACCGTCCCCAAGATGAACAGCCCAATTCTCGTTACCGGAGCCAGCCAGCGTGTCGGGCTGGCCTTGGCCCTCGAACTGGCACAGGCCGGCCATACGGTTGTCAGTGCCAGCCGCAGCATCCATCCGCAGGCCCCGCACCCGAACATCATCCAGTTCCAGGCTGACTTGTGCGAGGAAGCCGACCGCCTGGCCCTGATCGACCACCTGCAGCATCACTACGCCGGGTTGCGGGCGATCATCCATAATGCCTCCGTATGGCTGGACGACGGCATGGAAAACCTGCAGACCATGTTCCGCCTGCACGTCGAGGCGCCCTACCACCTCAACCTGGCCCTCGGCGAACTGCTGGCCAAGGTCGACAAGGCCGATATCATCCATATCTGTGACGAAACCTCGTCGCGCGGCAGCAAGAGCCATATCGGCTATGCCGCGACCAAGGCCGCGCTGCAGAACATGGTGCTGTCGTTTGCCGAGAAGTACGCGCCCAACGTACGCGTCAACGGTATCCTGCCGGGGCTGCTGATCTTCAAGGAAGATGGCGACCAGGCGTACCGCGAGCAGGCGCTGAAGAAGGCCCTGCTGGAATTCGAGCCAGGCGCCCAGCCGCTGGTCGAGGCGGTGATGTTCCTGCTCCAGAGCCAGTACAGCACCGGCAGCCAAGTGGTCATCAACGGTGGCCGCCATCTGAAGAACCGCATTGCCTGAGAGAAGCCCAATGACCCCTCAAGAACAGCTCGAACTCGAAGCCGCCGCCTTCCGGCGCCTGGTCGAACACCTGCGCACGCGCACCGATGTGCAGAACATCGACCTGATGAACCTCTCCGGTTTCTGCCGCAACTGCCTGTCCAAGTGGTACAAGGCCGCGGCTGATGAGCGGCAGATCGACCTGAGCCTGGATGATGCCCGCGAAGTCGTGTACGGCATGCCCTATGGCGAGTGGAAAGCCCAATACCAGAAAGAAGCCAGCGCCGAGCAGCAAGCGGCGTTCAATCAAGGAAAGCCCCGTGTCTGATCTGAATACCCTGCGCGACAGCCTCGACAGCGGCGATCACGCCTTTGCCGACACCCTGGCGTTCATTGCCGCGAACTACAGCTATGAGTCCCAGGCGTTCAGCAATGGCGGTGTGGAGAATGCCGCCGGCCAGAACGAGGGTTCTTGCAAGACGCTCGGCCTGGCCTTGCTCGAAGGCCTGAGCGACCAGCAGGCCCTGCTGGCTTTTGGTGAGCATTACCGCAGCGTCCTGGCGACCCCGGAAGGCCGCGACCACGCCAACATCCGCGCCCTCATGAGCCACGGTCTGGCGGGCGTGAAGTTCGCCGCGCAGCCGCTCAAGCGCCTGGGCTGAGACCTGCGTTCGCGTAGGGGACCACCTGTTCACCGGGTGTCCCCTGCGCCAGCCGCCCCTGCTGCAGCCACTGCAACGCAATGGGCCACAGCGTCTGGCGAAAGCGATCATGAAAGAACGCGAAATGACCGATTTCCCGCACACCGAACGCCTGCGGTGAAAGCCGTAGATGCAGCCGTTCAGCCGAACTGAAGTAGGCGAGCAGACGCTCCGTGGCCTCAATGGTGCCGAATGGATCGTCCGTCAGGCTGATCGCCAGGGTCGCGGCCCTGACCCGGGCGAACGGCAGTTCGTCCAGCAGGCGTGCGCTGGGCCTGTGTTCATACCGCGGGGTACGCGCCACCCAGTCCTGCACCACCCCGGCGGGCGTATCCTCCAGCCAGCCCAGGCGCTTGCCCGGAAAATAGCCGAACCACCATGTCAGCAGCGGCATCAGCACGTGCCACTTGCCCAGCAGCCGCCAGCGGCTGTCACGCGCGTAGTCACGCCAGTAGGCAAATTGCGCACCGACCATCACCAATCGGCGTATGCGCTCGGCCGACGGCGCCAGGCCCGCCGCGCAGCCGCCGAAGCTGTGGCCGACCACATCCACCGGCTGCCCAGGAAACATCTGCTGCGCCCTGTGCAACATGGCCTGGAAATCCAGCTGCGCCCAATCGCTCCAGGACGCCTGGAAGCCACGCAGCGAAGCCGGTCGCGACTCACCGATGCCGCGGTAATCGTACGTCAGGACATCGCAGCCCTGGGCGAACAGATAGTCGGCAAAGCGCGCGTAGTAGCGGCAACGCACCGAAGTGGCAGCGTTGATGATCACCACCGGGCGTTCAGGATCAACGTCAGCATGGCGCCAGCAAAATCCCCCGAGGCTGTAGCCGTCGGCGGCGCATTGACGAAAAGGGCTGGCGGGTTGGGTGAGGCTGCTCATGATGGCTCCCTGCTGCGGCGTCGCACCGCGGCAGGCGGGCGGACACATTGTGATCCACCCACGCTAGCAAATTTCCGCGGTCAGGCCGCGCCTTCCGGCGTCGGCACCGCACGCGACACCCTTTCCTTGCGCAGACCTTCAAGGCGCGAACCTTCGTAGCGGGTTTCACGGAACAGCTTCCAGCGTCCGAACAGCCCATACACATGAGTCACTCGGCCTTGCTCGTGGTAGCCCATGCGCAGGTGCAATTTCATCGCGGGTACGTTGTGGGTTTCGACCACATCCACCACCTTGTTGCAGCCTTTGGCGCGCATGGTCTCCCAGAGTGCGATCTGTGCATCCACCGACAAGCGACTGCCGAAGTAGCGGCGGATCATCTCGCCACCGAACTCGAAGAACTCCCCCGGCTTCACCGGGAAGGTGCAGCCGTAGTAATGACGGTCATGATAGTCGCGCATACTGGCCCAGATGAAAGCGATGGCATCGCCCTGCTCATCCAGATACATGTGGCCGGTATGGCCTTCGGCGGCCAGTTCGCGCATGGTCTGGACGCGATCGCCGAAATGTCGGGCAAAGGCATCGGCGTTCTGCTGGGTGATCTCCACCCGTTGCACTGGCGGATGATCCCTGAGGGTATGAGGCGCTACCGGTGTGACCAGGTCGCGCTCCATCCACAGCAATTCCCAGTGGAAGAACACATAGCGTTCAACCAAAGTGTCCAGGGTTCGGCGCAGACCTTTTTGCCTGATTCTTTCTCTTAGTTTTCTCAATGCACCCATACTGCCTCCCAAGCCACGGCGATTTTGCCCAGCCATTAGGAGCGGTATAGATCAGCACCACTGATCTCATGGCAATGAGCCAGCGGGGGAATTGTTTCAAGATATGAAATAAATCTGGCGGGAACAACGCAACCATTAAAAATGGCTGCGCTGTTAGGGACTTACTTACAGCTCGACGCAGTCGAACCGTACATCGGTAGCCACATCTTCGTCATAATTGACGTCGCTGCGTTCGAAGCCGAACAGGTTGAGGAACTCGCGCTTATAGCCAGCGTAATCGGTCAGCTGGAACAGGTTCTCGGTACTCACCTGTGGCCACAGCGCCTTGCAGGCATCCTGCACGTCATCACGCAGTTCCCAGTCGTCCAGACGCAGGCGGCCTTCTGTATCGAGCTCGGCCGGTTGGCCGTCTTCACGGTACAGGCGATCACGGAACATGCGATTGAGCTGGTCACCGGTGCCCTCGTGGACGCCTTTTTCCTTCATGATCTTGAAGACCATGGAGAGGTACAACGGCATCACCGGAATCGCCGAGCTGGCCTGGGTCACGACCGACTTGAGCACCGCCACGTTGGCGCCACCGCCGACCTTCTGGTTCAGGCGCTTGGCCGTCTCGTCCAAGTCCTGCTTGGCCTTGCCCAGCGCGCCGTGCCAGTAGATCGGCCAGGTGATCTCGGTGCCGATGTAGCTGAAGGCCACGGTGCGGGCTTGCGGCGCCAGCACGCCAGCGGCATCCAGCGCGTCGATCCACAGCTGCCAGTCCTGGCCGCCCATCACGGTGACGGTGTCAGCGATTTCCTGCTCGGAAGCCGGCTCGATCGACGCCTCGATGATGGTGTCCTTGTTGGTGTCGATGGCGGTCGACTTGTACGGCTGACCGATCGGCTTGAGCGCCGAGCGCACCAGTTCGCCGTTTTGCGGCAGCTTGCGCACCGGCGAAGCCAGGGAATAGATGACCAGATCGACCGTGCCGCCCATGTCGTTCTTGATCAGCTCGATGACCTTGGCACGGGCTTCGTCGGAGAAGGCATCGCCATTGATCGACTTGCTGTACAGGCCCTCGGCCTTGGCGAACTTGTCGAAGGCGGCGGCGTTGTACCAGCCGGCGGTGCCAGGCTTGGTCTCGGTGCCCGGCTTCTCGAAGAACACGCCCAGGGTATCGGCCTTGAAACCGAATGCTGCGGTGATGCGCGCCGCCAGGCCGTAGCCGCTGGAAGCACCGATCACCAGGACCTTCTTCGGCCCATCCTCGCGCACGCCCAGCTTGCGGGTGGCTTCGATCTGATCACGGACGTTGAGCTCACAGCCTTTCGGATGGGTCGTGGTGCAGATGAAACCGCGGACTTTAGGATGAATGATGGCCAATGTCTGTACCTCATCAGGTGTTTAGGCATGGCTCGCGCCTCGGCGGCGTCGAACCTGTTGATTAGAGGGTGAGACTACACCCGGATGCTATCCGACACATCTTAAGGGTTGATGGCGGGGTTCAAAAGCGTGCTAGCCCCATTGCCCTTGCACAAAGCCTTTTCGACTGCTTGCATGTAGGCCGCCTGATCGACTCAAGGAAGATTGCTCCACAGCCCAGAGCAGGTCGATGCGTTGTTCGCGCAGATGGAGATTGTGCATCTGCATGAACTCGATGAACTGGGCTCGAGCCTGCGCGGGCCCAAGCACTGGCATTGCTTCGATCTCATCGCCCGCAAGCCATCACGGTGAACAGACATGCACGTACGCGCCATTTCCACCCACGACCTGGACAGCTTTTATGCGCTCTTTAGCGAAGTAAATGCCGAGGGCCGTTTTTCGACCCGTCGCACACCGCCGCCGAAGGATGCGATAGCCCGCGCCTTGGGGCAGGTGGAGGCCAACGACTGGCCGCTGTACGTGATCGAGCAGGACGGCGTCATCATCGCCTCCGCCGAAGCCTACCCGCAAAGCTTCTGCCGCCAGGGCGGTAACGAACGGACGGGCATCCTCGGCATGCAGGTCAAGCAGGGCTACCGTCGCCGTGGCTATGGTGCCCTGCTGCTCAATGCCGTGATCGAGCATGGCAGGCGGCTGGGCTTTGAAGCCATCGAACTGACCGTATTGAAGTCCAATGAAGCCGCACGAAGCCTGTATGCGAAAAATGGATTCGTCTGGGTCAAGTATTTGCCGGCCTGTGTGCTGCCCAATGGGCAGAAAGACCAGCTGCAGAGGATGCGCCTGGTGCTCGAGCCCAGACCTTGAGCCTTGCTACGGTTATCGGTCCAGGCAACGCAACCCCGGCCAGCGCTGCAGCCAGCCCTTGCCGCAGAGCCGCGCCTCGTAGACCACGCGCTTGTCCGTAACGAAGCTTCGGGTCGGCCTGAGGACTTGATTGAACAGGTCCCCCAGGCCCAACGGCGCCAGCACCTCGCACGCCCCCGACGCCGTGCGTCGCACCGCGACGGCCGTGGCCGTTTCCGGCCAATGGGCCATGGCGTGGGCGGTGGATGCATAGGGAGCGTCGCCGTTGTGCAGGTGCATCCGTGCCTGGTTCTTCACCGACCACTCAATCCCCGGCGCCCGCGTCCGCAACAGTGCTTCCAGCCGCTGATCCTCGGCGGCATCGCTGCGCTGCGCGTCGAACCACAGCACATCCACGTCGCCCTGCGGTGCCGATGGCGCCCTGCCGTGCAGGTGATCCCACACGGCATTGCGCACGAAACCAGCGCCGATCCAGCAATCGGCAAGCTCAAGGGCGCGGACCATGTCGAGCAAGTGCCAGCGCAGTGAATCGCACCGGATGAGCCCCTGCAGATGCTGGTGGTGAGGGCCAGAGTAGCTCTGGACGTCGGACAGGCGCTCATGATCAGTCATGGCACACCTCCCCCTGTTCCGAGGTAGGACGAACACTGCAAATGGGATGAAGGTGGTAAGGCCGAGACGCCGAAGACGAGCGGCGGAGAACGAATGCGGGGGTCCTGAATAGACGCTGGGCGGTCATGCATGAGTTCCTTTCGTAGTGGAACTGCACCCTTCGCGGCCAAGCGAGGTGAGGTGGCAGCGGTACGCGGGTTGGCCGACCGGGACGAAAGGAGCCCGGCACACCCGAAAGTGCCCCGCGCACCACCGCCATAAAGCGACATTGCGGACACAAAAAATGCGCCAGCAATGAAATGGGGCGCATGTGCGTCTTTCGTTGATCCGACCGGTCAAGGTCGGTCGCTGATTTTGCAGCGGCTGGGCAAATTTAGCGTTGTGGGGTGGGGAGTGCAACTGTTGGCGTAGCGTGGGAAACCCTAGCTAGGGACGCAGCTGGGATTCAGCAACGCCAAAGCCCGCACTGGGCGGCCAAAAATTCGATTTCAGGAGCCGGTCAGCCGTGTGGATTTCACACTGGGGCGTTTCAGCCAGTCTGAGCGAGACCCAATAGCCTCGCTCAGTCTGACAATCACTCACAGGCCGGCCGGTAAAAATCAGATCGAGCGCTGATTCACACGAGCGCAAAGCTGCTCGGCGCTCTCCTTGCGCTCGGAATAGCGATCAACGAGGAATTCCGTGCGATCGCGCAGCAGCAGGGTGAACTTCACCAGTTCCTCCATCACGTCAACGATCCGATCGTAGTACGACGAGGATTTCATGCGGCCGGCTTCGTCGAACTCCAGATAGGCCTTGGGCACCGAAGACTGGTTGGGAATAGTGAACATGCGCATCCAGCGGCCGAGCACGCGCAGTTGGTTGACTACGTTGAACGACTGCGAACCACCGCAGACCTGCATCACCGCCAATGTCTTGCCCTGGGAGGGACGAACCGCGCCGAGCGCGAGGGGGATCCAGTCGATCTGAGCCTTGAATACGGCTGACATCGCACCGTGACGCTCGGGAGAGCACCAGACCTGCCCCTGCGACCACTGCACCAGCTCGCGTAGTTCTTGCACCTTTGGGTGCTCGACAGGAACGTCATCGGGCAACGGCAAGCCGGACGGATTGAAGATGCGGGTCTGCGCACCGAAATGCTCCAGCAGCCGCGCGGCTTCTTCCACCATTAGGCGGCTGAAGGAGCGTTCGCGGGTCGATCCGTAAAGTAGCAGGATGCGCGGTTTGTGGTCGCCGATGCTCGTCGCGGCCGGGAAACCGTCGAACAGGGAAAGATCTAGGTTGGGCAATTGCTCTGTCATGTGTCCTCCTTCAGAGAGCGCCGATGCGATCCAGCTCGTGCTTGAGCTTCTCGCGGCTGAGGGTGTCGAAGGGAAGATCAAAGAAGGCTTTGCAACGCTGCTCGATGCGAGCCAGCGTGGCTTGGAACGCGGCGTCAATCGATGCCTTGTCGCTCACGACGTCAGAAGGATCTTCCAGACCCCAGTGGGACTTCAAAGCCGGGCCGAAGTAAACCGGGCACGTTTCACCTGCTGCCCTGTCACAGACAGTGATGACGATGTCCGGTGGGTTGTCTTCAAAGGCATCGCTACCCTTGCTGCTTAGACCCTCGATGGATATGCACGCACGCTGCAGGGTGGTGAGGCTTTGCGGCAGCACCTGGCCTTTGGGGAAACTGCCAGAGCTCACCGCCTCGAAGCCCTCTGGGGCAAGATGATTGAACAGGGCTTCGCAGAGGATGCTGCGGCAGCTGTTGGCCGTGCACATGAATAGGACTTGCATGGATCGCCCCTCGACTTCGTAGCGGGCTTCAGAGGCTCAGGCGCAACGCCAGGGCCGACAGAGTGATCAGCAAGACCGGCAGCGTAAGCAAAACGCCAACCTTGAAGTAGTAGCCCCAGGTGATACGCACGCCTTTGCGCGCTAGCACATGCAGCCATAGCAGCGTGGCCAGGCTTCCGATCGGAGTGATCTTCGGCCCCAGGTCGCAGCCGATGACATTGGCGTAGATCATCGCCTCGCGCACAACGCCCTGGGCTTCGCTGGCATGGATGGACAGGGCGCCGATCAGCACACTGGGCATGTTGTTCATCACCGATGAAAGCAAAGCCGAGATCAGGCCGGTACCTAGAGTCGCGGCCCATAGGCCTTGGTCGGCCAGGCGATCGAGCACCCCGGCCAGAGCGTCGGTCAGCCCGGCATTGCGCAGCCCGTAGACCACCAGGTACATGCCCAGGGAGAACACAACGATCTGCCAGGGCGCCTCGCGCAGCACGCGCCGGGTTGAAATCACGTGGCCTCGGGCGGCGACCGCGAACAGCACCGCGGCGCATACGGCTGCCACAGCGCTGACCGGGATGCCCAGTGGTTCGAGGACGAACAAACCGGCCAGTAGCGCCACCAAAACCACCCAGCCGACGCGGAAGGTAGCCCGGTCGCGGATGGCCATCGCCGGTGGCTTGAGCTCCTCTAACGGATAGCGTGCCGGAATGTCGCGACGAAAGTAGAGGAGCAGCACCAGCAGAGTCGCGGCCACCGCGGCCAGGTTTACCGGCAGCATCACCGAAGCGTACTGGCCAAAGCCAAGGCCGAAGTAGTCGGCCGAGACAATATTCACCAGGTTCGATACCACCAGCGGCAGGCTGGCGGTGTCGGCGATGAATCCGGCGGCCATGACGAAGGCCAGGGTCGCACCGGGGGAGAAACGAAGCGCCAACAACATCGACATGACGATGGGCGTGAGGATCAATGCTGCGCCATCGTTGGCGAAGAGGGCCGACACCGCCGCGCCCAGCAGCACGATGAAGACAAACAGGCGGTGCCCGTCGCCGCGGGCCCATCGCGCAACGTGCAGGGCGGCCCATTCGAAAAAGCCGGCCTCATCCAGCAGCAGGCTGACGATGATGATAGCCACGAAGGTGGCGGTGGCGTTCCAGATGATTACCCAGACGCTGGGGATGTCATGCACCGACACCGCGCCGAGTACCAAAGCGAGCAGAGCGCCGAGGCTGGCGCTCCAGCCGACGCCAAGGCCCTTCGGCTGCCAGATGACAAGCACAAGAGTGAGAAGGAAGACAGCAACAGCGATCAGCATGAGGAACTCGTTCGATAGGTTTCAACAGCAGGCGACGGCGCGGACCGGGCGGTCGTCCATGTTCTGCAGGCGCGAGGTGTTTTCTTGCAGCCACGCGGCATTGGCCTGCAATGTCACCTGCAGCATCTCGTGCACCCATGCGGGCAGTTGCGGATTGAGGCGGTAGTAAATCCACTGGCCCTGGCGGCGATCCAACAGCAGGCCACTACTACGCAGTTGGGCAAGATGGCGGCTGACCTTCGGCTGGCTGACGTCCAAGGCGCACATCAACTCACAAACGCACAGCTCGCCTAGGTGGGCGATCAGCAGGGTGGCGCGAGCGCGTGTCTCATCGGCCAGGTTCTTGAAGACCTCGGAAGGGGTGATCACGGGCAACGCCTATTACATATGGAAAACCAAATATACGGAATTCCATATATAAAGCGCAAGCCTGTGGGGCTGAGCGCCCTCACAGCCATCGCCAGAATAACGAAGCCCGCACAAGGCGCAATGTAAGCGTGCGAGCTACACCGCCTTGCAACTCAAACCTTAATTCGTTTAAACCACTGGTTCACGGTCTCGCACTCAAATGCCGCTGGATCAAAAACCTCCCCGTGCCATTCAACCATCGCGTCGTGCTCTGGATGCTTGGGGTTGGCCATCGCCTCTAGAAATTCCTCGTAACCAGGCCCGCCACCCACGTCTTCCGGCGGGCAAGCATTGGCACCCTCGATGCAGTACGGCACCTGAGGACAGGCAACAGCAGGTAGCACTTTTTCTACCTTGATACTGTGATGCCAGCTGTCACCAAAGTCGTAGAGATAATTGAATGTCCGCTTTCCGTTCAGCGCCTTGATCAGCGTTTTACGGGCTTCCGGGTTCACCGGCGGCCCCCAACCATCAGGATCGGGCATACCGTATTTTTCACCGGCGATTTCAAACTCATGCAGGTGGCTATCGCTCCAGCCCATCACGGCCTGGATCACGTGATGCAACTTGCCCAAGGTGATGTTTTCAGGCACAGCGAACCGACGCCAAATCTTCGGAGTCATCCACTTCAGCTCAATGTGCAGCAGCAACAGATCGGAGGCGGGTTTGGGTAAACGGACAGTTTTAACCATGGATCAGGCGGCCTCGTAGTATTCAGTGTGGTTCAAAGAGATACTCCTGGGCAGCAGCTCGCTGGCCCGATTGATGGAGGGCTCGGCAATGTGTTCTAGCACGTAGGTCAGGCAGGCCTGCGGGTTCAAACCGTTTAGCTTGGCCGAACCCACCAGGCTGTAAATCGCCGCTGCTCGCTCTGCGCCGGCAACGGAATCGGCAAACAGGTAATTTTTGCGACCCAATGCCACGGCGCGCAATACCTGAGTTTCGCGAGGCAGGTGTTCGGGCAATGGTTTGCGGCGCGAAACTGCGCGAGGTGCCGGCTCGACTGGCGGTGTCATTTGGGCTTGGCTGACTTGCAGCTAGTAGCCTTCAATGGACCCCGGTTTCTCCACTGCATGGCAAGCAACCGCTAGTCAGGCCGTATAGCATCTGCTTGATCAAATGTGAGCAGGCGTTTACTATCGCAAGAACGTTACCACAACGTAGCTACATTTTCGAAAGAGGTGATACCATGGCTGCCACACTTAAAACCACTGACGTGCGTTGCCGCATTGAGGAGGATTTGAAGGAGAGCGCCACGGCTGTACTCCAGAGCTGCGGCCTCAGCATCAGTGACGCGATGCGCCTTTTCCTCCGCCAGGTTGTAGCAACCCAGGGACTGCCCTTTGAGGTAAAAGTCCCCAGCGAGAAAACCGCACGAGCGCTTGCGCAAGCTCGCGAGATTCGCCGTCAGTTCAATTCGATGGAAGAGATGCTCGAGGACCTGAATGGCGAAGCAGGAGAAGAAGCAAAAGCGGGCCGCAATGCCAAGGAGCGTCACGTACACGCCTGAGTTTAAAAAGTCCTGGAAGCGCTATGAGCGGGCAGGAATGAGGGACATGAATGAAGCCATCAAGGTCATGTCCCTGCTTTTCGGGGGTAAGCCGCTACCTGCGGAGTATCTAGACCATGAGCTACGGGGAAACTGGGAAGGTTCTCGCGAATGCCACATTGGGGGCGATTTTCTCTTGGTCTACCAAGATGATGGCCACCTATTAACCTTCGTTGATCTAGGCTCTCACAGCGAGCTTTTTCGCTAGGCCTCTTAGTGTCCTGAGCGGTTAGCGCCCTCGCCCCGAGAGGGTTCCAAGCATCCTCGACCAATTATCCCTTTTGCACTGCAACCCGCCGACCTCATTACGCTTCAAGGTCCACCTGGCGAGTTCGACAAATCTGGGCTGCGTCCGATCTCAAACGCACCGACCGAAGACCTTCAAGATCAGCAATGATCCGCACTTCGCCGAGAAGGCCATTGATGTGGTCGGGCTTTATCTGAGCCCTCCGGACAACGCCATGGTGCTCTCGGTTGACGAGAAGGGCCCGCAGCGCGACGCAAGGCGCGCCCCGCGCGCATGTATAAGCCGGAGATGATGAGCCCGTGCTCCAGCCTACAAAGACGGCAAAACATCAGACTTCACCTATATCTTGTAGGACACTTCCGAATTATCCTGCTGCCGCCTTCAAGCGCTTGCGGTGGTGTTTCTGCCGGTCTAGTCTCGGCCCGTCGTTGCTCATCAACGACCGGTTTTGACAGACCGTTGGATTTACAATCGCGTGTGTTCGCCTTTATGGCGGCTGTACGTGGGGCACCTCGTGTGCGCCGGCTTTTTCCTTGTATTTCCCCGGTCTGTCAACCCGCGTACAGCTGCCACCCTACTGTTTGACAGCAGGAGGGCGGCCGCTCCATGGAAATATGAGGAGCTGTTATGTTGAAGATCGTTCCCGATCCCCCGCTTCAAGCAAGCGATGCAAATCCCTCCATCGAAGCCCTGCTTCTCCAAACCTCGGAATACCTGGTCTGCGCCTTGACCGTCGCGCAGCAGACAGTGCTGCTTCATCCCAAACCTGCCGGGCAGGTCATGACCTTGGCGGCGATGCATGAAATTGAAAACGCTCGCGCGCTGGTCGAGATGGCATTGACTCGGGTGCAAGCGGTGCACTGAACTGATACCGAGTTGGTTTCTTCGCGGGCACGTCGCAGCGTCGAACCGCCGCACCACACAGAGGTATGCGTGCGCCCGGGCAGCGATGTCTGACCTTTGGCGCATGCCTGGAGGTTTGCTATGAGCAGCAGAATTAACTTTAAAGAGCTGAAGACTTCTGGCGTCGGCACCTTTGGTGAGGGCGTTGGGGGGAAGATCGCTGACCGATTGTTCAAGGTGACGCCGGGGCATGATGCGGAATACGCCTTGGAGCAGGCGTCGGTGCTATTGAACTGCGTCTACAGGATGACGCTGGAGGCCGGGGTCGACGGGGATGGCGACAGGGTGTGGGCCGCACATTATCTCAGCGGCATGGCCAAGGCGCTGGTTGAGGATGTGGCCCATGGGATGATGACGGGGCCTGTTCGTTAGGCCTTTTGAACCACGATACCGGGTTTTTGACATCTTCACCGCCCTGGGTCTCGCTGGCCTGGGGCGTTTTGCTATGAAGAGCCCACTCAGCCCGCTGGGCTGCGCTGTCGCCCAGAGAACACCAGCCTGTGGGAGCGCGCCTTGCACCCTGTGGGAGCGGGCTTGCCCGCGAACACCGGCGAAGCCGGTGCCATACACCGATGGGGTTAGTGCGGGCCTCTTCGCGGGTAAACCCGCTCCCACAGGGTAAATAGCGCCTGGAAACCTTAAGTAAATCAGCAAGATAAATTTTGTTCTATAGGAGCACGCCAATACTGCCATGTAGCTCCTCCAGGCGTCTTGGTGTGCGTGAAGGTGAGATGGCTCCAGGGTTCTTCTTGCGTGCCTGCGGCGAGACCTTCATCTGCACCAGTGCGCCGCCGTAGCACTCGATCTCTGTGCCCTTACGCTCCGGGATCAGCCAGTGTCGATTTTTCTCAGGCTCGTGGATGCTCAACAGCAGGTCTGCGCTGAAAAAACCTTTGTCCAGTAGAGTCACCGAGTGATTGGGAATCGCCTCGATAAACTCCTCGGCCAAGGGAACTTCCCGCTTGCGATAGGGGCTGATGGCGGCATTGGCAATGATGTGCGAACGGGCGTTCATCAACGCTACGAGACGCAGGACTGGATAAGGGGTTTGACGATCGGAAGGGCTATTGCCGGAGCCAAAATGCTTAAATCTTGAGCGACAGACATAAAAAATCCGGGATCCTTATCAGATTCCGGATTTTCCTGCTGCCTTGGGATTGGTCAACAATCCTTAAGTGACAGCATTGCGGCTTTGAGCCGGGCTTCCTGTAACGCACGTCGGATCAAACGTTCTTCACTTGCGCTGCAACCATGATTTCATTTTGACGCTTGGTCGCCTCAATCAAGACAGTGCTGTAGATACGCTTCTTCTCGTCAGACTTCGCATTGCGAATGAATTCAGCGAAGGGGCTTTTGACCTTCTCAGACCGTGACTTGAACGGGTTCATGGGTAGCTCCCAGGGCATTGCGTTCCCAATCGCAGCAACCAGCTGCTCGCGGGTGAAGCGCTCGGGGATAGGGTAGTCCCTGTACTCAGAGAACTCACTTCTCAGTTCGTCTGGATCTATGCGCAGGATCGCAGAATTGGAGAAGAGGGTCACCAAGGCAATCGACGCCTCGGTCTTGCCTGCACCCGGAGACCCTGACATGAAAACCGAGACGGGCTCCTCTTCAGCCGGATAGATATCGATTGACGTCAAACGTCGTCCGATAGCCTTCTTGTTGCTCCTCGCGAAGGCTATCGCATCATCCCAAATCCGCTGCTCATCGGCCGTAAAGGGCATCCGTCGCATCCTCTGAGACAGGCTTCCCGCCAGGATTAGCCATTCAGCCGCCCCGAGAAGCAAAAAACCGCCCGAAGGCGGTTTATCAGCCCGATAGAGTAACTGAACACTATCGACAAGTCTGGTGCCGGAGACAGGAATCGAACCTGCGACCTTCGCGTTACGAGTGCGTTATAAGCCCCCGTGATCACAGGCCAAACTCAGCATTCATTGGGTTATATCGTCTGGTTGAGTCCGCCGAGACAGGTCCGTATAGTCATTTTTGCTGTCACCCTGCTGTCACGGACATCCAGCCATGAAAACCAAGATCACCGCCAAGGTTCTATCTAGCATCCAGCCCCAGGAGAAGGCATATCGCATCCACGACACTGCCCAGCCGGGCCTTTCGATAAGGGTGCTGCCCAGTGGCCACGCCAGCTATATGGTGACCTGGGGCCGGAACCAGGCCGCCACCTTGGGGCGAGTTGGCATGACGACCCTGGACCAGGCGCGCACCGAGGCTGCTCGCTGGCTTGCTGAGGCCCACGCCCACGGCACCCCACTGGTGGCTACCAAGAGCAAGCGTCGAGCTGCGCACACCCTCCAGAGCTACCTGGAGGAAAGCTATTACCCGTGGCTGGAAACCCACCACAAGGCCCACCAGAAGACACGGCACGCCATAGAGTACAGCTTCGGCGCACTGATGCGTAAACCGCTGACAGACATCACCCAGCGCGATCTAGAGGCTATGCGGGTGAAGTGGTTGGGTGCCGGGCTGAAGGATGCCACCGCCAACAGGAAGCTGGCAGCTCTCCGCGGGGCGCTGTCAAAAGCAGTCGAGTGGGGCGCCCTTGAGCAGCACCCGATGACCAAACTCAAGCCTATGCGGCTCGACACCCGCGCCCGGGTTCGATTCCTATCCTCGGAAGAGGAACGGCGACTGCGCCAGGCCCTGGACGATCGGGAGGAACGCATCAGGGGCGAACGGGACAGCGCCAACCGGTGGCGCCGGGAACGGAAGAAAGAAGAGCTGCCAGACTTGAGGGCCAGGAAGTTTGCCGACCATTTGAAGCCGATGGCGATCATCAGTCTGAATACCGGACTGCGCAGAGGCGAACTTTTCAACCTAACTTGGCCGGATATTGATATTGCACAAAAGATCCTGACCGTAGTTGGTGAGGGCGCAAAGTCAGACCAGACCAGGCACATCCCGCTGAACAAGGAAGCGCTGCAAACTATCAAAGAGTGGAAGGTCCAGTCTAATGGCCTACCCCTGCTCTTCCCAAGCCAGACTGGCGGCGTCATGGATAATGTCAAAAAGTCTTGGGACGGGGTATTGAAAGAAGCGAAAGTGAGCTCATTCCGCTGGCACGATTTGCGCCACACGTTCGCCTCGAAGTTGGCCATGAAGGGCGTGCCGCTGAACACGATCAGGGATCTACTGGGGCACGCCGACCTCAAAATGACCCTGCGCTACGCTCACCTTGCCCCGGACAGCAAGGCAGCTGCGGTGGACCTGATTTAGAATTCGACGTCTAAATCATCCGATTTCATCGGAACAACGGTGGAAGAGCTTTTGTGCTCCTCAACAAAGGCAACCAGCTGATCCCATATGTATCGCAGGTTATCGACATGGATCATTTTTGGATCATCACCGAATGAGCCGTCAGGGTACGGATTCCAAAACATAGCACTTACTTTAATGGTTTCCCAAATTCGAAGCTCATCATAAGTAAGCGCCTCTGGCAAGTGAATAGCCATATTTACGAGCCGAATAGACGCATCTGTAGACCATATAGCGTCCAACGCCGTTGATAAGCCTACCGATGAATCAACTCTCTGATTGGCAATAGCTTGCGATATTGACCATTCAATTACCGCCGTTAGTGAGCGCTTTTGAAGTCGCCCCATTATGTCTAGCGCAAACTTTATTTTTGGATCAATCCGAATCCCTACGCTCACCGTCGTACTGGTCTCGCCGGTTCGCTTGCTTGTCTTAGTTGCCATTTCCCACCCAAACCTTGTCGATTTTGGTCAGATCAGCTGACCGAACGGCCATAGCTTGCGTGACGCGAAATTCCGTGTCAATCCGAGCGAATTTGCAATCGTTTAGCATTTGCTTGCACGTTAGAATTTGTCGATGTAGGCTAGCAATGCCTGGCAGAAGCCAGAGAGCCCCTTGGAGATAGGTATGGAACAAGCACAGCAGGTTGCCCCCCTCTCGGTTGGTGTTGAGGAAGCTGGTCGAATTCTGGGAATTTCTCGATCTGCCACATATGAGTTCATCGCATCTGGCGAGCTCAAGACATTCAAGATCGGCCGCCGCCGCTTGGCACTCATGTCTGAGCTCAAGGCGTTCATCGAGCGTGCGGCAAAGGAGGGAGCGCGGTAATGGTCAGGGATAAGCAAACGCCAAAACTGGCGCTTGTGAAGGGTGGTGCCGAGCCAGTGTTGAAGGCACTGGCCCAGCGTGCCGCAAAGCAATCTGGAGACAGTCCGCAGCGCATCAATTCTATCCACCCGCCCGCACCGGCCGCCATCCCTTACCGACCTACCTACGACGACTTGCTCGAGGCACTGGACGAAGCTCACGCGATGTTCACCCTGCTCGGAAGCGGTATGCGGATGATCGCCGACGGTTATGGGAGTGCTCAGGAAGTCCGAAAGCTGGCTAGCTCGACAGCGAAAGCTGCAGGGACAACGCAGCATTACTTGGGACGCTTGCTAGAAGGTATCGCGGCTACGGACGGAGATGTCTGAGGCGGAAAAAGGATGCGAGGAAGAAATGAAATAGCCCAGGCAGTGCACCACCACTGCCTAGGCCTGACCCCTAACGAGAGGAGCCGACATGACGGCCGAAACTATCGCAGATACCGATCTGCCTGACAACCATTCCACCCACGCTCAAGCCCGGCGAATGATCGAGGCCCTGAGGAAAGGGCCAGTGTCATCTATCGCGGCTGCGCAGGACCTGGACATTGTCCACCCGCCTTCCACGATCCGCCATCTAAGGCGCCAGGGATGGGGTATCTCGACCAAGTGGTGCTACCAGGCCGCAGGGCCCGGTCGCCGCCCACACCGGGTCGGCTTGTACGCCCTGAACAAGGACAACGACTAATCCAGTAGCCATGGGTGCGACTTCAAATCGTTCCCTTGCGCCTGCCTGTGAGTTTCTGCCGGCGCTAAGCCCGTTGTTAATCTAGCCGAATTACGCTGAGGTCGATTCAGTGGACTGCCTAGCCACAAAACTACTTAGCCGCGGAGACGCGGTGAGCATTGAGCTTGGGCGGCTCGTCATTCAACCGGCGAGCGGCAAGCCCGTGCCGCCTGAATGGCTGGATCAGAAAACACTGGAGGTTTGCCGATCGGTATTGACGTCAATCGGGGTCGATGCGTTCAGGTATGCAGGCTACAGCACGGGTCGTTACGGCGAACATAAATCGGCTGGCGTGACCCTGCGCTTCACATCGGTACTGACGGGCGAACCCGCCTATGCCATTTTCAATGTGGACCTGACCCGCAAGCGCACAACGGCAGGAGGCAAAGCTGGCGCTCCTCTCCCTGCCGGTGAGTTCCGTGTAGGTGAGCGGAGTCGGTTTTACAAATTCTGGCTGAGCACTGGCCTACCACTACCCGAGCGGATGCAACGTTTCCACAAATGCATGGGCAAGCTGTCCAGCATCTTGCTGGCTGGCGCAGTGAGCAGGGACCGTTTGGAGGCGCAATCGCTCCAGCCTTTGACCATCACCGCAGATCAGGTTCGCCTGGCAGTTCTAGGGCACAAGGAAGGCACAACTTGGGCACAACCCGGTCACAAGAAAGGCACAACATCAGGGCACAAGGAAACCGCTCCAGCCCAGTCACTACGCGGTCTACAGCGAAATCAAACTACGTGCGTTGCAAACCACGAAAACAAGTTAACAAGAAGGTGCGATAACAAGGCCCTACCCAATACCCCAATTCCTATACATAGACCACCACAGGAGCAGAGCATGGATGAGTGGCTGGAGGCTTACAGTTCAAACTGACCTACCTTGCTGGTAAGAGACCACCCCTCGCAATTGGAGGAAACCATGAGCATTAAGCTGAAGAAATACGAAATCCGCGCAGCCATGAAAGAAAACTTTTTGATGCCTGACTTCGTTGGTGATAAGTGGCAATCCGTTCCGCTAGATTCAAAAGCGGTATTCATGAGCTTCTGGCCTCAGGTATGGAACGTTCGGCCCAGGGAGTTGCGTCCAGACGTTGCACGCGATATGCCGAACCGCTTGAAAGTGCGCAAGGCCTTGACCGACCTGGTAGAGCGCGGCCTGATCGTTCGCACCCTGACCAAGCCGGATCGCTATGCGCTCAACTTCCCGCCATACACCAAATAGCCCGGAGCCCGAATGGACGCGATCTCCTGCCCACTGCCAAACTGGATTTCCCGCCAAGCCTAGGTCTGCTGATCGTGCGCAAGGCTGTGGACCTGGCCAGTGAGTTGAGGAGCGCCCTGATCTGATCTACCAGGTCGAGAAGGCAGCCAGCCAATAAGTGGCCGGATGATCCAGATCTGGATCATCTCCAGCGCAACGAAAAAGGGCACTACCCCGTTTCAGGGTAGTGCCCTCTGTTCTCGCTTAAAGGGTTGGCAGTCGCTTGTAGCTGCTCATGTAGAAGTCATTGTCGATCAGCCCAGCGCACAGCAGGGCATTGATATACCCCTCCGCCATTCCTCTCTGTCGGATTGCGGCTACAGTAAGACCCGCCGCGCCTGCTTTGATCGACCGCGCGACCTCTCTGGCGACCAGAGCTTGTCCGGTCCAGTAGGGCTCCAGCCAGTCGGACCTGCTGAAGTCGATCGGACGGCCGCCAAGGTTGCGGTACCGTAGGCCAAGCACTGCCAAGTCGGCGATCTGTTCAGTAGTGAGCCCGTGGAGCGCTTCGTGACCATTGATTGACTTGCTCATTCGCCGGACCTCAGCTCGCCCTGAAGACGGAGCTCTGTGCGGTCTGCGCCTTCATAGGCCCTGGCCGCCACCATGAGTAGCCCCTTGGCCAACCCGTTGAGCACAAGCGGCGTCATGATGCCGTCCTGGTCGTCTTCCTCCATGGACTTGGCTTCAATAAGTTTGCCGACGGCCGATATGAAATCCGCGGTGTCGCGCATCGTCTCGATGTGGTGCTCGGCCATATTGCGGAGGCGGAACTCGCGCTCATGCGCAGGTAACGGTACGTTCTTGGCTGCCTTCATTTCTCACCTCCTGCTTCGCCAACCACACCATGTGACGCGCCGAGGTGGCGGTGCCGCCAGCAATAATTCCCGCTGAAAGTCTGGATCTGCTCGAGGTGACGCGCTATGTCGCTGGCCATCTGATTCTCATAGCCGCCCATAGCCGGGATCACGAATTGGAGCAGGATCTTAGACAGCTTGGCGTGCTCGATCCGTGCGAAGTTCATGTAGCTCATGTCGCGCGCATCTAGGACCGCTTCGCCCAGGATCTCCCCCTCGATCACTGCCGTCTGCGGGAGGTGACTGGCATTCTGATGTTGGCCTTGTGGCGTGCTGCTGATATCTTGTTTACGTTGCATGACGTCTTCCTCAAAGTCGCGTCGTGTGACCGGCCCTCCCGGTGTTCGAGCACCGGGTTGGCCACCTTCAAAATGTCGGGAAATCCGACCCTTTACTGCTTGCCAGCCTCTTTCTCTTTGACCTCAAGCCCCGTCTGCACCAGGGCTTTCATGGCCGCCGTTCTGCTCACCTCTACCCCCGTCTGCTTGGCGACTCTTGCGGCGTATGCGTCTATCCGCTCGATCAACTCAGGTGGGAGCCTCATCGTTACCGTTGGCGTGTTGGCCATCTAGCACCTCTCTCGTTTCGTTGAGACAACTGTAAGACAGTGTCTTACATATGGCAAGTGGCAGGATGAAATTATTTTGCACCCCTCTCGAAGGGGGCGACCAAAGTGATGCACCCTCGACCAGGTAACACCGACTCTTCCTCAAATTGAGGATGTATCCACTTCTGGATGAACCAGGCCGATGCGTCCAAAGCTGGACGGATCTCTGCGGGAGCGGGCCGGCGAGATGTGAGCAAAGCTGCGCGTATCTCAGGCCTGAGGAGGGTTGGCAGACACTCACGGCCAAGGTATAAACCTCGGCCGGTGGCACGTCGCCACCATCGATAGATAGGACATCAGATGAAAAAGCTAGCGGGCGTATTTGCCCTGATCGGCGCTCTTCACGGTTGCGCCTCGGTCCCTATGGGCGACCCGGTGGCGGATAGCGAGATGAAGCGCTTCGGCACCTTGCCCGATATGTCGAGGATCTACATCTACCGCAACGAGACCATGGGTGCGGCTATCAAAATGACTGTGACGGTTGATGGTCGGGTGATTGGCGCTACTGCGGCGCATACCTACCTGGTAGCTGATGTACCAGCTGGCGATCACACCATCGGCTCTGACGCCGAGAACCTGACAATGCTTAAGGTCAACACTCAGGCAGGCAAGAACATCTATGTCTGGCAAGAGGTGAAGATGGGCTTCGGCTACGCCCGCAGCCAGCTCCATCTGGTGCCTGAGGCTGAGGGCAAGGAAGGCGTTCTTGAGACCAAGCTGGCCGGCTCCTTCTAAGACGCCACAGTTTCCAATACTGGAAGACTTCGCGGTTGAGATGTACTCAGTTTTGAGTGCATCTCCCAGGCTGGACGAAACTACCAATATCAGTCGACTCGACTGATTCTGATGATCTCGCGTTGAGCTGACTTACCAGCCTAGTGAGCACGAAGCGTGATCCAGTCGTGCACGGTCTGTAAGCGTGTAGAAATCGACACAGCGTGTAGAAATCCACACGGTGGACCGACTCCTGAAATCTGAGGAGTCGCCTCCGCATTTTTGCGGCGGCGTCGTAAAAGCCCTGGGCGGGAATTCCCGCTTTGCCAAAGTCCTGATTCCGGCTTAGGCGTCGGTAGCCGACTTCTGGATTTGAAGTCCGAAAGTCGGACCACAGGCCCTGACAGCAGGCTGGAGCAGGTAATTGTGATCCTGGCTCACTTTTGAGCCATGGCGGTCTGGGAAGTGCGACCCCCCTTTCAATTCTGTCTCCTGGACAGAGTTGAGTGATGTGAGGAAATTCCACTTCGCTGCAGCCCGGCCGGGAGGGCGCGATTTCAAATCTGACCCTTCCTGGTGGCGGGTATTCTCCCGGTGGGGGTGCATCCTCCAATGGAGGAAGTTAGAGCGCCCTGCGCGGGGGTGAACGATTCGTTCACCTGGTGGCCGGGGGTGCCCTCAAAACTGAGGAGCCCCTCGAGGCGCGGATACCCGGAAAACCGGGAATGTAACTACCCAGCAAATGGGTAGTTCTCCACCGTTGGTGGAAACCTCAGCAACTACCGGAATCCCGGCAGTTTTGCGCGCCACAAAACGACGAGGTTTGATTTCGTGGCGCGAGGTTTCCACCGGCAGTGTGAACCTGGGCATACCTCGAAAACTTCGTTGTTTAGCGAGTCGTATCAGTTAGGGTGCTGCCAACATACTGCAACGAAAACCGTCCTTTCAGAGGCCTGAAAATCAGGCTTATTCATCCCGTTATGTCCTGTTGCGTGTAGCACCTGGGGTGCACCCTTAAAACACTGGATATGCGTTCAGATAAGGCCTAATTTGGATGTGTAACTCGGTTACGCAGCCAATTGAGGATTGATCATGCAGACCCCAACCACGAAACAGCGAGGACCACAGGCCAGGCCTACCCGGGCAGAGCTGAATTTGGCCTGGGCGCGCCTCCGTGCCGCCGCCGACAAGGGGAGTGTTGAGGCCTGCGCGCTGCTCATCGCCTTGAGTGAGAACAAGCCAGTTATCAGCCTGGAGTCGCAACTTGTCCGTGCCTAGGAATTTCAGCAGCAAGCGCAATCGCGCCAAGCGGTGGATCGCAGAGCGCGGCCTAACGCTGACCGAGCTTGCCCGTGGGGGCTTCCGCATCACAGGCGACGGCATTGATCTGCACATTGCGGAACTGGCGTTACTGCATCCGGCCGACCTGCTCGGCGCACGTAGAAGGACCAACCGGTGACGGGCCGCGCCAACGCTGGGCAATGGGTGCCAGGTCAGTCGGGCAACCCCGGCGGACGGTCCGGCCAAACCCAGGCAATCCGCGCGAAGCTGGCCGAAGGCGCGGATGCAGTAACCAAGAAGGTGCTGGCCGCTGCGAAGAAAGGCGATATGCAGGCGTGCCGCCTGATCCTCGAACGGCTAGTCCCGCCGGTTAAGCCGACCTCCGAGCCGGTCCAGTTCGAACTGGACGACTCTGACCTGCCTAGTGCCGCGAAATCCATCCTCCGTGCCATCGCCGCCGGCGAACTCCCTCCGGACCAAGGCCGGCACCTGATCGAGGCTATCAGCGCCGTCGCCAAGGTCATCGAGGTGGAAGAACTCGAGAAGGCTGTAGAGGAGCTACGGGAGCGCATTGAGGAGATGCAGCAATGAGCGCCAGGAACCTCAAAGCCGAGATCAAGCGCCTGACCGTCCGCATTGGTGGGGACCAGCCACCGACCACCCTGATTGTACTTAGCACTGTCCAGGCATCGAGCGAGCCGATGGACCTTCCCCACACCACAGGGCACGTCCTGTGCTACCGCCTCCTCGGGCAGAGCGAGTCTTTCTTCTTCCCCTTCAGCGAAATGAACAGCGAGCAAGCCATTGACCTGGCCCAGTCCATCATTCGACACACCTGCCAGGTCGAGCGGCCTGGGCGTGTGCGGCAGGTCGGCATTCTCGACATGACCTTCCCTCATCCCTGCTCGATTCTCACCTGTTTACCGCCTTCCGGCGTCTCGCTCGAAGAGCACGCCGCAACTCTGTACCAAGCCGCTATTGAGGCCCGCCATGAGCACGCGCACGCGCATTGAAGGCCTGCGCAAGCAGGTCAACGAGCTGACAGAAGACCAGACGGTCCTGGCCATCAGCAGGCTTATGGACGAGCTCAGTGCCGCCGCCGCGGGCGGCCACCACGCCAACCCGCAATCCCTATCGCAGCTGTTCGAAGAGACGAACGCTGAGCATCATTACCAAGGAGCAGACAAATGAAACTCAACCGCCCAACGGGAACAATCAAATCTGTTGGCTATGCCAGCGTATTCATCAACGACTTTGCGCAGTACCGTGACAAGAATCTGCCTGGCTCCAACTGGGGGCTTTGGCAGAATGTCGCGACACTGCAGCGCTCTCAGATCCTGCTTATGGATCTTCATGCCGACGCTCTCAAAGCCGTCGAAAAAGTCCGCGAAAACGCCGATCTCACTCGGGAGGCCAAAACCCGTCGCTCGCGTGAGATCTTCAACACATTCGTTGAAGGCGCTCGATCTGTTCTGCCTGAAATCGCAAAGACCGCTGAGAACTTCTACACCTTTGCCTCAGAAAAGCTGACCGCTGTGCAGCCCCTGGCAGCCAACGATACGGTGCAGGCGGGTCTTGACGCTGAATGCCGCGCCTACGTTCGCAGCCTCAGCACTACAGAGCAGGCCAATCTGATCGGCGAAATTCGCCAAGGTAATGAGCCTCGCATTGCCGCCGCCATTCTGCGAGGGCCTGCCAGGGTCAGCGGGTTAAAAAATGGCCAGCTCACCGTGCTTGGTGCAGCTGGCATTGCAGTTGCTCACGGTGAAGCCGTAATCACCCTAGCCAAGCTCGCCATTGGCATTCGTGAGGTCCAAATGCTGGCCCGAGGGTTAGGCGGAGACATCATCCGTGCAGGTGTTGGCATTGAATCGTTGACCGCCGAGATCGAACCCTGGGTCAAGCCGAGCCCTGCCCTGGAGTCGTTGCTTGCCTGGCTGGAGCCAATCCCACTGGAGCTGCCAGGCAAAATCACCCCTGAGATGGCCAAGCGTGCGAAGCAAGAGCAAGAGGATGCCGCATGATGACCCATCAGGAGCGTTTCACTGAGGCGTGCAAGGTCGGGGACTTTGCCGCTAGCCCTGTCGCCATATCTGGCTACGACGTGTGGGATGTACAGCACGTTCATGGCGGCCAGAAAGTGACCATTGACGGCCCGTTCTTCACTGAGGACGAGGCTCGCATATCGGCCGATCTTCTGCGCGGCACCTTCCGCGGCGCACGGGCGTACCAGGTCTGCCACTGCTCAGCGTGGAATCCAGATCCCGCGCGCGAAAAGGCGGTTCGCATTCAGGCCCTGCAGAGCCGCGAAATGCTCTCGCGGCGCCTGGGCGTGCATCTCCCTATGCCACAGGAGGTCGCATGATGGCCGCTTCCGTTATCGATTACGCCCAAAGGACCAACATTCGCCTGGGCGGCTTCTTGGGTAAGAAGTACGGCAAGAAACACAGTTACCTGCTGAGCAGGGGCGACCCAAAGGAGGCAGCCAAGGCATTGGATGTAAATAACCCTGGATTTGCCAGAGACCTGATAGAAGCTGAAAGCCTAGGACTGAGGTTCGCGATCTTCAAGAATGGCAAAAACATCAGTGAGGGTGAACTTGATATGGGTGGGGCGCGGGAGCTCTTGTTTGTTCCGATCGTTACGGGAAGCAAGCGTGCTGGCACCCTGCAAACGATCATCGGTGTGGCACTGATTGTCGTGGCCTCCTTCATGACGGCCGGTGCTGCAGCCGCTGCCGTTATGGGTGCCGGTATTGCAAATACTGCCGGCGGCGTCATCCAGATGCTCAGTCCGCAGGCCAAGGGCCTGACACAGAGCGGCTCTCCGGAGAACCTGCCTTCCTACGCCTTCGGCAGCGCGAAGAACGCCACTGCCAGCGGTAACCCTGTCTCCATCTGCATCGGCAAGCGCCGGTGGGGCGGGGCGATCATCTCCGCCTCGATCTCCGCCGAAGACAAGACCTAGAGGGCACTTCGCCCCATTCGAGACTGCCCGCTAGGCTGATCGCTGGTCTAGGGGGCACCCCGTACCCATCAGATCGGATGTATCACTGAATACAGATGACGGAAAATTTGAACGTACACCAGTAGCGCTGACAACGTCTTCAGATAGAAAAACAAGATGCTTGGCCAGTTAAGATACTCGGGTGCTTTTAGCTCCTCATCGTCTGTTACGTTTTGCTTTTCCTTGAGCCTGACAAATATGCCCCATGCTGACGATGCGTACAGGTACTGGGCGAAATCGAGCGCTAAAGCGACAAAAACCCATAGCAGAGCCCAGTACAGCGGGATAGGAAGATTTGTAGCTCCAGCGGCGTCTTGCTTGAATACCCAGATGATGGCAACTGCTGACAAACAGAGTGAGCGAACATTGTCACTCACTTTGCCGCTATGTACATAGTAACCTTCCCTGAAATCACTAAGCTTCGCCATTATCTGCCTCTCTAGGACCGGTTGACCCGGTACCTGAACCGGACAGTGTCGGTCGTTTGTCTGTGTCGACCGTCACAACCAGGGTGCGCGTGGCGCCTAGGGCAGGTTTACCTTTGGAGGCAGTAACGCGCTGATAGGGCGCGTGGTGCCCATGACGCCGAACACTACCACCTCCGAGCACGCGCACCGCTCTCACAGGCTCAATAGTGATGACGAGATCCCCATCCACCCATTTGTGGAAAACGGCAAATCCCTTAGGTACGTTAACTTTGATTTCCAAGACGCCACTCCCTGGTTATTGGTAGCTCAGCGACCAAGTCTACATTGGGTATGCCTAGGCTGATACGGGCAAATCGAGCCGTTATCAGCCTTTTCGCTTGATAAGTACCACCCAAAATGCAACAGTGTTAGGACAACACCCTAACTGATACAGGTTGCACTATGTTCATCCGCGCCTACCTCCGAGCATCCACCGACGAGCAAGACGCCGGCCGCGCCCGGTCCTCCGTGGAGAAGTTCGCCAGCGACCATAACAAGGTCATCGCCTGCGAGTACCTGGAGAACGCGAGCGGCGCCGCTGCGGATCGACCCGAGTTGCTGCGCCTGCTCAAGGACGCCCGCAAAGGTGATGTGCTCCTGGTCGAATCCATCGACCGCCTCTCTCGCCTCCCCGCTGACGACTGGGCCAAGCTCAAGGGTGCAATCGACGCCAAGGGCCTGCGCATCGTCGCGCTCGATCTGCCCACCAGCCATCAGGGTATGCGTGACACGCAAGGCGACGAGTTCACCGGCAGGATGCTGGCCGCGATCAACTCGATGCTGGTGGAGATGATGGCAGCGATCGCCCGCAAGGATTACGAGCAGCGCCGCGAGCGCCAGGCCCAGGGCATCCAGAAGGCAAAAGCGGCCGGCAAGTATCTGGGGCGCCCGGTGGACGAGGAGCTGCACAAGCGGGTCAAGGAACTACTGGGCGCCGGCTTGGGTATCAGGGCGACGGCCAGGCACGCCAACTGCTCAACAACCACAGTGCTTCGCATCCGGGAAAGCATCGCCCCCTGATGCATCATATTGCTATCATTGCGACCCTTTTCAAGGATCAAGGACAGGCGATGGCTAAGCATGAAGTTAACTTAACGCTGCACACGAAGCTGGTTCAGCGTAAAGACGTAGAGATAGAAATCAGGAAGGACGATGCGAAGCTTGGTGAGCTGTTAATCAGCCAAGGGTCGATCGACTGGAAGCCGAGAGGTGCTCAGCACAAGCTCAAGCTGTCATGGACCCAATTTGCCGAACTAATGGCGGAAAAAGGGAAACGAGTCAACGACTGATCGAGACAAGTCTGGAGGCCGGCAGCCTCACGGAACACTATGCGTCGTAGGTTTCTTTGAGAGCTCGGAGCTTTCTAGTCATGATAGAGCTTTCCTCTTTGAATCCAGCTTGAGCCTTTTGCAACGCATCGGTTCGTGGGGCCATGGCTTTGAAAAACTCTAAGCCGGAACTCGCTGGCGGACTGTCCCGATACTCAACCAGATAGTGAATCACGTGCGAGCGGAGCAGCTCGGCGTGATTGACCCACTCCCACTCATTGTCGGTCACAATCTTATCCATCCAAACGCATTGATCCTCAAGCTCCTTGAGATAGCCCCCTAACGCCCTTTCGTTCAAATAGGTCAGGACCTCGAAATCGACAGGCGTGCCTGACACCAGTAGTTCGGTAGCCACGCGCTGGAAGCTAACGTCAACCCTGTGAAGCGCCGCCATCGCAGTCCAAATCACGTTCATCCCTTTTTCGTATCTGACTTGGCGCTTCCACATTGTGAAACCCAGCAGTGCGAAAATGACTAGAGCGAGCGACGTAATAGCTTGTGCAGCGGTGGACCAGGCAGCTACGGCAGCGATTATGTCCTTCATTTCGGCGGCGCTAATCGCGGCTGAGGCTAACATCGCTGTAGTGAGCAGCAAGAGCGCAACTGCGAGGCACCAAAAGCCAAAGGCATAAGGGTTTCTCATGTCGGAACAGCCCTAAATTCATTAAGGAAAATCATAAAAAAAGCCCCACCAGTAGAAACTGCGTGAGGCTTTTTGCTGTCAGGCTGCTGTCATGGCGAGATTCATGACGGAAATAAATTCTCTGCAGTGACCGAATTTACTGGTGCCGGGGACAGGAATCGAACCTGCGACCTTCGCGTTACGAGTGCGCTGCTCTACCGACTGAGCTACACCGGCGTGTTGCGCAACGTACCACTGCCGGGGCAGTTACGCAAACCCCTGTTTCCTAACAGCTATTGCCTTGGCCTCAGGGTGCCTTGCAGCCGGCCGGGGCGAGGTCTTCGTCGAGGGTACTGGTACAGGTCCAGCCGCTGTTTGCGCGGGTCAGGGTCAGGGTCTTGCCGAGGGCGTTGGCGGGGGCGTCGACCAGGGTGCAGACGATGCTGCCAGTGCCGCTCGCGGCGGCGCCGCTGGCGGTGATGGCGCAGTGGGCGGTGGCGGGTTTGCCGCCAAGGGCGGCGACGTCGGTGACGTCCTGGCCTTCGTTGAGGCGCAGGTCCAGCGGGGTCTTGAGGGCGGAAATCTCCACCAGCCCGGCGGCGGCCTTGGTGCGCGTCTGGTTGTTGGTGTACATGGGAATGGCGATGGTCGCCAGGATGCCGATGATCGCCACCACGATCATCAGCTCGATCAGGGTGATGCCTCGTTGTCCTTTCATGAACGCTTTTCCTTGTTGATACGGGTATGCCGTGAGCCACTGTGGGACGCACCCTGCGGCAGGCGCGCAGTAGGCCTGAACAGACACCTTTTGTCACCCCTGACCGTCAGTACGTCATCTTCGCTGGACTACTCTAGTGAGCATCATGGACATGTGCCCGGTCTGGGCCTCGGCAAGCTGTTACCGCGCTTGTCGCCGACAGCAGCAAGGACTCCTGCATGAGCAACAAATCACGTCTCTACGCCTGGGAAGGCATGGATGCCAATGGCAGTCGCGTACGGGGTCGCAGCCAGGGGCGCACACCGGCATTGGTGCGCGCGGGCCTGCAGCGTCAGGGCATCCGCGTCGCTCGGCTACAGGTGGCCAGCGGCATGAACTGGCGCTTGCCGCTGCGCGAGGAGCAGGCCGATCCGGCCGGTTTCAGCCGCCAGTTGGCGACCCTGCTCAAGGCCGGGGTGCCGCTGTTGCAGGCATTCCAGGTCATGGGCCGCAGCGGCTGCAGCGCCAGCATGAACCGGTTGCTGGAACACCTCGGACGTGAGGTAGGCGCCGGGCAGAACCTGGCCGATGCACTGCAACGTCATCCCCGTTGGTTCGACACCCTGTACTGCAACCTGGTACGCGTCGGCGAACAGTCCGGCACGCTCGATACCCAGCTGGAACAATTGGCCCAGATGCTCGAACAGCGCCAGGCCCTGCGTAAACGGGTGCGCAAGGCGATGCTCTACCCGTTGTTGCTGCTGCTCACGGGGCTGGGCGTGTCGGCCCTGTTGCTGCTGGAAGTGGTGCCACGCTTCGAGGCGCTGTTCGCCGGTTTCGAACGCGGGCTACCGGTGTTTACCCAATGGGTCATCGATTTATCCACGGGACTGGGCCGGCATGCGGGGGCCCTGCTGATCACAACCTGTGCCGCGCTGCTCGGCGTACGCAGGCTTTATCAGCGTCACCCGCCGGCGCGTCTGTGCTTGCTGCGTCATCTCATGGGCGTGCCCGTCCTGGGGCCGCTGCTCAGGCACGCGGCCCTGGCGCGCTTCGGCCGCAGCCTCGCCACGGCCTACGCGGCCGGCGTGCCTTTGCTCGATGCCATGCACACGGTAGCGGCCGCCAGCGGCGACGCCCTGCATGAGCAGGCGATATTGCGCCTGCGCCAGGCCATGGCGAACGGCCAAAGCCTGAGCCTGGCCATGGCCGAAGACCGCACCTTCACGCCGCTACTGGTGCAGATGTGCGCGATCGGCGAGAGCAGCGGCACCTTGGACGCCATGCTGGAGCGGGCCGCTCGCCATTACGAGGAGCAGGTCAGCCAGTCGCTCGAGCAGTTGACCAGCCTGCTGGAACCCGCGATCGTGCTGGTCCTCGGCATTCTGGTCGGCGGCCTGGTGGTCGCCATGTACTTGCCAATCTTCCAGTTGGGTAACCTGATCTGACATGAACCTGTGGACCGCCCTGGCCGACCAGCCGCTGTTTTTCCTATCGATGGCGGCCGTGCTTGGCCTGCTGGTGGGCAGCTTCCTCAATGTGCTGGTCCATCGCCTGCCGATCATGCTCGAACGCCAATGGCAGCGCGAAGCCCAGGAGGCACTGGGGCTGCCGACCGTGGCCCACGCGCCGCTCAACCTGTGCCTGCCCGCCTCCCACTGCCCTCACTGTGGCCACCGAATCCGCGCCTGGGAAAACATTCCGCTGCTCAGCTACCTGGCCCTGCGCGGTCGCTGCTCGGCCTGCCGCAGCCCGATCAGCATGCGTTATCCGCTGGTGGAACTGGGCTGCGCGGTGCTGACGCTGCTCGCGGCCTGGCACGCCGGGCCGACCCTGCAGGCACTGGCGCTGATGCTGCTGGGCTGGTGTCTGCTGGCTTTGAGCCTGATCGACAGCGAACACCAACTGCTGCCGGATGTGCTGGTGCTGCCGATGCTATGGCTGGGGTTGATCGTCAACGCCAGTGGCCTGTTCGTGCCGCTGGAGCAGGCGTTATGGGGCGTGGTGGTCGGCTACCTGAGCCTGTGGTCGGTGTTCTGGCTGTTCAAGCTGGTGACCGGCAAGGACGGCATGGGTTATGGCGACTTCAAGCTGATGGCGCTGATCGGCGCCTGGGGCGGCTGGCAAGTGCTGCCGTTGACCCTGCTGTTGTCGTCGGTGGTCGGCGCGCTGGTCGGGCTGTGCCTGCTGCGCTTGCGCAATGCCTCGATGGGTACCGCCATGCCTTTTGGGCCGTACTTGGCGATTGCGGGCTGGATCGCAGTGCTCTGGGGTGGTGAAATAAGCACCTTCTACCTGCAACTGATCGGACTTTCATGACGACTGCGGCATTCACACCCTGGATACTCGGGCTGACCGGTGGCATCGGCAGCGGCAAGAGCGCTGCGGCGCAACGCTTCGTCGAGCTGGGCGTGCACCTGGTCGATGCCGACCAGGCGGCGCGTTGGGTCGTTGAACCGGGGCGCCCTGCCCTGGCCAGCATCATCGAGCGTTTCGGCCCTGGCGTACTGCTGGAAAACGGCCAGCTCGATCGTGCCGCCCTGCGCGCGCTGATCTTCGCCGACCCTACGCAACGGCAATGGCTGGAACAGCTGCTGCATCCGTTGATCGGCCAGGAGATCTTTAGTTACCTGGCCAAGGCAGAATCCCCTTATGCGGTGTTCGTCTCGCCGCTGATGATCGAATCCGGTCAGCACCGCAAGACCCAACGCCTGTTGGTGATCGACGCTCCCGAAGCGTTGCAGGTGCAACGCACCCTGGCGCGCGACCAGACCAACCCCGAGCAGGTGCAGGCCATCCTGAAAGCCCAGACCAGCCGTGAAGAGCGCCTGCGCCACGCCGATGACGTGGTGGTCAATGACCGCGACCTGGCCTGGCTGCACGAACAGATCGATCGCCTGCACCACTTTTACCTGACTTTACGAGGAGGCCAGCCATGAGCCAGCCCATGACCGTTGAATGCCCGACCTGCGGCGCCCCTGTGGAATGGAGCGCGGCCAATGCCTACCGGCCGTTCTGTTCCGACCGCTGCAAGCTGATCGACCTGGGCGCCTGGGCGTCGGAGGAGCACAAGATCCCGGTCGCCCCGGACGCCGAGGATGAACTGTTCTCCGGTGAGTTCGACCCCCGCCACTAAGCCTGTCAGCCCCTGGGCTCGCCGTCTTTCCATGGCGCCTGCAGGTAGCGGGTGCGGTTGAAGGTCTCGAGCCAATCGGGGCAGAACACCACCAGCGCGCTGACCACCATCCCGTTGATGAACGCCTCGGGGAAGATGATCAGCCACAGGTAGCCGACAAAGTCCTCCAGCCACTCGGGCATGGCGAAGCGCCCGTCCAGCCACAGCAGCCCCAGCCCTGCCAGCAGACAGAGCAAGGCGGTCAGCGCTGCGGCAAAAAAACCCGAGCAGAAGATGTAGACGAACAGATTGCGCGGCTGCGCGCGCTCCACGAGGATCGCGCAGGCCTCGGTGACCAGCACCGGCAGGCCGATCAGCAGCAGGCCATTGATTCCCATGGCCGCCAGGTCCTGGCGGCCCATCACCCCTAACCCAAGCTGTGCGAGCAGGCCGGCAATGATCGCCAGCGGCCAGTCCAGCAGCAAAGTGACGGCGGTCATGCCGATGATGTGATAGGAAACGCCGGTGTCGAAGTCGCGCCTGACCAGCCACAAGGCGAACAGCGCGAAGACGGCGCCGAACAGCAGGTGCTGGCGGCGCCGGTCGCTGAACAGCTCGACCCAGCCACTGCGCGCCGCGGCCCAGACCAGCAACGGCGCATAACCCAGCCAGCCCAGGGTCAGGCTGGTATCGGACAAGACCTGTGCGCTGATCACCGCCTGCAATGCTCCCGCCGCCTGTAAAGGGTGGGCCGCCGGCCCGCCGATGCCAAGCCCTGAGTCTAGCGCGCACGTCGAGCCTTGCCGGTCGCGTTTGCGGCTAAGCTTGTTCCCATGGACGACTCAGATTACCTGCGCCTGCTCACCATTCAGGCCGAACAAGCCAATGCGTTCCTGTCCAACGCGCGCAAATGGGAGCGTGAGCGTTGGGTCTGCCAGCGCCTGCTGCAAGGGTTGAACATTCCCTACCGCAGCGAGGACTTCACCGCGGCCGGCCAGGAGCCGCCGGACGTACTGTTCCGCGACGCCGCCTTCGAAGTGTTCTTCGTCCTCGACGAGGGGCGTCGGCTCAACGATGAATGGCGTGAGGAACTGCAACGCCGGCGTAGCGCGTTCTCGCTCAGTCAGCTGGTGCGTCGCGAGGCACGCCCTCGACGTATCAGCGCCCAGGAGCTGCTGCAACGGCTGGCGCCTACCTTGCGCAAGAAGGCCCACAACTACAACGAGCGGGGCCTGGACCTGGGCGAGCTGGACATCATTGCCTTCTCCAGCCTCAAGCGCGAGGTGCTCGACCTCAATAGCCATTTTCCGCCGCCCACCGAATACTTGCGACAAGGCTGGCGCTCGCTGTCGCTGGTCGGCCCGACCTTCGCGCGGGTGCTGTTCGCCCATCCCGACGCGCCGGACTTTCTTCGCGGCAACCTGGGGCGCAGTATTGTCTTCGATGTGGGTATCAGCCTTTGATCCACTGCCCCGTGCAAAGGAGATGGCGTACACTCGGCGCCGTTGATACAACGTATTATCATTCGTTATCAAGACCTTCGAACCCTGTAGCGTTTCCACAGTCACAAGCGTCTATCTGACGAGGCCTCCCATGACCAGCCGCCTGAATCCCGATGATCAGCGTCGTGTCGATGAGTACCTGCAAGCCCCCCAGCACCAAGTCGAGCGCAAGCCTTTCCGGCCCTGGCTGCTCCTTGTGCTGGTGGTGGCGGTGACCATCGGCCTGGGCCTGTTGAGCCGCCTCCTGAGTCAACTGGTGCTATGAGCTGCCTTGCGCTCGCCCGACCTGCCCGCCCCATGTGGCCGGCCACTCAGGACCCGAATTCCGTAAACCTTATGAGATATCCCCATGACTCATCGCATCGTGATTGTCGGCGGCGGCGCCGGCGGCCTGGAACTGGCGACCCGCCTGGGTAAGACCCTGGGCAAGCGTGGCAAGGCCGAGGTCACCCTGGTGGACGCCAATTTGACGCACATCTGGAAGCCATTGCTGCACGAGGTGGCCGCCGGCTCGCTGAATTCTTCCGAAGACGAGCTCAACTACGTGGCCCAGGCCAAGTGGAATCACTTCCAGTTCCAGCTCGGGCGCATGAGCGGCCTGGACCGGGAGATCCAGCAGATCCAGCTGGCCGCGACCCTCGACGAAGAGGGCCGTGAGCTCCTGCCCGCGCGCACCCTGGCATACGACACCCTGGTCATTGCCGTGGGCAGCAATACCAATGACTTCGGCACCCTGGGTGCCGCTCAGCACTGCCTGTTCCTCGACACCCGCAAGCAGGCCGAGCGCTTCCATCAGCAATTGCTCAATCACTACCTGCGTGCCCACGCCGGTGACGTGGCCAGCGAGAAGATCAGCGTGGCCATCGTCGGTGCCGGTGCCACGGGCGTGGAGCTGGCCGCCGAGTTGCATCACGCCGCGCACGAACTGGCCGCCTACGGTCTGGACCGCATCCAGCCCAAGGACATGCACATCACCGTGATCGAAGCCGGTCCGCGCGTGCTGCCAGCACTGCCCGAGCGTATCAGCGTGCCCGTGCACAAGACCCTGGAGAAGCTCGGCATCACCGTGATGACCAACGCTGCCGTCAGCGAAGTGACCGCCGAAGGCCTGAAGACCGCCAGCGGCGAGGTGATCCAGGCCAGCCTCAAGGTGTGGGCCGCCGGCATCCGTGCGCCGGGTTTCCTCAAGGACATCGACGGCCTGGAGACCAACCGTATCAACCAGCTGGTGGTGCGTCCGACCTTGCAGACCACCCTGGACGACAACATCTTCGCCTTCGGTGACTGCGCCGCCTGCCCGCAACCGGGCAGTGACCGCAACGTGCCACCCCGCGCCCAGGCCGCGCACCAGCAGGCCTCGATGCTCGCCAAGAGCCTCGCGGCACGTTTGGAAGGCAAGGCATTGCCGACCTATGCCTACAAGGATTACGGCTCGCTGGTGTCGCTGTCACGCTTCTCGGCGGTGGGCAACCTGATGGGCAACCTGACCGGCAGCGTGATGCTCGAAGGTTGGCTGGCGCGGATGTTCTACGTCTCGCTGTACCGCATGCACCAGATGGCGCTGTACGGGACCTTCCGCACCTTGATGCTGATGCTGGGCAGCCGGATCGGCCGTGGGACCGAGCCGCGGTTGAAGTTGCACTGAGTGATGCGGTGCCGGTCATAACAGTGACCGGCACCGCTTGCGCGGCTCTGTGTAGGAGCCCACTCAGCCCGCTGGGCTGCGCTGTCGCGCAGAGAACAAAGCCTGCAAGCGCGGCGCAATACTCTGTGGGGGTGGCGGTTCGGCGCTCCGACTTGCCCGCGAAGCAGGCACCGCGGTGTATGGCACCGGCTTCGCCGGTGTTCGCGGGCA